>OGCL01000171.1_pt1 | contig 74989 bp, 44 predicted proteins | sample 1570041 | NCBI WGS metagenome assembly OGCL01 (sample SAMN06266162, study PRJEB24511) | hot springs metagenome | isolation source: Hot spring water | place: South Africa: Limpopo | collected 2015-06-22
CGAAGCTGGAGAGGCCCGCCCCTTCGGGCTGAGCCTCAGGGCGAAGCCTGAGCCTGTCGAAGGGGGCCGGGGGTGAGAACCAACCAGCGCATCCCGACGCCATCATGCCTGTCGGCGCCCATACGTTCTGTCCATCCGTAAATCGAACCCTCTCCGGGGAACCCGGCGGTTCCTCGCTGCCAAGAAACATACAACGGATAAAAATACGGGGAGGAATCCCTGTTATAATGGCAAACAATTCTCGTGAGAATCGGTACGTTCTAGCATCGCCACAACTGGCAGTGCGGGAGGAGGCCATGACCGAGACGAAGGGCACCATTTTCATCATGGACGACGACCTGGCGCTGCAGGCCGTGTTAGAGTACGCCCTGCGCAACGCCGGCTATGACGTGGTGCTGGCGCCTGATGGTCTGGAGGGCTTGCAACTCCTCGAAACCCTCAAACCCAGCCTGGTGTTGAGCGATGTGATGATGCCGAACATGGACGGCGTCGAGGTGTTCCAGCGGATCAAGGAGCGCCTCCAGGATGATGGTATTCCGATTATTTTCATGACGGCTCTGAGCCGCAAGCCCTGGTTTGCCGACCTGGAGGCCGAAGGCGCGGTGATTATCCAGAAGCCCTTCGACATCGATCAACTGCTGGAGATGATCAACATCACCCTCCTGTAATACCATTTTGGATTGCCACGCCGGGCAACACAACGCCTGAAACCGCTTCAAGCAATATGGCATCATCAACGGTAATTGGTATAACACTGCCGCCGGGCCAGGTTCAGTAGGCAGCTCGGCGATGTTACCCTCGCTCTACAGCGGCACCCCTCCACATAACCAGCTTGTAGCTGAACGTCAGGCCCCATGCGCGGGGCGCACAACGCCGCGATGAAAATAGGGTATCTTTGGGAGGGCTGCGCCCTCCCAAACCCTCCCCGCAGGGAGGGGGTTGGGGAAACCCGGTTTCCCCGTATGTTCACCTCAGATCGTCAGGCGGGGAACCTGCAGGGCCGCACAGCAACCGGGCCTAGTCTTCGGCGCCGGAGCAACACACCGATCCGCGCGATGGCGCTCCATCGTCCTGACACAGCAGGGCGCGGAGTTCATCGAACCGCGGACGCAACCGCTGGTAGGTACCGCTCAGGTCTTCGGGGATCAGACGGGTGCCACCCACGATGGGCATGAAGTTCGCGTCCCCGTTCCAGCGCGGCACAATGTGCACGTGCAGATGCTCGGCGATACCCGCGCCTGCCGTCCGTCCCAGGTTGATCCCCAGATTGAAGCCATGCGGCCCGTACTCCGCTTCCAGCAATCCCACACTGCGCCGGGTCAGGGTAAACAGCTCTTCCGCCGTGGCTGCATCGAGACCGGCGAGATCGGCGGTGTGGGCATTCGTCACCACCATCAGGTGCCCGGGGTTGTAGGGGTAGAGGTTCATCACCACGAAGCACCGTTCGCCCCGATACAACACCAGGTGCTCGGCGTCAGTCTGGGGCGACGCTGCCGCCATCGCGCAGAAGATACACCCCCCATCCGCTTTGCCGTCGCTTTGTTTGATATATTTCATGCGCCAGGGTGTGAATTTGATTTCCATGCCTTGCTCCTCGTTGAGCGCGTTCAGATCGCCTGTGCGGCTGCGCCGCGCACCGACAGGATGAAAACAGGTTTTTCCTGGGAGGGCTGGGCCCTCCCAAACCCTCCCCGCTGGCGGGTTGTTTCCTGGGAGAGCGGCGCCCTCCCAAACCCTCCCGCGCGCGGGCGATGTTCATCTCAGTCATCCATGCGGCTGCGCCGCGCACCGACAAGATAAAAACAGGTTTTATTTTTGGCAGGGCTACGCCCTCCCACACCCTCCCGCACACGGGCTATGTTCACTCAGCCCCGCCTGGCCGCACCTGCGCGCCACACGAGCAGCAGCGCCACCACTCCCACTGCCAGCACAGCAGCGCCACAGAACAGCACTCCGACCACCAGGGCGGGCGCGGCAACTCCGGCGAACGGCGATCCGCCGGATGGGGCTTCAGCCGCGTCTGGAAGACCAATCGGCGGTTCGGCGAAGCGGTCGGCAGGGGCAGTTTGTGGAACCGGCGTAGGCGCGACGGTCCGTTCCTGCGGCGGCAGGGTCACGCGCCACTCGGCGTCCAGTTCGTCCACGCTGCGCCCGAGCACCGTTTGGAGGGCCTGGTCCGGCGGGGTTGCCGCGGCGAAGGCCAGGGCCAGGGCGCGCAGCTTTTCGGCCCCGTAGGTGGCAATGATATACTCCACCACAGCCTGGCTCTGCGCGTAGGAGAGCAGGGCCTGATCGGTATCGGCGGGGAAGCTCGCCGCAAGCGCCTCCAGCGGGATCAGCCGCCCCTCTCGCGCGGCCTCGTCCAGTTGCTCTTCGACCCAGGGATCGGGCCGGGTCTGGGCGTACATCGCCAGGCCCTCATCGAACCACGGCGGCGGTTCCCCGTAGGGGTTATCCGCCAACTGTGCCAGCACCTGGTGAGCCAGTTCATGGGGGATCAGCCGCCCGACCTCGGCGACATCGCCGGGAGCGATGGCCCCGACAATAATGCCCAGATCGGTGAAGGCCTGGCCGCCGACCCAGTCTACCGAGTTGGCCTGCAGGGCCGTGCGCAGATCGGCGCTGGAGGCGTAGACGTAGATCCGCACCGGCTGCTCCAGCTCCGCGCCCAGGGCTGCCGCCATCCGGTCGAGTGCGGCAGTCGCGGCGCCGATCAGCGTCTCGCCGAAGGCCGCGCCACCCTCGTACCAGAGCACGGTCACGTTGCGTTCGGTGCGTTCGGCCCAGGGAAAGCGCTCATCGTGGTGGATCACCTCGGCCCGCGGCGTGGTCACCTCGGCGCCACTGGCATCGCGGAGCACCCAGCGGTAGGACATAGCCGTCCCCGGCGGGTAGTAGTACACCTGGGTATCGAGCACGTGGCGCGCCTCGATACGCCGGCCCGGCGTGAGCGGCACATCAACGACGCTGAGCACGTTCTGGCGCGTCGCGCCGTAGAGCAACTGCGCCGCCACGATCTCGGAGGCCTGCGCCTCGGCGGTGAGGGTAAAGGTGATGCGGGCGGGAAACTCGGAACGCGCAGTCGCCGTGAGGATCTGGATGCGCTCGGCGGCGCCGACAGGGACCCATGGCGTCAGCAAGCCGATGGTCAGCAGCGTAAGGATCAGCAGGTAGCGGGCAAGCTTCGGTATCACGGTATTTGCCTGTGCGGCCTCGCCGCGTGCCACTGACGCGAACAACAGGGGCAACCGGGCTTCTCCCCTTTCCCCTGCCTACGGAGAGAAGCTGGGAGGGCGTGGCCCTCCCGAGCAAGCCTCGTATCGTCCTGAAGAGTGGAGTGCGACCGGGTCTGCGGTTACGTACCGAAACCCTCACTGCGCCGTAACGTTCCAGCGCAGATACGCCTCAATAAACTCGTCAATCTGCCCATCGAGCACCGCCTGCACATTGCTCGTTTCGTAGTTGGTGCGATGATCCTTTACCAGCGTCGAAGGGTGCAGATAGTAGGTGCGCATCTGGCTGCCAAAGGCAGCATCGCGATACTCGCCGCGCAGGCGCGCGCGTTCCTCGGCCTGCCGCTGCAACTCACGCTCGAGCAGCCGGCCACGCAGCACCCGCAACGCCGTCTCGCGGTTCTGGATCTGCGAACGCTCGTTCTGGCAAGTTACCACGATACCGGTGGGCAGATGGGTCAGGCGTACCGCCGAGTCGGTCGTATTCACACCCTGGCCGCCGTGGCCGCCGGAGCGAAACACATCAATACGCAGATCTTCGGGCCTGATCACCACCTCGGGCGCATCGTCCACCTCGGGCATCACCTCAACACGGGCGAAGGAGGTCTGCCGGGTATGCGCGGCGTTAAAGGGTGACAGGCGGATCAGGCGATGCACACCGGCTTCAGCTCGCGCGTACCCGTACGCGTAGGGGCCACGCACCTCCAGGGTGGCGCTCTTGATCCCCGCCTCGTCGCCCTCACTCTGGTCTACCACGTGCACCTCGTAGCCCCGCGACTCGGCCCAGCGGATGTACATACGCAGCAGCATTTCGGCCCAATCCTGGGCATCGGTGCCGCCCATGCCGGCCTGTATGGAGATGAACGCATCGCGGTCATCGTAGGGGCCGCTGAGCAAGAGCGCCAGTTCAAACTGCTGCAACTCATGCGCCGCGCCGCGGAGATCGCTGGCGATCTCGTCGCGGAGCGAGTCGTCGCCCTCGGCCTCGGCCAGTTCGAGCAATTCGCCCAGGCTGCGCAGCCGCTCCTCCAGGGACGTCCAGCGACCGACTTCTTCTTTAAGGCGTGTCAGGCGTTGCATCACCGCCTGCGCGGCGCGAGGATCATTCCAGATGGTCGGGTCAGCCGCCTGTTCTTCGAGCGCCGCGATCTGCGCCTCTTTGCCGGCCAGGTCAAAGATGCCCCCGGATCAGGGCCAGCCGTTCGCGCAATTCGTCGAGTTCGGTATCCAATTCTTGCATGGGTCAGGTTCCTTCTCTGGTAATCTGTGAATGTTGCCGCCACCCCGTCGCCACCGCGACGGCCCCCCGGGCCATCGCGCTGCCGTAGAGACGGCCCGCCGGGCCGTCTCTACCCGTCACACGGGGCATATCCCCGTCCACCATTGCGCCGGCCGCCCCCACAGCACGCATACGGTATGGTCACCCGTACATGGTACCACATATCGCCGGGCGCCGGGAGCGGGACGCCGACACGATATCCTTAAACTGTCAAGAGCCTCAATAATACGCAGACCATAGTAAAGGCATGATCTCCCCAAATACCCTTGACAACTGATCACACGGCGCTATAATGCGAGCAGAGCACCTCCCCCCTCGTGGCGCGCCAGACGAGAGATCGAGGCATCGCGGGCGTGATGGTTCGACCTGACAGCCGGCGCCCGATGCAGGTTGTTGTCCGCTCGTGAACGCTCCAGGAGTCGATCATGCGCTTGCGGCTCACTCGACGCTTTCTTTCGGCGTGCGTAGGCAGTCTGTTGCTGGGGATTATCGTCGGGGCGTGGGTGGCGCCGCGCCAGAGCGTGGCGATGGACAACGCGCTCTTTTTCGCCGCCACGGGCCAGCGCCTGAGCAATGAGTACGGCTTTCTCGGCTACTGGCGCGACAGTAACGGCCCGCTGACCCTCGGCCCGCCGATCACCCCACATCTGGTCGAGAACGGGCTGACGGTGCAGTACTTCGAGCGCGGGCGTCTGGAGGTGCATCCCGAGTACGGGGGAGCCATCTTGCGTGGGCGGCTGGGAGCCGAATACAGTGAGGCGCTCTGGCGGCGCTTCGAGCCTCCCGCCCCGCCGGATGCCGACCTGCCCCCCGACACGCGCCTGTTTCCCGAGACGGGGTACAGCGTCGGTCCCCCCTTCCTGGGCTACTGGGAAGCCAACGGCGGCCTGGAGGTTTTCGGGTTTCCAATTAGCGCGCCGGCCTGGGAGTACGTTGGCCTGCGACTGGCGCTGGTCCAGTACTTCGAGCGGGTGCGTCTCGAGCACTACCCCGATGCGCCGCCGGCCGAGGCGATGCAGATCGGCAGCCTGGGGCGCGATCTGGCCCTGCTCCGCGGGTTATCCACCTTGCCAGCCGCGCCGGACGGGGCGCTCGTGGTTGACAACGGCGGGCAACCGCTCCCCGAGCCGGCTGCGCCTGCCCAACCACTCGTTGCTGCCCCTGCTGCGCCGCCGGCCACCGAGGCGCCCGCCGCGCCCGCGCCGGCCCCCACCGCACCCGCGCCCGCGCCGGCTCGCTCCGCACCCGCCCCTTCCTCCGGCGGCAAGAGTATCATCGTGGACCTGAGCGACCAGTGGCTCTACGCCTACGAGGGCGAGCGCATGGTCTTCGACGCGCCGGTTTCTACCGGGCGCGACGGCTTCAACACCCCCGTGGGGCGCTTCGCGATCTACCACAAGGTGCGTTCGCAGACCATGCGTGGCTGCGCTGGCGGCGAGTGCTGGAACGTGCCCGACGTGCCTCACGCCATGTACATCGTCGGCGGCGTGGCCCTCCACGGCACTTACTGGCACAACCAGTTCGGCACGGGTGTGCGCCGCAGTCACGGGTGCATCAACCTGCCCCTCGCGTCGGCGGCCTGGCTCTACGGCTGGGCGCCCCTGGGCACCCCCGTCAACGTGCGATGGTAAGAATGCTCCTGCCTGGAGCGGTTAGAGGGCGGAGAGGCCGGGTTTCCCTGGCCCTCTGCCCGGCGGGAAACTGTGGGCAGAAGCCTGCGAACGCTCAAGCGCCTGCGAACCCTGTCTGAAACGGGTACAAACTATGCACACCAGTTTTGCCACCACCACCCGCGGCCTGCGCCGCGACAGCCCACCGATGCGCCTCTTTGAAAAAGCCAAGCGCCTCGGCATCTGGAACCCCAGCGCGATCGATCTCAGCCGCGATGCGGCCGACTGGCGTCGCCTGAGCGAGCCTGAGCGCGATCTGCTACTGCGTCTCACCGCCCTTTTCCAGGCCGGCGAAGAGGCCGTAACCCTCGACCTGCTGCCACTGGTGCAGGTAGTGGCGCGGGAGGGCCGGGTTGAAGAGGAACTGTTCCTGACGACCTTCCTCTTCGAGGAGGCCAAGCATACCGACTTTTTCGCCCGCTTCCTCGACGAGGTTGCCGCAACCGATCACGACCTGAGCCGCTACCACACGCCCAGCTTTCGCGCGCTGATCTACGAGGCCCTGCCTGCGGCGATGGGTCGCCTGGCTGAGGATGCCTCGCCCCTGGCCCAGGCCGAAGCTGCCCTCACCTACAACATGATCGTCGAAGGGGTGCTCGCCGAGACCGGCTACCACGCTTACTTTACCATGCTCGAGGCCAACGACCTGCTGCCCGGAACCCGCGCGGGCATCCGGCTGCTCAAGCAGGACGAGTCGCGCCACATCGCCTATGGCGTCTACCTGCTCTCGCGGCTCATCGCCGCCGATGATGGCCTCTGGGCGCCGATCGAGGCGCGGATGAGCGACTTGCTGCTCCACGCTATGGGCGTGATCGACGAGGCCTTTCAGTGCTACGAGGTGATGCCCTTCAACCTGCAGATGGAGACCTTTTCGACCTACGCCCTGGCGCAGTTCCAGAAGCGCCTGGAACGCCTGGAGAGCGCCCGCGGCAAAAGCCTCGCCGAGATCGAGCGCGTGACGGCCCGTGTGATCGCCGAGGACGATGGGTAATACCATTTTTGGTTTTAGATTTTGGATTGTGGATTGCCACACTGGGCAGCACAACGCCTGAAACCGCTTTAAGCAATGCGGCATCATCAACGATAATTGGTATAATGCCGCCGGGTTCGCTTATACCCGCGTGCCGGGGGGCAGGCTTTCAACATGCACACAGATTTGCCTGGGAGGGCTGTGCCCTCCCAGACAAACCCGCTGGGGAGTGACCCGCGGAAACCAGGTTTCCCCACATCCCAACCGCCCTATTCTTCGGAAGTATCCCGGGGCGGGGTTGCCAGCATTCGGCGCAGCAGGCGCTGGTCGGCCTCCTGGCGCCGGGCGGCGCGGCGGCGCGGACGCACCTGGAGCAACGCGCCGAGGCCCAGCAGCAGCGCGCCTGCCAGCAACAGCGAGCCAGGAACGCGCGCGCCGGTCGCTGCGGTCACGGGCAGAGAAACCGGCGCCACTGCCGTCACATCACCGGGAGTGGGCGTCGGCAGCGCGGGGGGCGCTACGGTCGGCGTAGGCTCAGGGGCGGCGGTAGGCTGAGAGGGAGCAGGGTCTGCGCTGGTAAAGAACAGGTGGACCACCACCGTGTCACCGTTGCCCACGGCGATCTGCTGGGGCGGCTGGGCTACCTGCCCCTCTCCATCGCGCAGGCGCAGGTTCAGATTGTAAAAGCCGCTCACCACCCAGCGGTCATAGTTCCCGTTCGCATCACTGATCACCGTCGAGTCGCCGATCACCACCAGCTTGCCCGGCGCCGGAGCGCCCGTGCGAAGATCGATGATTGTCCCGGTGACCCGCCCGTAGGGGATCGGCGTGGGCGCGGGCAGGCCCCCCTCCGGAGGGGCGGTTGGCTCCAGCGGCGGGCGCGGCGACGGTTGCAGCGCCGGCCCCGCCACCACTGGCGCCGGCGCAGGAACTACAACCATTCCCAACACCAGCATGATCGCGCCACAGAGCATCAGCGTCACACTCACCACTTGACGTCGCATACATGGCCTCCAGACTAACGTGAACCTATGGGGAAACCGGGTTTCCCCATACCCCTGCCTGTGGGGGCGTCAGCCGCTCCCACCAGCGGTTGGGAAATGGGGAAACCGGGTTTCCCCAACCCCCTCCCTGCGGGGAGGGTTTGGGAGGGCGCAGCCCTCCCAGGAATAACCACGTTCATTTGAGGAAACCGGGTTTCCTCATACCCCTGCCTGTGGGGGCGCCAGCCGCTCCCACCAGCGGTTGGGAACTGGGGAAACCGGGTTTCCCCAACCCCCTCTCTGTGGGGAGGGTTTGGGAGGGCGCAGCCCTCCCAGGAATAACCACCATTTGAGGAAACCGGGTTTCCTCATACCCCTGCCTGTGGGGGCGCCAGCCGCTCCCACCAGCGCTTGGGAACCGGAGAAACCGGGTTTCCCCAACCCCCTCCCCGTGGGGGCGTCAGCCACTCCCACCAGCGCTTGGGAACCGGGGAAACCGGGTTTCCCCAACCCCCTCCCTGTGGGGGCGCCAGCCGCTCCCACCAGCGCTTGGGAACCGGGGAAACCGGGTTTCCTCAACCCCCTCCCTGTGGGGGCGCCAGCCGCTCCCACCAGCGCTTGGGAAGTGGGGAAACCGGGTTTCCCCAGCCCCCTCTCTGTGGGCGTCTGATATGCCTCTGGGGCAACCGGGTTGCCCCGCCCCCTCCCTGTAGGTGTCTGATATGCCTCCGGAGCAACCGGGTTGTCCCGCCCCCCTGCCCCTCCGGGGGCCTGGCGACCCCAACTGCGGTTGGGGTGTGGGAGGGTAAAGCCCTTGCGCTCCACCCTCCCCGGACATCCTACGGGCTAACTTCGACAGTTATCTGCCGCTCGGCCAGGTTGTTGTCCTCGTTCTCCTCAGCGACGGCGCCGCGGGGATTGCGAGCGGCGCCGCTACCGTCGCGATTCCAGCTATCCACATAGGCGTAGAGGCTATACGAACCGTTCTCGAAGAACCCATCCCAGATCGTGTAGCGGGGCTGGTAGCCGGTGGGGTTGCTCGCACTCTGCGGCGTGCTGGTGAAGGTCACGCTCTCGCCAGGGCGGAGCGTGCCCTCGTAGAACCACGCAATACCCCGGCAGTTCCGGTCGCGACAGAGTTCGTTCCACGGTTCGTTCACCTCCGGCGCTTGTCGCGGGTTGATGTAGAAGTCCACCCAGAAATTCGAGGCCGGCCCGCGCCCGCGGTTGGTAACCGTTACCCGGACCGTCGCGGGAGAGAAGGCGCGTGGCTGGTTGGGGTCCAGTTCGAAGCGCACCACCAGATCAGGTTCCACGGGGCGGTCGTTCACCAGAGGCATGAAGATCCGCGCCCGGTCAACGTTCAGGTTGACGGTCGCCGTGGCTGTACCGCCGCGCCCATCGCTCACAGTGTACGTGAAGCTGTCTGCGCCTCGGTAGCCGGGATTCGGCGTGTAACGCACGGCCTGACCGCTCTCGATGATCGTCGCCGTGCCGTTGCCGGGCGTACTTACGGCAGTGATCGTCAGGGGATCGCCGTCCGGATCGCTGTCATTGGCGCGGAGATTCAGGCGTATAGACGTGTTCATAATGACCTGCGCCGTATCGTTGACCGCCACGGGCAGCAGGTTGATGTCAATGACCTTCGTTACCGGGGCGCTGTTGCCGCCCGCGCCATCGCTAACGATGAAGGTCGCAGTGCGCGGGCCGCTGGTGGTTACCGTAGCCGTATTGGCGAAGGTGACCGCCCGGGCCAGGGCCTGCACGGCTTCGGGAGTGGCATTGGCATTAAACAGCACCACCAGGGGGCCGCCGCTGCTGACGCTCAGCGAGCCGATCGCCACCCCGCCGTAGCGCACAATGCCCCCGCTGCTGCCGATCTGGCCAGGGCCATCGCCCTGGTTGAGGACACCGAGCTGATCCTGGGGCGCGCCGCCGGTCAGCGCCACACTGAGGCTGCCGCCGCCGAAGTTCGGGCTATCCGCGTCGCTAACCGTCACCGCGGGGTCAATCACCACCGGCGGCTGGCCCTGGACGTAGAACGTGGCCCCCGCGCTGGTAGTGACGACCGGATTATCATTCTCGGGAGTGATGGTGATGTTGAACGTTGCCGTGGGCAGCGTTGTTGTGCCATCGGTTAGCGTGAAAGTGAAGCTATCGCTGGTCGTTTCCGAGCCGTCGTGGGTGTAGACCAGGCGTCCGGCGTTGATATCGGCCTGGGTGAAGCTGCCGCCCGCCATCACTACCCCGCCCAGCCGCAACGTACCGCGAGTCGGCAGGCTCGTCAGGGTGAAGAGCAGATCCTCCGGCGCCGTATCAGGATCGCTGGCCTGCAACGCTGCCGCGGAGATCGCTGCGCTCTGACCTTCGCCGACGATCAGGCCGTTATTCGTCAGCGTGGGCGCATCATCCACCGGCGTGATGGTGAGCGTAATCGTCGCTGCCGCGCTGGTCTGGGATGGCGTGCCGGCATCGGCGGCGGTGACGGTGATCGTCCGGCTCGACGGCGGATTGTCGTCGGTGCTCGCGTAGCTCAGGGTTTGCAGCACGGCGCTCATCGCCGCCGGGCTGGCCGGCCCGGTCAGCGTCAGCGTACAGGTGGCGGCATTGTAGGCCACGCTCACCCCGACGCCCGCCGTGGCGCTGAGGGTCTCCGCGGGCGTACACGCGTTCATCGTGGCCGTCAGCGTGGTGATGTTGTCATTCTCCGGGTCGGTCACCGCGGCGTTCGGGTCCACAATGACCGTTGCCGGAGCATTCTCGGTGTAGGCGGCGACATAATCCACCCCCGCCGCTTCGTCGTTCAGGTTCACCACCGGCGAGTCATTCACCGGCGTGACGGTGATGGTGAACGTTGCTGCGGGCAGGGTGGTCGTGCCGTCCGTCAGCGTGAAGGTGAAGCTATCGCTGGTTGTCTCCGAGCCGTTGTGAGTGTAGGTCAGGTTGTTGGCGTTGATATTAGCCTGGGTGAAGGTGCCACCGCTCGTCAGCGGATTGCCGCTCAGGAACAGGGTGCCGTTGGCCGGCGCGGTCCCGAGGGTAAAGACCAGACTCCCCGGCAGCGTATCCGGGTCGCTTGCCGCCAACTGGCCCGCGCCAATCGTCCCGCTCCCGCCTTCGGTTACGGTCAGGCTCGCATTTGTTGTCAGCGTAGGCGGGTCATCAGCATCAATAATCGTCCCGGTAGCCGTTGACTGCAAAAAGGGTGTATTGACGCTAAAGGATGTTGACGGATCGAGCTGAAGGTCCACCGTCTCATTCGGCTCATTGACACCGTCATTTACGGTTGAGAAGGAGATAGTGCCTGTGTTGCTTCCGGCGGGAATGACCAGAGTTCCTGGACTGCTGCCGGTAAAGTCTGTACCGAGGGCGGCAGTACCGCCACTGATAAAGTAACCGATGACCACATTCTCAATCCCGGGCGCTGTGAGCGTCACAACAAAGTTCAGGGGAGCGCCTTCGGTTGCGCTGGGAGCGCTGATGGTCTGCACAGTGGGATTATCGTCGTCAATAATAATTGCGACCGTTGCTGTGGAACTACCCACCGGCGGCTGTACTGTGGGCACACCTGTCTCGCTCTGGATGGTTGCGCGGACAATGAAGGACTCATTCAGTTCATCCACCGTGTCGCCACAGATGGTCACGGGGAAGTTCTGGGTGGTCACACCGGTTCCGAAGGTCAGCGTGGTTGAGGCACTCACATAGTCAACACCGAGGCTGCAACTCGCGCCGGCAGTAGCCTGGTTAGACGGACCAGGCTCAGTGGCAACTCCGATGACGATTTCCTGGCCCGAACCGAGGGCCTGAGAAAGGTTCACGCTGAAGTTGACGGTAGTGGAACCAACATTGCCTTCCGTGATGGAAGTGGGGGGCAACTGCACCGTGACAATCGGGTTGGCGAACAGCGCGCGAATCCCTACGAACCCAAGGACCAGCGCCACCAGCGCCAGCAGGCCCCCGAACATCACCGGTCTCCGCGTCATGACATGCGAGTGTAGCGGTTGTCTGTGTGCATTGTCCATGCAAAACGCTCCTTCGTAACGGTCCACCCATCATCAGAGGCGCGATATCCTGCGGCGGCGCCGCCCATCAGTTGCCTGTGGCGCTATGCTGCGATGACAAGCCGGAAAGAGCTTTGCGCGGCAGGGCGCAACCATCCCAGGCCCTGGTATCTCTCCACCGGGAGGAGTGACGGGGAACCTCGGGTTCCCGTACACCAGGTTAACCTTACGGACCAGAGCCACGCCGGGCGGTGGCAACGCTGTGCCCGGCACTGCAACATACCATACACTATCGGAATTACCAAACTATATCTACTAAGTATGGCGCAGTCCTGTTTGACAATCTGGCCTTCATTTTCACACTTCCGTAGCTTTACAAACCGATTGTGTTGGAGGTGGAAAGCTTAGAGGCGCGGTGGCGCCGCGCCTCTACACCCAAACCCTCCCCGCTGCCGCGGGCGCGCGCTGGGTGGGCGTCGGGCAGGAGTGGCGCCGCGCCTCTACACCCAAACCCTCCCCGCTGGCGGGTTGTTTCCTGGGAGGGCGCAGCCCTCCCAAACCCTCCCGCGGGCGGGCTATGTTCACCTCAGAGTCAGCCACGCCGCTCGCATTCGTTTATTCGTTTCCCATTCGTTGGCCCATTTCCCCTCTGCGTCCCAGGAAGCCCATTCCAGAGCAGGTGAAACCCGTTGCAGGGCTGCGCCCTCCCCAACCCTCCCCGCGGGCGGGTTGGTTCCTGGGAGGGGGTAGGGGCGCGGCGGCGCCGCGCCCCTACGCCCAAACCCTCCCGCGCGCGGGCTATGTTCACCTCAGTATGGCGCATCGTACAGCAACGGCAGCAACCCTCCGTCGGCGACGGCTTCCAGCGCGTAGCGATTACGCCCACCGGAGCAGACCACCACTCGCCACCAGCCGCTGTCAGGAGCGGAGATAAGCTCCTGGACCCAGACGCCATCGCCGGCCATTCTCCCCTCGATGCCACCGCTGAGACCCTGCGGGTCATAGAGCTGGTCCGGGGCGTAGAAGCGCATACGCACACCGGACAGGCTGGTTTCTTCCTCGTCGAGGTCGAAGTTGTTCAGGATCAATGCGGCAGTACCCGGGGCCACATAGAACCACGCCGTTCTACACAGCGGCGCATCCGCCGGTGGGCGCACTTCGACGCCTCCCAGCAGCGTGCCAATGCGAACAGGCGCCCCGAGCGGCGAGAGGGCAATGGGACGGGTGAGCGGCGAGTTGTCGTGGTCGTAGCCGACGCGCACGGCCCAGTAGTTCTCGTCGTCGCCGTCGGTTTGCGCGCGCAACAAGTAGCGACCGCACGGCTGGGGGGTGGCAATTGTCGCCAGCAACTCCCACGCCTCCGCCGCGGTATCCGGGGTGAAAGTGCGACCGGCAAGCACCCCGTTCCCCGCCGGAGTGATGGTTACCCCATCACTCTCGACGCGGCTGCCCGCATCGTACAACTCGAACCAGGTGGTGTTTGGCCCGTCGGCAGCCTCGGGATCAACGACATCCAGACTTGCGCCAGAACCAACATGCACGGCCGGGCTCCATAGCTCAACGGTCAGTGACCGCTCGGCGGGCCAGCTACAGGGCAGCGCGATCTCGAGGAAGCTTGCGCCTGCCGTGCCCCGGCTCCCCGCGCTAGATGAACTACCCTGCTGAAAAGCTTGCCCCGTTCCGCCAGTGAGAAGGAAGGGCGCCACTTCCAGTGGCGAGAGGGCATCGTCTTCTTCGATCAGCACCGTCGCCACCGCAGGACTGCCGAGCATCGTGTTCTCACCGGCGCGCAGCAGTACCTGCACCGTCTCGTAGCGTTCCTCGTCTACGTTGTCGTTATCAAGAATGGGCAGCACGATTGTCTGCACCAGGTCGCCGGGGGCGAACGTCAGCACACCAGAGACCGGCGCGTAGTCCTCATCCGGAGTAGCCGTGCCGGGAAAAGTCTCGTAGCCAACCGTTACCGTGTAGACCAGTGTCTGGATCAGGCGTACGGCCAGCCGCGCCTCGCCGGCATCTTCGCGCACCACGCTCTCGGCCTGCACGAAACTCGCCAGCACGCGATCATTGTCCAGATTGGTGAGACGGATCTCCGTCACTCCGGCCAGTGGCGCATACCCGGAGGCGGGGTCCACGCTGAGGGATATCGAGTAGGGAATCGGGCCATCGTAGAGATCATCGTCAACGCCCCTGACCGTCACCGTGACTGGCTGGTTCCAGTTCAGGGCATTGAAGACCAGCGGCACGGGCGGAGCGCTGATCAGCCCTTCGGTTGCATCGCTCGTCGTGACCTGCACCTGTACCGGCGCAACGGGCTGGCTCGTAAGGCGCACCGGGAAGGTAATCTGGTCGCCGTCTTCACTGGTGGTCCACCCCGATGGCGGGGCAACCTCCAGGCCGGCAGTATCGTTATCGGTGATCTCGACGGTAACGACCGGCCGTAACTCCGGCACGTTACGATTGTAGAACGGATCCACGCTCGAGGCGACGTGGCGAATCAGGCTCTGCGAGGGCGTCCGATTTCCGTCCCCATCTTCATCCATGGCATCATCCACGGCGCGCACCTGCACGGTTTGCGGAAGGTCCCAGTTCGCCTCCGTGAAGGTGAGCGTCGCCGGGCTGGTCACCACCTGCCCGAGGGGGGCTTCCAGCACCAGTTCTTGATCGAAACTCAGGGTCACTGTTACAGGGGCGGTTGGCCGGGTCCGCAGCCGCACACTGTAACTGGCAGCCTGGGTGGGGCCAGGCGCTTCGGTCAGGCGCAGGAGTTGCGGCGCTACGAGCACGCCTGCCTCGTCATCATCCAGCACCCGCACGGTGAGCGATCCTGGCGGGAGATTGCGGTAGACGGGGTCAGTGGTCTGGATCGTATGCGCGATGGTCGCCGTGGCGTCCGGCGCATCCACATCATTGTCAGGCGCGGTTATGGTCACCGTGCGCACCCGGTCGTTGCGACTGAAGACCAGGCTGGTTGGCGTCACCGTGATCGGCCCGCTGGTCGTCAAGGTGATTGTCACGGGCTGGATGGGGTCGGTAGCCAGGCTCACCTGATACGTCCGCGTCTGGCCCTCGGTCACCGTGAGCGGGCCGGGGGGAAGGAGCAGCGCCGCGGTGTCGTTGTCGGCAATGGCTACCCTGACGGCAGGCCGCAACTCCGGCACATCGCGATTGTAGAAGGGATCGGCGCTGCTGGCCTGGTGGGCGATTTCGCTGATGTGGGGTTCATCGGCCTCGTCTACCAGGTCGTCTATCGCCCGCACGAGGACCGTTTGCGCCACGTTCCAGCTCGTCGGCGTAAAGGTCAGGTTGAGCGGGCCAGTTGTGGCGCCATTCAGCGTCACTTCCTGGTCGAAGGTGATCCGCAGCGTAACGGCTGCCGTCGGCTGGCTGCTCAGGCGGATGCGGTAGGTGGCAGACTGCGTGGGACCGGGCGCCTCGGTCAGGTTCAGTTGCACCGGGCTTACCACCACTCCAGCCGTATCGTTGTCGGTAATCTCCACGCTGACGATAGGCCGCAGGTCCGGCACATCACGCGTGTAGAAGGGATCGCTGCTGGAGGCGCTATGGCGAATGAGGCTGGTATGGACGCTCTGATTGCCATTGCCATCTTCGTCCACATCGTCATCCACGGCGCGCACCAGCACCTCCTGCGGGCGATTCCAGGTTGCCGGTGTAAAGGTCAGGTTCAGCAGGCCGGTCGTGCGACCATTCAGGGTCACCTCCTGGTCAAAGGTGATGGTTACGGTCACCGGCTCGGTAGGCTGGCTACGCAGCCGCACGGTGTAGGTCGCAGACTGGGTCGGGCCGGGCGCCTCGGTCAGGCGCAGGAGTTGCGGCGCGACCAGCACCCCGGCGGTGTCATTGTCGCGGATGGTTGCGGTGACCGTTGGCACCGTCAGGCGCGCGTAGAACCGATCGTCGCTGATGATCCGGTGCGTCACCTGACCCGAGTGGGTTTCCTGCTCGTTGTCACCCTCATCAACGTCATCATCAACCGCCGTCAGGCGCACCTCCTGGGGGATGCGCCAGTTGGCGGGTGTAAACTCCAGCCTGGCAGGTGTGACCTCCACCTGGGAATCGGGTGTCAGTTCGATGGTCACCGGAGAGGTGGGTTCACTCTCCAAGACCACGGTATACGCGGTCGAGGCGCCTTCGTCCAGGGTAAAGGCCGTCTGGCTGAGGGTTACGCCAGCGGTGTCATCATCAACGATGGTAAACAGGTACACCGACGGACTACTCAGGCCGGCGTTGCTGGGCGTGCCGAGGGTAACGAGGAGGTACTCGTCGTCCTCGTCTACCCGGTCATCAACAATGGTAAAGCGCAAGCGGGCGCCGGTTGCGCCAGCGGGGACAATCAACGCGCCGGCGCGCAGGGAGTGATCTTCGGGGCCAGCAGTGCCGCTCACAGCGAAGGGCACGACGACATCAAGGGCACCGGGGCGGTCCAGTTCAACCGTAATGGCTGCCGAACCGCTACTCTCGGGCACGCTGCGTCGTTCGCCGGCGAAGCGCACCGCAGGAGGCGCGTCACTATCGGTAATCGTCAGTAAGGCCACGCGCGATCCGACAATCTCGGCATTAGTGGGATCAGAGAGGCGGATCTCAACTGTCTCATTCGGTTCATTCAGGTCATCGCTCAGAATCTCGATAGTGAACGAGCGGGCGATCGTGCCAGGAGCAAAGGTAAGCGTACCACTCGCAGGGCGGTAGTCAACGCCAGGGGTAGCGGTGCCGCCGCCGGTGGCGTAGGCGACGGTAACGGCAGCCGAAGCGAGCCGGTTCAGGCGCACTTCCACCGTGGCCCGACCCTGGGCCTCACTGACGACCAGCGCAGTTGTGGCAAAGCTCAGCTCGAGCGGGGGTTCGGGCGTGCTGGTTGGCGCAGGTGTCCTGGTTGGCTGTGGCGGCGCAGCCGTCTGCGTCGGCGGCGGCGCGGTCGGCAAAGGCGAGGGCGACGGCGTCAGCGCCGGGGCCGACGGGCTGGGCAGCGGCGTGGCGGTGGGCAGCGGGGTGGCGGTTGAGGGAGGCGGTGGCGCCGCCGCCGGTGGCTCATTCGGATTGGTAATCGGTGTGGTTGAAGCTTGCTCCTGCGGCGTGGGAGTGAAGAGCACCTGGCGCACCGGCACAGGCGTGGAGGTCGGGGCGCGCCGTGATTCGACGAGCGTGGTGGGGCTGGGAACCAGCGTCGGCGGCGCGGTTGGCGTAGGCGACGGTGAAGCAGTCGGCGTTGCCGTCACTGCCAGGACAGGCGTGGCCGTCGGCTGGCCAATTACTGCAATAGGCACACTGTTCGGCGGAGGCAGATCGCCCGGAGCGTCAGCAGTGGACTGATCAAGCTCGGCGGCGGCAATTGCCTCAGGGTTGATCGGTGGGATCAGCGGGCCGAACGGCCAGAAGCCATAATCGGCCCGATTACGGGCCGAGAGATCGCCGGCGTAGTGCGCCACCCTGGGCGAGGTGAGATCAAGGGCAATACGAGCAATCGTCGTAACACCGATGAGTACGGCGAAGACAGCCAGCAGGATGAGCCAGATCAGCGGCCGTGATAGGATGCGCCGGTCAGGCAGCCGCAGCCATCGAGCGCGACGAGTTTTCAGGGCTTGTGGTGTCATCGGCGTAGCGGAGTGTAAAGTAGAACGTACTGCCCTGCCCTGGAACGCTGGTTACCCCGATTGTGCCACCCTGGCGCTCAACCAACTGTTTGCAGATCGCCAGGCCGAGGCCAATGCCACGCTCGCTTGAGTTAATCCCCTCGCTGGTGCCATCGCCACGGATGAACCGTTCGAAGATCTGGTTCTGCATATCCGGGGGAATACCCCGTCCGGTATCTTCCACCTCAACACGCACGTGGTCGCCGTGATCACGGGCGCGGACGGTAATACCGCCCTCGAATGTGTAGCGGCGGGCATTGTCGAGCAACTGGTAAACAATCTGGCGCACCTGGTCGTAGTCACCCAGCACGGGCCGGAGATCGGCAGCGATATCGATCGTCAGGGTCAGACCCTTGGCCTTGATCTGGCTCTGCAAGGGGAAGGCGGCTTCCCCGATCGGGCGGGCCAGATCCATCGGTTCGAGTTCCGTATTGAGGGTGCCGGCATCGAGATTGGCGATCACGATGACGTTGTTCACCAGGCCGGTCATGTTGTTGGCGTGCTGGCGGATGGACTCCACAAACACGCGCTGCTCCTCCTCCATCGGTCCGGCCAGGCCGCGCAGGAGCAGATCGGCGTTGCCGCGGATGACGGTCAGCGGCGTGCGCAACTCATGCGAAATCGTGCCGATGAAGTTGGTCTTGGCGCGATCGACCGTCACTTCGGCGGTCATATCCTGCAAGAGGCAGACATAACCAGAGCGCGAGCCATCGCTGGCGATCACCGGAGCGACGGAGGCGCGCACAATATACTCGCCGAGGGTGTAGAGGTCGCTGGCGCGCTGAGAGCCAAACCCCGGCACCCCTTCGACCAGACGATTGAGCGGGATATCGCTCAATTTCTCAGGCAGGGGCGCGTCATCGGCCAGGTTCATCAACTGGCGGGTCGCGCGGTTGATGAGCTTGATGTTCCCCAGATCATCAACCACAACGATCCCATCGGTAATACTCTCAACAATCGCCGCGCGCTGGCTCGCTTCGGCCTGCACCTGCCCGTAGAGGCGCACCAGGTACTCGGTCATCTGGTTAAAACTGGTAGCAAGCTGGCCGATCTCGTTCTCAGACACGATATAGGCGCGCCGATTGGTGTCGCCGTGACTGATGGCCCTGGCGGTTGCGGCCAATTCCTCGAGCGGGCGCGTGATCAACCGGGCGATGCTCACACCGGCGATAATGATCACCAGCGACAGCACCACAATCAGGGTCACAATTGGACCGAGGGTGCTGTTCCAGGTATCCATCACATAGTCGCGCGAGAGGGCCGGCGCCAGGATGCCTACATTGCTGCCGCGAATAATCAAGGGCACATAGGCAAACTGATACTCGCGGCCTCCGATGGTCTCTCGACTGAAGAGGGCGCCTGCCACCGGCGTTTCGTTCCCGACGAACTTGCTCAGCAACTCCAGGCGCATCGGGGGGGCATTGCCGGCCCCGCTGGCATCAAAGGTGCTGCTCACCACCCGGCCGGCCTCGTCGTAGAGGGTGATACCGGCAGCCTGCGAGCGAACCGCAAGTGCGGCGAGGAGATTGTTGACCCGTGTGGCGGCAATCAGCCCGCCCACCACGGTATCACCCGCGCGCACGGGAGCAATGGTTGCAAAATAGAGTTGATTGGTATCAGCAAAACGAATTAACCCGGCGTATTTATCACCATAGCTATCAGATTCACCACTCAGAACACGACTGGTAAACCAGGCGCCATTCAGATCTAGCGAGGGATGTGTAATATAGTCATCAGAAGCGCTATCAGTGGAACGCTCAAAGTCAACCAGGGTTTTTCCGTTGCGATCAAAAGCGATCAGGCGATCGAGATAGACCTCGTTACGCCTGGCGCCGACGCGGAAGAAGGGGTCAAGGGCCAGGGACAGGCCCGGCGCATCGCCGCGGGCCAGGGCATCGGCCACGGCGGGGGCGCCATTTGTTTCATTGGGAAGAGCAAACGCCACCTCGCGCAAGAATTGCAGGTTGGCCTGCTCCTGGCTCACCAGCGTGTCATTGGCCGCCCGTGTGACCGCAGCGAGGTGGTTGTCAAAACGCTCCTGGAGCGACTGCCCCACCAGATAGAACACGACCATCCCTCCCGCTACTGCCACAATCAGCGTCAGCAACAGGAAGGGGAAAATGATCTGGTAGCGTAGTTGGGAGTTAAACTCTTTCCACAACCGATGCATTGTAGTTCATCCCGGTAGTGGCTTGTCAATCCTGGCGTGATGGGTGGCTTTTTGTGGGGAGGGCTTCACTCTCCCACGCCCCTCCGGCCACATCCGTCACAATCATTGTGACGGACCAGAGTGACGCAACCATGATTAGTATAGGTTCTCGGCCTGACGCGATCAATAGGAACCGGGTCATAACTCTCTAACACTTTTGTAAAGTTAGCCGATCGAGAGTCTGGCGGCTGCACCACACCCGTTCCGGATGGAAGACTGGTGCAGGGAGAGTGCAGGAAGGGCCTGCGCCTTTCCCACCTCGCGAACCATGCCGGTAGTTGCAGGGGTGGAGGAGGGAGGCGAGGCCGACACGGTGACAGGCGTGGCAGCGACCGGTAGGGCATCGGGATCACGGGGCGCAGACGCAGCCATCACAAGGCTCATAGCCCGATGCTTGCACGGTAGTAGTTGCGCCCTGGCGCATTCGAACACGGACTATAACGACCCGATATGGTATACTATGAGCTATTCGGGGCACCATTGTGGCACTGGCCGCTCATCACGGTGATGATGCGAGATGTGTGGGCGCCTTGTCTGGCCGTCCGCGAGGGAGCGTCCTGCACCGCGATCCGGCACAATCACGGCTGCAGGCCGGTACCGTGGCGCCTGTCCCGCGCGGTGGTGGTGGGAAGGAATGGAGGGGAAGCGCATCCCCGGTGTTCTCCCTTTGCTGAGACTCCCCATGCAGCTACGCTTTCTGGGTACCGGCACCTCGATGGGCGTTCCTGTCATCGGTTGCACGTGTGAGGTGTGCACCTCATCCGATCCGCGGAACCGGCGCACCCGCACCTCGGCGCTGCTCCGGGCAGGCGGGACAACCATTCTGATCGACGCGGGGCCGGATTTTCGCGCCCAGGCCCTTGCCGCCGGCTTGCAGCACCTCGACGCCGTCCTCCTGACCCACTCGCACTTCGACCATGTCGCCGGGCTTGATGACTTGCGGCCACTCTGTCACCGGCGCGGCTGTGTGCCCGTCTACGGCGCTCCGCACACCCTGGCCGAGGTACGTGAACGCTTTGCCTACGCGTTCGACGAAACCTCAGCCGGCTCGACGCGCCCGAGCCTCGATCTCCGCCCTGTCAATGCGCCGTTTGTCGTCGGCGGCACGGAAATCCTGCCCTTCGATATTCTCCACGGCACCTGGACGATCACCGGCTATCGGGTTGGTGGCCTGGGCTATGTGACCGACGCCAGCGCCATTCCCCCGGCGTCGTGGGATCTGCTCCAGGATCTCGATGTGCTCGTGCTCAACGCGCTCCGCCACGAACCGCATCCCACCCATTTTACACTGGCCCAGGCACTGGAGGTGATTGCGGCCCTGGCCCCGCGACGGGCGTACCTGGTGCACATGACCCACCACATCGATCACGCCGCTGGCAGGTGGCTGCCTCCCGGTGTGGAGTTCGCCTACGACGGTCTGGAGGTAACCATCGCGTCGTGAGGTCCTCGGTGGCGCCGCTGGCGCCCCGCTGCCTGGCGACCGCAGGCTGGCCATGCGCATCGGCATCGACGCTCGTCTCAACGCCTATCGCCAGGGAGGCATCGCGCAGTACACGCGCCAGCTTCTCACGGCGCTCGCTGCCGAGGCCCCCGACGATACCTTCGTGGCCCTCCAGCACCATAGCCAGCACCGCCCCCTGGTCATTGCCGCCAACGTCGAGCGCGCCGCGTTGCTGACCCCACCACACAACCGCTTCGAGCAGGTGAGCCTGCCCCTCGAACTGCTGCCCCGACGTCTCGACCTCCTCCACTGCCCCGATTTCATCGCTCCGCGCCGCCGGCCCTGCCCGGCGGTGATCACCGTACACGACCTGGCCTTCCTCCACTTTCCCGAGATCCTCGATGCCGACGCCCGCCGCTACTACGGCCAGGTGCGCGCAGCCGTCCACGATGCCGAGGCGGTGATCACGGTCTCTGAGGCTACCCGCGCCGATATTGCCCATCTGCTCGACCTGCCGCCCGAACGCGTGGATGTGGTCTACGAGGCGGCTGATCCGCGCTTCGCGCCGGTGGCGGTAGCCACGGGCGAGCAGCGGGCGATCAACGGCTGCGCGATACAGGCAGGAAGCTTTCTGCTCTTTGTTAGCACCGTGGAACCGCGCAAGAACCTGGAAACCCTGCTGCGCGCGTTACGCCTCTGCCTTGACCGACGCCCCCGCGCGGAGTACCGCCTGATTGTCGCCGGCAGTCGGGGCTGGCTCGACGAACCGATCTACGACCTGGTCGGCGCATTGCGCCTGCGCGATGCGGTATGCTTCCTGGGGGCCGTCAGCCTCGACGATCTTCCCTGGCTCTACAGCGCCTGCCGACTGTACGTGAACCCCTCACTCTACGAGGGCTTTGGCCTGCCGGCGCTGGAGGCGCTGGCATGTGGCGCGCCGGGCCTGGTCGCCAACACCAGCAGTCTGCCTGAAGTGGTGGGCGAGGCGGCCCGCCTCGTCCCTCCCCGCGAGGTTGAAGCGTGGGCCGAGGCCATCGCCGAACTGTGGGAGGATGACGCGGCCCGCGCCGAGCTGGCCCGGCGCGGGCCGGAGCGCGCCGCGCGTTTCTCCTGGCGCCGCGCGGCATGGGAAACCCTGGCGATCTACCGCCGCGTCGCTGCGCAGGGCCGCTAACGTTGGGGGGGTTGGGAAGAGTTACTCCTGGCGGAGCGCCGGGTGCAGCTTGGTAACGGCCAGCCACGCCTCGATCCCCTCGGCCGGCTGCACGCCCTGTTCGGTGACAATGCCCGCCAGAGCAGAAAGCGGGGTCAGGTCATAGTAGAGGTTGGTGATCCGCACCCCCGGAGGGGCTGCGTCCCAGACCTGTTCGGGCGGCCAGAGGGCCTGCGCAGGCGGCACGTAGCCTGGAGGAAGGAATTTCTCGCTGCCACACAGGGTATACATCGGCACGTTGCTGGCGCCTGCAGCCAGGGCGATGGCATAGGTGCCGACCTTGTTGACCAGACCGCTAGCATCGAGATAATCGGCGCCGACCAGCACCACGTGCATCTGCGGAACCATGGCGACGGCGAGGGCGTCAATCACCAGGGTAACCTCAATACCGGCGGCGGCAAGTTCACTGGCCAGCGCGCGCCCTTCACAGCCCGGGCGCCCTTCGGCGCAAACCACGCGGAAGCGCCGGCCGGCGCGTTGGGCGTGACGCAGAGCGGCTCGCACGGTTGTGCTCCGGCCATTGGTGAGGATCTGGCCATCTTCGGGGATCAGGCGCAGGGCCGTTTCGGCAATCGCCGCTTCGTGGACGCGCAGCCAGCGCTTGAAATCGCCGGTGGCGTCGGCCACGTTGCGGCGGGCCTCATCGGCCGAGGCGGCGCCCTCGAGGCGCCAGAGTACGCCATTGACCAGATTCACCAGCGGGGCCATGGTTGGATGCGCCCGAATCAGCGCCCATCCCACATCGAGCACTTGCTGGAGCAGGCCCTCCTTCTGCGGCGAATGGTCTGTGCGAACCAGGCGCTGAAACACCTCGGCGCTCTTTTCGGCCACCTCCACGGCCCCCGATAGATTGTCCTCTGCAATTGCGGCAATCGCCTGTTGGGTAAAGCTATCCACGCCGTCCATCCTGTACGTGCTGATCAAACCGGCCCTGCTTCCACAAGCGCCGGTTCCGAGCGGTTGAGAGCATCGCGATCAGGATCTCATCCATATGCATATGATACCGCATACTGCCGTATGGCGGTGCATTTCAGCGCTGGATTGGCACGTTCAGGATGCGCTAGCGTGAACCTGCGGAGAAACCGGGGTTCCCCGCACCCCTGCCTGTGGGGGCGCCAGCCGCTCCCAACAGCAGTTGGGGAATGGGTAAACCGGGTTTCCCCATTCTCCCTCCCTGAGGGGAAAGTTTGGGAGGGCTGCGCCCTTCCAATCATACACCTGTTTTCATCATGGCGTTGTACGGCGCAGCCGCATGGACAGCGGATGCGGCAAAACGCCTCGAGGACGTGGCGGGGAATGGGCCAACGAATGGGAAATGAAATGGGTCAACTTGAAGGACCCGGGGGCATAGCCCTCCAGAACCCCACACCTGATACCAATCATCGTTGATGCTGCCGCATTGCTTGAAGCGGTTTCAGGCGTTGTGCTGCCCAGCGTGACAATCCGTAATCCAAAATCTAAAATGGTATAAGAGGGCCCCGCTCCAGCTTCGCTGGAGCGCCTGCGCTGAGCCTGTCGAAGCGGGGAGACCAGAGCCGCGCGCGGGGGCGTTCCAATGCGGTACAAGCCACATTGGCTCGGATGTTCTGTGCGCCCTTAGGCGAGGGGCGGGGGGGTGAGGCGCAGAGGTGGTGGCGCAAACACTCTACCCGTGAGCGAGAAGGCCTCACGGGCCATCAGGCTTTGTGTGAACCGATGGAGCGCCGTTTGAGCAACAGGTTGAAGATCTGCCGGACCTGCTCGATGGAGAAGGGTTTCGCCAGGAACAGGTTTCCGCTCTGCTCGAGCATCGTGCGGGTGGAGGGGCTGAGAGTGTCGCCGCTCACGAAGATCAGGCGTTCGGCGAGATCGGGGTTCCGGGCCCGCACGGCGCGCAACAGATCGAAGCCGTTCAGACCGGGCATTTTCACGTCACAGAGCACCGCATCGAACACTTCGCGTTCCAGCGTCTCCAGGGCCGCTTTGCCGCTACAGACGACCGTCGGGCGATGGCCAAGGGTTCGGAGCATGCGCTCAAGCAAAGCTCCGACCGGCTCTTCGTCGTCCACCACCAGCACCCGCAGGCTTGCGCCCGGCTCCTCGGCCTCGCCGGCAGGAACCGGCGTCGGGGCTTCGGACGGCAGCGCGGCGCGAACCGGCAGCGTGACGGTCACACATGTTCCAACCCCTACCTGGCTCTCGGCCCAGATCTGACCCTCGTGCTCCTTAACAATCCCGAAGCAGATCGACAGGCCCAGGCCGGTACCCTGGCCCACCGGCTTGGTCGTAAAAAACGGGTTAAAAATCTTCTGCAGATCGCGCTCAGGAATACCCACACCGGTATCAATCACATCGATCCGGATCTGCGGATCGCCAGCGAGACCCGGTTCGAGACTGGTGCGGAGGGTAAGGGTGCCTCCGCCGCCCTTTTGAACCATTGCGTAGCGGGCATTGGTGATAAGATTCAAAAACACCTGTTGCAGTTGATGGAAATCGGCGGTTGTCGAGGGCAACGCCGGGTCAAGCTCCAGCCTGACCCCGATGTTTTCGACCCGCAACTGGTACTGCTGCAGAGCAAGGGCGCGGCGGATGGCCTCATTGACCGAGCCGGTCGTCCGCTCGGGTTTATGCTCACGGGCGAAGATCAGCAAGTTCTGGACAATTTTTGCGGCGCGTTCAGCCTGCGCGTGGATCTGTTCGATGTCCTGCCGGGACTCGGCGGGCAGGCGCTCGTCCCGCAGCAAGAGCTGGGCGTAACCACTCACGCTGGTGAGGGGATTGTTCAACTCGTGGGCCACCCCGGCCACGAGCTGGCCAATGGCCGAGAGCTTCTCCGATTGCAGCAGTTGCTGCTCGAGGCGGCGTCGTTCGGTCAGATTACGGGCGATGCAATGCACCCCCTTGAGGCCGGCCCCATTGTGGATCACCTGGGCCGAGACCTCAAGATAGACCGGCTCGCCATCACGGCGCACCAGTTCCAGTTCAAACGGGGCCACGCTCTGCCCGGCGAGCAGTTGGCGCAGATACGGTTCAGCGCTGGCCCACGACTCGGGGGTGCAGAGAGTGCGCAGGGAACGTCCGAGCAACTCGCTCAGATCGTAGCCGGTGAGTTGCTGGCCGACCTTGTTAATCGTCGTGATCGCCAGCGCTTGATTAAGTATAAAGATCAGATCGTAGGCGTTGGCGAAGAGATCGCGGTAGCGTTGCTCCGAGAGCTTCACCTGTTCATAGAGCCGGGCATTTTCGATGGCAATAGCAGCGTAGTCGGCAAGGGTAGCCAGGAGGTACTCATCATTCTCAGAGAAGGAGCGATCGGCCACACGATTATCAACCGCCAGGACGCCCTTGACCGTCGTGCCGAGCATGAGGGGCACCTGGAGGATGGCCCGCACCAGAAAGCCGGTTTTCACCTTCAGCGCCGTGCCGGCCCGCGCCTGATCGAGACGTATCGGCTTGCCGGTGCGAAAGACCTGCCCGGCCAGCGAGTCGTCAATAGGGAGGCGCAGACTCTGGGCGCGCTGTTCACCGAGGTTCTTTGCGGCGCGGAGGTACAGTTCCTGCTGGGTTTCATCGTGCAGGAGGAGGAACCCCTCTTCGGCCTGCGTGATAAACACGCCAGCTTCGACGATACGCTGGAGCAACTGCTCCTGATCCATCAGACCGGTGACCGACTTGCCGATCCGGTAGAGCACGGTCAACTCCTGCACCCGTTGCTGGAGCGAGGCCGTAAGGCGCTCCTTATCTCGACGCAGGCGGCGCTCACGCAGCGCCTGGTCAATCACGGCGCGGGCCTCGATATCAGAGAAGGGCTTGATCAGGTAATTCCGCGCCCCCAGACGGAAGGCTTCGACCGCAATGCTCTCGGAGCCGTGGGCGGTCATCAAGATGACCGGAACGTCGTAGCCCTCCTGCGCGATCATCCGTAACAGGTCAAGACCACTGATATCGGGAAGTTGCAGATCGAGCAGGATGAGGTCAGGAAGGCGCGTGCGGAGGCGTTGCAACCCCTGACGTCCAGTATGGGCGACGATTGCCGCAAACCCCAACTCGGGGAGCACATGGTTCGCCAGCAGGCTGGCAATGTGCTCGCTATCGTCAATAATGAGAATCTCTTCCATACGATTTCCTGGCGCCTCTGTCCCGGGGGCCGGTTAGCGAAGCGTAACCGACAGCAACGGTGGGGAGACCCATACCTTCAGGCGCCTCTGAGATGCCAGCCAGGGGTTGCCGGCCGTGAATATAAATTGTACACTACATTCCCTGGACATGGCAAGGCGCGTGGCTGCAAGGATGAATTAACCAACACCAACACAGGCGATCACCATTGCGCCTGAAGGGCCGAATTTGGTCGTCCGCCTGCGTGGGCGGGAGATCGCGCCGCATTGCCGCGGCGACCCCGGAAGGTAACGCTCAGCCGCAGGCCCGTAAACGCGCGCCGTTAGTCGCCACTGACTATACACGCCTGGACCTCGACCCTGTAGTCAGATAAGGACCGACACAAACAACCTGGTATGCCCATCACATCTGTTCTCACTGTTGCGATCATCGGTGATTTGAATGCCGATCTGACCTTTACAGTACCATTTTACCCCCATGAAGGCGATGATGTATCCGCCGATGCGCTCCGCTGGTACGGCGGCGGCACCGGTCTCAACGTTGCCGTGGCGTTTACGCGCCTGGGGGCAACGGCACGCCTGGTCGCCCGCGTAGGCAACGACCCCGCGGCAGAGATTGCCCTGGGGGCGGCACGCCGGGTCGGCCTTGAGCTGGATCACATCCAGCGTGACCCGGATGCGCCAACCGGCCTGTGCGGCGTGGTGGTCAGCCCGGGGGGGCAACGCACCTTTGTCAGTTACCGGGGCGCCAATGTGCGCTGCGATCCGGCGGCCATTGAGACGATGCTGCTCGAGCGTTGCGACCTGCTTTTCGTATGCGGTCACGCTTTGCTGGAGGGGCCGCAGCGGGCGACAGCGGTGCGGGCCATTGACCTGGCTCACGCGCAGGGCGTTCCGGTGGCGCTGGACCTGTGCTTGCCGACCATTCGAGCGGCTCGTCGGCTGGTGCTCGGGCTGCTCCCGCGGCTCTGGTTGTTGACGTTGAACGAAGATGAACTGCGAGCGCTTGTTCCCGGAACGACCGTGCGACCGGCGATAGACGAACTCTTGATTGCCGGTGTCCGGCACGTTGCCGTCAAGCGTGGCGCCCAGGGGTGCAGTGTAGGGGAAGGCGCCACTCGTCTGAATGTGTTGCCTCCAGCCGTCACGGTTATTGACACCAACGGCTGCGGCGATGCGTTCGCGGCGGGTTTCGCGTGGGCCTTGCTACGGGGAGCCGATCTCCCCAGCAGCGCTGCGATTGGCAACGTGATGGGCGCCCTGACCGCCAGTCGCTACGGCGCCGCCGAAGCTATTCCGACCCTGGCCGAGATTGCCGCCCGTCTGGATCATTCGCTGCATCACCTCCTGATTCCTTCGTGATACCAGGGCTTACTGATGTGAAAATATGGGGAAACCGGGGTTCCCCATCCCCCTCCCTGTGGGGGCGTCAGCCGCTCCCACCCGCGATTGGGATATGGGGAAACCGGGGTTCCCCATCCCCCTCCCTGTGGGGGCGTCAGCCCCTCCCACCCGCGGTTGGGCCATGGGGAATCCGGGTTCCCCATCCCCCTCCCTGTGGGGGCGTCAGCCCCTCCCACCCGCGGTTGGGCCATGGGGAACCCGGGGTTCCCCATCTCCCTCCCTGTAGGGGCGTCAGCCCCTCCCACCCGCGGTTGGGCCATGGGGAACCCGGGGTTCCCCATCCCCCTGCCCGGGGGGATCAGGCGCTCCCGGCGCCGGTGTGGAGGGTGAGGAAACCGGGTTTCTCCACCCTCCACACCGGGAGGGTTTGGGATGACGCAGCCCTGGTAATACTATAAACGCGCCTTCAGCCCGAAACGACACTGCTTCGTACCGAAATTGGCTGTAAAACCCGATTGTATGTCCGGAAAGGAACCCTGTATGGCCCCACCCTGGAAGGAGCGCCTGGATGCGCTGCGGATCCGCGATCTGCGGACGATCTTCGGCGTCGCGAAACCGGTGATCGGGATGGTTCACTGCTGGCCGTTGCCCGGGGCGCCCGGTTACACGGGTTATGGAATGGAGCCAATCATCGAGCATGCCGTGCGCGACGCCACGGCCCTGGCTGAAGGCGGTTGCGACGGGCTGATCGTCGAGAATATGTGGGACATTCCCTTCCGCGCCGGGCCACACCTGCAACCCGAGAGCATCGCGGCGCACGCGGTGGTGGCGCAGGCGGTGCGCGCTGCGGTGCCGCATCTGCCCCTGGGGATCAACCTGGTGCACAATGGTGGGGTCGCCCTCCTGGGCATCGCCATTGCCGCAGGGGCCAGTTTTATCCGCGTGTGTATGTTCACCGGCGCAGGGGTATGGGACGCAGGCAGTTGGGACGAGGGCTGCGCCGCCGACCTGCTGCGTCGTCGCAAGGAACTGCACGCGGAGCACATCAAGATCTTCGCCGACGTGGATAAGAAGCATTCGGTGCGCTTCCCGGGCATCGATCTTGCCACACATATCGAGTGGACGCGCTTCTTTGGCGCCGACGCGCTGATCGTCTCTGGCCGCATGACCGGCGACGCGCCCGATCTGGAGAAGGTGCGCGAGGCCCGGCGGCTGGCGGGCGATACGCCTCTGCTCCTCGGCAGTGGCACCGATGAAGGCAACATCAGTGCGTTTATGGAGATTGCCGACGGTGTGATCGTGGGCAGCAGTATCAAGGTTGATGGCGAGATTGCCAATCCGGTAGACGCCGAACGGGTGCGGCGCTTCGTTCGCGCCGCCCGCCGATGGTCATGACCGGGTGATGTGCGCCGGGCTGCGCAGCCCGCAGCGCGCTGGAGAGCGAGGCCCGCGACTCGCAGCGCTGCCTGCGGGGAGGGCTTGCGGCCCCTACAGGCAGGGGGATGGGGAAACCTGGTTTCCCCATATGTTCACTTCAGTCATCCATGCGGCTTTGCCGCACAACGACAAGATGAGAATGGGTTTTTCCTGGGAGGGCTGCGCCCTCCCAAACCCTCCCTGCTGGGAGGGTTTGCCGCCCCCACAGGCAGGAGGATGGGGAAACCAGGTTTCCCCATATGTTCACATCAGATGCACGGACTGATACCTCAGGGGGGGATGCTGCCAGTACCTCTGGCGCGCCTTCGGCCCGACTCATGCGCCATTGGCGCTGCGTCCGGCGCGTGCTATGCTGCTGTCGTGAGCGAACATCCCGGTAACCGTCCCAGCCCGATCGCTCATAGCTGTTTCGCCAGTTGGTCGGACTGAGTCTCTGTTCTTGCGCCATCGTTGCAGCACCGTCCCAGCACGACATCGCACTACCGTCCCAGCACAACGTCGCAGCACCGTCTCAGCACGACATCGCACCACCGTCTTCGCCCTGAGCGGCGCAGCAGAGGTTCAGCCGCACTACACGCTCACGCTACCAGTACGTTGCTACGCACGTGCTCCGATCAACATGGAAGGCAGCCAGTCGGACCCCGGCACGCGCCGGGGTTCGATATTTTGCGCTACGCCATTCCGGCAGGGTACGGCGCAGCCGTATGACCGCCTGAGGTGAAAATACGGGGAAACCGGGTTTCCCCATCCCCCTGCCGGTGGGGGTGCCAGGCGCTCCCACCCGCGGTTGGGCCATGGGGAAACCGGGTTTCCCCATCCCCCTGCCGGTGGGGGTGCCAGCCGCTCCCACCCGCGGTTGGGCCATGGGGAAACCGGGTCTCCCCATCCCCCTGCCGGTGGGGGCGCCAGCCGCTCCTACCCGCGGTTGGGCCATGGGGAATCCGGGTTTCCCCATCCCCCTGCCTGAGGGCGGGTCTGGGAGGACCGCGCCCCCAGGAACCGTCTACTCGCCCTCCTCCAGGCTCAACCACACTTGATAGGTCACACTCTTCGGCAGGCCGAGTTCGCGCGCTACGGCACGGGCTGCCGCGCTGCCGGCATAGCCCTGGTCGCGCAACTGGCGGAGGCGCCGGGCGATCTCGGCTTCGCTCGGGGGCGTCTCCGCCTGTGGATGAACCTGGAGGCGGTGGCGGTCGCGTTTGCGCTGGCTACTGACAGCCAGCCCCTCGATCACCAGGGTGTATTCACCACGGGGGCGGTGCAGGCTGAAGTGGGTGACCATCTCGCTGACGGTGCCGCGCTGGAACTCCTCGAAGCGCTTGGTCAGTTCGTTGGCGACCACGATACGCCGGTCGCCGAGTACGGCCAGAATGTCCTGGAGTGTCTCCAGCAGGCGATGGGGCGCCTCGAAGCAGACGAGGGTGAGGGTCAGCCCGGCCATCTCGGCGAGGAACTGGCGGCGCTCTGCCGCTCGGCGGGGCAAGAAGCCCACGTAGGCGAAGCGCGTGGTGGGCAGGCCCGAGGCGATGAGGGCGGACAGGAGCGCCGAGGGGCCAGGCACGGGTGACACGGGAAAACCTGCCGCAATGCAGGCCTGTACCAGCTCAACCCCCGGGTCGGAGATAGCGGGTGTGCCGGCGTCGGAGACCAGGGCCACGTCGCCCAGGGCCAGGGTTTCCAGAATGGTGTCGAGGCGGACCAGTTTGTTGTGCTCGTGATAGGAGATGCAGGGGGTGGTGATGGCGTAATGGTCGAGCAGACGGCGGGTGTGGCGCGTATCTTCGGCGGCGATCAGCCGGGACTCGCGGAGCACGCGCAGGGCGCGCAGGGTGATGTCCTCCAGATTACCGATTGGCGTGGCGACGAGGAAGAGAGTGCCCACGGTTCAACGCTCGGCGCGCAGACGGGCCCGCCAGTAGTCGAGTAACTCCTCGACGATTGCAGGCACATCAATGGTCGGTTCCCAGCCGGTGGCAGCGCGCAGTTTGGTGTTGTCGCCCATCAGGACAGGCTCATCACTGGGGCGGAGGCGGGCCGGGTCAACTCGCACCTCAACCGGCACGCGGCCCCGCTCCACCACCAGGCGCACAATATCGCCGATGCGGGTGGCCCGTCCAGAGCAGAGGTTGTAGACCTCGCCGGGGGCGCCGCGTTCGAGCAGCAACCACAGGGCGCGAGCGACATCGCGGGTATGGGTGAAGTCCCGGCGCGACTCCAGATTGCCCACATAGATCACCGGTTCCTGCAGGCCAAGTTCGGCGGCAGCCATCTGCTGGCAGAAGGTCTGGATCGAGCAACGGTCGCCCTGGCGCGGCCCTACGTGATTGAACGAGCGGGTTACGACCACGTGGAGCCCGTAGCTGGCGTGGTACTGCAAGCCGGCCAGTTCAGCGGCAACCTTGCTGACGCCGTAGGGGCTGAGGGGGCGCAGTGGGTGGCTCTCGGCGATGGGTGTCTCCTCTGGCCGCACCGCCCCGTACTGGGCGCTGGTGCCGGCGATGTGGATGCGGGCGTGGGGGGCATGGCGACGGGCGGCTTCGAGCAGGTTGACCGTGCCCTCAACGTTGACCCGCAGCGTGTGGATCGGCGCATCCCAGGAGGCGCTGGGGTAGCTCTGCGCGGCGAGGTGGAAGATGCGCTCCGGCGCGGCAGCGGCAACCGCCCGCGCGAGCGAGAAGGGGTCCTCAACGTCGCCTTCGTGGACGACAATGCGCCCCAGCAGGTGGGCGATCGGACGAGGATCGCTGCGCCAGCGCTTCAGGGCATGGATCTCGAGCCCCGGAATGGTCAACAGATAGTCAGCCAGGAAACTGCCAACCGGTCCGGTGATTCCAGTAATAAAGATGCGCACGATGCCCCCCGACACATCAGATTTATCCTTCATCGGACATGGCGAAACCGGGGCTCCCCTTTCCTTTCAGCCCTCCACGCGGCTGCGCCGCGCAACGACACGATGAACATGAGTTTTTCCTGGGAGGGCTGCGCCCTCCCAAACCCTGCCGGTGGGGAGGGCTTGCCGCCCCCACCGGCAGGGGGATGGGGAAACCCGGTTTCCCCATATGTTCACCTTAGCCGTCCGTGCGGCTGCGCCGCGCAACGACACGATGAACATGAGTTTTTCCTGGGAGGGCTGCGCCCTCCCAAACCCTCCCGGTGGGGAGGGCTTGCCGCCCCCACCGGCAGGGGGATGGGGAAACCCGGTTTCCCTATATGTTCACATCAGGCGCATCAACTTGCCTCGACGGTGAGGAAGCTGATCAGACGGTTAGAGGCGTCGCGCAACTCGGCCCGATCGCCGACGCGCCAGACATCGGTCCGATTCCAGTAGAACTCTCCGAGGTCGGGATCATTCTCATCAACGGCGCTGTAGACATTAATGGTTTGAGCGGGGGCGATGACAAACTCCGGGAACACGTAGGGCGAGATTTCGCTGCGCGTAACATTCACCAGCCGCCAGGAGCCCATACTGATCGGGCGGGTAGAGATGTTGCGGATCTCAACGTATTCAAACGACTGGTTGGGCAGCCGGGGGTCGCGCAGCACAACCTCAATGATGCGGACCTCGTTGGCGCTGGGGATAGGTGTCCCGGTGGTAGTTCTGGTGGGGCTGGGCGTTGTAGCCGGGCCGGGCGTCGCGGTTGGGCCGAGGGTAGACGTTGCGACCGGGGTGCCCGCAATGGTAGCGGTGGGCGAGGGGCCGACGGTCGGTTCGGGCAGGGGCGTTACAACCGGAATCGCCGTCGGGGTTGGAACGATGGTGACAGGCGTGGTGGCAGGCGCGGCCGTGCTGGTAGGAATGGGGACGCGGGTGATCCGGGTCGGGGCCGGGAAGGGGGACGAAGTGCCTTCTGGCGCGCCTTCCAGCGGCACATCAACGAAACAGGTATAGCGCGCGACCACGGCGCGCGAGCCGCGCAGGAGCACCTCAACGGGGTACACACCGGGGCGCTCGTTGGCACGCAGGGGGATGCGGAAAAACCCGTTGCCATCGGCCACGCCGCCGCCGACTGCGCGCCCGCTCAGGGTGACCAGCAACGCCTCGGACGGCGGGGCCGGGCCTTCAAGCACAACGGTCTGCCCGTTGGGACAGGCGAGGGGCACGGGGTCAGCGGCGCGCAGCGGCGCCATGCCCCACCAGAGACCGGCGACAATACCGGCTATCACCAGGGCCACAACCGCGATACGCTTGCGGTAAAACAACGTTATGTCCAGATGTGATCGCGAGCAATGCGTGCGGGAGCAGGGGCGCAAACTTCGGACAGGTTCAACGCGCGAGCGTTACACGTCACGGAGCCTGCTCACTCCTCGGGTAGATCGAGGAACGCATCGGGGGCAGCAGCGTGATACAATGCTGGTGGGCGATAGTGGATTTGAACCACTGACCTCCACGATGTCAACGTGGCGCTCTAACCAACTGAGCTAATCGCCCGCTCACCGGATATGCTACCATTGAAGGCAGCGGCTGTCAAGAATATGCACGCCCCGCCCGAGGCGCTGCTGGCCCGGCTGCCGGCGGAGTACCGCACCGTGCTGGCTCAGGCGGCGAGTCTGGCCGCGAGCCAGGCCGCCCGGCTCTGGCTGGTAGGGGGGGTGGTGCGCGATCTGCTGTGCGAGGCGCCCCTGGGCCGCGACGTGGATCTGGCGGTGGAGGGGGATGCGCTGGCGCTGGCCCGCGATCTAGCGACGCGGATCGGCGGGCGGTTACGCGCCGTCCACGCCGCCTTCGGCACTGCCAGCGTTGATGTGCAGGTGGCCGGCGGCTCGACCGTGACCTTCGATCTGGCCGGCAGCCGTGTCGAACGCTACCGATCGCCCGGCGCCTTGCCGGAGGTTGCTCCGGCCCCGATCGAGGACGATCTGTACCGGCGTGATTTTAGCGTGAATGCGCTGGCGATCGAGCTGCGGGCCATGAACGGGCAGTTGTCTGCCGGGCAGTTGCTTGACCCGTTTGGCGGGCGGGGAGACCTGGTCACGGGCCGGCTGCGGCTGCTCCACGAGGAGAGTCTGCGTGACGATCCGACGCGCATGCTGCGCGGGGTGCGCCTGGCTGCCCGACTGGGCCTGCAACCCGATCCGGCCACCGCGGCGCAGATCCAGAGGGCGCTGGAGGCAAGCTATCTGAGCCTGGTGAGCGACGAACGCATCCTGACCGAACTCTGCCTGAGCCTGGAAGAGCCGCGTCCCGATGAGACGTTGCGCCTGGCCGATGCCTGGGGACTGACACCCCGGGTGCTGCCGGGCCTGGCCTGGAGCGAGGCCCTGGCGGACCGTTGCGCGCGGCTGGCGCAGGCGCCAGGCGACGCGCCAACGGGCGGGCCGCTTGTCCGGGCAGGGTTGCTGTTGTACGACCTTGACGCCGCGGCGCAAGCGGCGATTGCCGCACGCTACCCTCTGCCAGCAGAAGCCGCCGATCTGCTGCGGCAACTCCCCGGCCTGCGCGCAGTGGCGTCGCTGCTCACCCCCGATCTGCCGAACAGCGCCGTTGACCGTCTGCTGCGGCCCTTCAGCGTAGCAGCGGTGACGGTGCTCCACTACGCCGAGCCGGCAACAGCGGCACTGACCGGGCGCTACCTTCGAGAATTGCGGGCCATGCGGGCGCCGCTCAATGGCAACGACCTGCAACGTCTGGGCATTGCTCCCGGGCCCCTCCTCGGCCAGACCCTCGAGGCGCTGCGCGCCGCTACCCTCGACGGCAGGGTAAGCACCCGGGAACAGGCTGAAGCCTGGGTGCGGCAGCACGTGATGGACGGCCCCCGATAATCTTATTGCAGCGGACCAGGCGAAACGAGATTGATATACGATGAACAATACCGTGCTGATGTGGATGCGCGCCCGGATGCCCCTCTGGGCGGTGACGATACTGCTGAGCCTGACCTTGATTGGCGGGTTGGCCGGCGGGGTGTACGCCGGATACCACCTCAACCGACCACCGGCTGCCTGTCCGGAAAGCCCGGAGGTGTGCGAACAATTTTCGGTCTTCTGGGAAGCATGGGAACTTGCCAGCGAGCGCTTCGTGGACCCTGCGGCCACCGATCCCGCCGAGATGACTTCCGGGGCCATCAACGGAATGCTCGACAGTCTGGGCGACAACGGCCACACTCGTTTTCTGAGCGCCGACGAAGCGCAGCAGTGGGAGGAATCCTTGCGCGGATCGTTCGAGGGCATTGGCGCCTACATTGACGTGCGGAACGGGCGCACGATCATCGTCGCGCCGATTGAAGGTTCGCCCGCCGAGCGGGCCGGTCTGCGCCCCGGCGATGTGATCCTGGCGGTGAATGGCGAGCCAACCAGTGGCTGGTCGGTTGACGAGCTACGCACCAGGGTGCGCGGCCCCAGCGGCACCAGCGTTACCCTGCGCGTGCTGCATCCCGGCGAGAGTGTTCCGGTGGACGTGACCGTCGTGCGGGCGCAGGTGGTGGTGCCGAGCGCGAACTGGGCCTTGCTGCCCGATGATGTGGCGTTGATCCGGCTGAGTTCCTTCGACGACGACGCCGGCAAGGAGCTGCGCGAGGCGCTTACCGACGCGCGGCGCCAGGGCGCCCGGGCGCTCATACTGGATCTGCGCAACAATCCGGGTGGCCTGCTCGACCAGGCCATCGAGGTGGCCAGCCAGTTCTTGCCGGAGGGCACAACCGTGCTGATCGAGGAGAATCGCGCGGGCGAGCGCAAGGTTACGGCGGCGCGGCGCGGCGGCGTGGCCCTGGATCTGCCCCTGGTGGTGCTGATCAACGAGAGTTCGGCCAGTTCCGCCGAGATCGTTTCGGGGGCGTTGCAGGCGGCAGGGCGCGCCGTGCTCATCGGCGAGACGACCTTCGGCACGGGCACCGTGTTGACGCCCTTCCGCCTCAGCGACGGGAGCCGTCTGCTGCTGGGCACACAGCAGTGGCTCACGCCCGACGAGCGCACGATCCGCGGCCAGGGCATCGAGCCTGACGAGGTGGTGGCGCTTGGCGACGAGGTGGCGCTCCTCTCGCCGGGCGAGGCGGCGGCCCTCCCGGCAGCCGAGCTGCGCGCAAGCTCCGACACTCAACTGGCGCGGGCTCTGGAACGGGTGCTGGAAGTGGCGGCAAGCCGCCAGGAGAGCCGCGACGGCACGAGACGACGAGCGTCCTTGACGGCCCATGGCGCCCATGCTACCATACGCGGTAACGCTCCAATCCTGAGGTAAAAACATGGGGAAACCGGGTTTCCCCATACCCCCGCCCGGCGGGGCGCCTGGCGACCCCACCACCACCTGAGGGATGGGGAAAGCGGATTTCGTCACGCCTCTCCCCACCGGGAGGGTCTGGGAGGGCTACACCCTCCCAGGGACCCGGCATGTTGATCCGGGCGTTGCCAGGAGGAGATTGATGGCCCCACTGCTCGAAGTACGCAACCTGCAAACCCATTTCCACTCTCAGGATGGCGTGGTGAAGGCGGTTGACGGGGTGTCGTTCTCCGTCGATCGCGGTGAAACGCTCGGGATCGTCGGTGAATCAGGATGCGGGAAGAGTGTCACCTCGCTCTCGATTATGCGCCTCATTCCCTCGCCGCCTGGAAAGATCGCCGGGGGACAGATCCTGTTCGACGGCGAGGATCTGCTGCAACAGAGCGAAGAGCAGATGCGGCACATCCGCGGCAATCGGATCGCGATGATTTTCCAGGACCCGATGACCTCGCTCAACCCGGTGCTAACAATCGGGCGGCAGATCACCGAGGCGCTGGAACTGCACCTGAAGCTCTCGCGGCGCGAAGCGCAGAATCGCGCCGCTGAACTACTGGATATGGTGGGCATTCCCTCGGCCAGCAAACGCCTGGACAACTATCCGCATCAGTTTTCGGGCGGCATGCGCCAGCGTGTGATGATCGCTATGGCGCTCTCCTGCAACCCCGAATTGCTGATCGCTGATGAGCCAACCACAGCTCTCGATGTAACGATCCAGGCTCAGATCCTCGAATTGATCAATCGACTCAAGGAAGAGCTTAACACCGCGGTGATCATCATCACCCATGACCTGGGAGTGGTTGCCGGTATGACCGACCGGGTGACGGTGATGTACGCCGGCAGGGTGGTGGAGGAGGGGCCAACCCGGGAGATCTTTGAGAATCCGCGTATGCCCTACACCATCGGCCTGCTACGCTCCATTCCGCGCCTGGACGAAGCGCGGGGGCGCAAGCTGAACCCGATCCGTGGCCTGCCCCCGAATCTGATCGACCTGCCGCCGATCTGCGCCTTTAGCCCGCGCTGTGACTTTGCGCAGGAACGGTGCGTGACGTCGCGACCGGAACTGCGCGCCGTCGGGGTCGGGCATCACGTGGCTTGTCACTTTGACATTTCTCTGGAGACGCCTGTGCCTGAACGGAGCGCCGAGGAGCTGGCGGCCTAGCCCCGCGAGGCTACGCTCTCCCACACCGTCCCCCGGCTTCCCCAACGCCCCTTCGCGGAGTCCCGACTTAAAGCACCAGCCACAATTGATAGATCAATGGAACCTGTTACCACGACTGATACCGGCAACACCGCGCTGATCGAGATCCGCGACCTGAAGATGCACTTCCCCGTTACCCGCGGGATCATTTTGCAACGCCGCGTGGGGACGATCAAGGCCGTAGATGGGGTCAGTTTCAGCATCCGGCAGGGTGAAACCCTGGGACTCGTGGGCGAGTCGGGGTGTGGGAAGAGTACGACCGGGCGAGCCATTCTGCAACTCTACCGGCCGACCTCGGGGGAGGTGCTCTTCGACGGCCAGGATCTGACGAAACTGCGCGGCGACGCTCTGCGCAAGATGCGCCGTCGCATCCAGATGATCTTTCAGGACCCCTACGCTTCGCTCAACCCGCGCATGACCGTTGGCGACATTATCGGCGAGCCGATCAAGGTACACCGGCTGCGCCAGGGTAAGGCGGTACGCGAACGGGTCGAGGAACTGCTCAGCCTGGTGGGGCTGAATCCGGCCTTTGCGAACCGCTACCCGCATGAGTTTTCGGGTGGTCAGCGTCAACGCATCGGCATCGCCCGCGCCCTGGCCGTCGAGCCGCAGTTTGTCGTTTGCGATGAGCCGGTCTCGGCGCTCGATGTCTCCATTCAGGCCCAGGTGGTTAACCTGCTGGAAGAACTGCAAGAAAAACTCGGGCTAACCTACCTGTTCATCGCCCACGACCTGAGCGTGGTGAAGCATATCTCCGACCGGGTGGCGGTGATGTACCTGGGCAAGGTGGTGGAACTGGCCGAAGGCCCGAAGCTCTACCGTATGCCGCTGCACCCCTACAGCCAGGCGCTGCTCTCGGCGGTGCCCATCCCCGACCCCCGAGTGGAAAAGCAGCGCCGGCGCATCATTCTCGAAGGCGATGTGCCCAGCCCGTTGAACCCCCCTTCCGGGTGTCGCTTTCATACGCGCTGCCCGATCGCCATTCAGCAGTGCCGGGAGGAGGAGCCGCCCTTCGTGGATTATGGCGATGGGCACTTCGCGGCCTGCTGGCGCGCCCGTGAGTCGGGCGAATTGATGCCCGCGATCGCCCGCAAGCAGACCGAGAGCCTCGCCGCGCGCATCCACGCCGAGGTGGCGAAGGTGAAGGGTGTGGCTGATTGAGGTGTCGCTGCGCGCGAGTGAACAGTGATGCGCCCGGCAGGGCTGCGCCCTCCCAAACCCTCCCCGCCGGTGGTTGTTTCCCGGGAGGACACGGCCCTCCCGGACCCTCCCTGTCGACGCAGTGTTTCCCGGGAGGGCACGGCCTTCCCAGACCCTCTCCACCGGGAGGGGTACGGGGAAACCCGGTTTCCCCATATGTTCAGATCAGGAATACGGGGTTTTGTGGATCTGGAGACCTTCGCCTGGCTCCGTTCGCCGCAGGGTCAGGCGGTGCTGGAAGAACTGGCCACACGCCCACTGGGTGAGGACGATACGCTCCGTGAGCTGGAGCGGTTGCGCCAGCGGGTTACGCCCGAGCAGGCGCGCGCCGCGCTGGAGCTGGCGCTGCTGCGCCGCCGCGCAAGCGCAAAGTTCCCCGCCGCCGGGCGGCTTTTCTTCACCCGCGAAGCGCTGGAGCAGGCCAGTGCCGCGCCGGTAGCCGCGCACCGCGCCGCGCGCCTGGCGCCCTGCGGTCACGTCGCGGATCTGGGCTGCGGCATCGGCGGCGATACACTGGCACTGGCGGCAGCCGGCGCGCGGGTGACTGCGGTGGAGCGTGACCCGCTGCGGCTGGCTATGGCTCGCACCAACGCCGAGGCCCTCGGGCTTGGCGAGCGGATTGACTGGCTGCTGCGCGACCTGAGCATCGCTGAACCACCGCCAGCCGACGCGCTCTTCAGCGATCCGGGCCGGCGCGCCGGGGGGCAGCGGCGCTTCCAGGTCGAGCGCTACGACCCGCCACTGAGCCGCGTGCTGGCGTGGCAGGCGCGCACGCCAGCGCTGGCGGTGAAGGTCGCCCCTGGCATTGATCTGACGGCGGCGCCCACAGATGCCGAGGTCGAGTTCGTTTCGCTCGATGGCGAATTGAAGGAAGCGGTGATCTGGTGCGGGCCGCTGGCCCGGGTCGCGCGGCAAGCCACCCTGGTGAGTAGCGACGCGAACGTCCCCACCCACACGCTATGGGCTGCACACGGCGCCGCCCGCGCGACCGTGCCGGTCACCGAGCCCGACGCTATGCTCTACGAGCCAGATCCGGCGGTGATCCGCGCCGGGCTGGTTACCGATCTGGCTGTGCGGATCGGCGCGGCGCAGATCGACCCTGAGATCGCCTACCTGACGGCGCCAGCGTATGTCGCCACCCCCTTCGCCCGGGCCTGGCCCGTGCTGGCGTGGTTCCCGTTCAGCCTCAAACGTTTACGGGCGCGGCTGCGCGACCTGGGGGCCGGCCCGGTCACGGTAAAGAAGCGCGGCTCGCCGCTCGACAGCGATGCGCTGGCCCGCCAGCTCAGCGGTGACGGGGCGCGCCCGCTGGTGGTGGTGCTCACGCGGGTGCGGGGGCAGCCTGCGGCGTTGATTTGTGACGCGCCGGTATCTGCAAAATGAAGCTCCCCCAGGGAGGGACGTGGGGAAACCCGGTTTCCCCGTATGTTCACCTCAGACGGTCATGCGCATGGCGCACAACGCCGGAATGAAAATATGTGTTCTTGGGAGGGCTGCGCCCTCCCAAACCCTCCCCGCAGGGAGGGGGAGGGGGAAACCCGGTTTCCCCGTATGTTCACCTCAGGCACCTGTATGGAAAAGCCCCTTGTGGCCCGACGGCGCGGGTTGATCGCCCTGCTGGCCATAACATTCTTGATGTACGCGGGATTCTTCATGGTCATCCCGCTGGTGTCGGTATACTACGTGGAGTACCTGGGCTTTGCGGCGACGCTGGTGGGCCTGGCGCTGGCCACGCGCCAGTTGCTGCAACAGGGCTTCACGCTGGTCGGGGGAGTGCTGGCCGATCACTTCGGCGTCCGGGGGCTGATCGGCGCGGGGGTGCTGGTGCGCGCCGTGGGCTTTATCAGCCTGGCCTGGGCAAACTCGCCGGGGTTGCTGTTCGTCGCCATGGTCCTCTCAGCACTTGGCGGGGCGCTGTTCGAGGCGCCGAGCCGGGCGGCGATCGCGGCGCTGACGCAGGAAGCGGAGCGGGCGCGGTTCTATTCGATTGTCGGCGTCATTAGCGGCCTGGGGATGACCGTCGGCCCGCTGGTAGGAGCGCTGCTGCTGCGGCTCAACTTCCAGGCAGTAGCGCTGGGCGCGGCGGCCTGTTTTGGCCTGGTCTTTTTGCTGGTGCTGCTGCTGCTTCCTCCGATCCGTGTTGCCACCGAGCGTCTGTCGCCTGGTTCCGGGCTGAACCTGGTGTGGCACGATCGCACCTTTCTGGTTTTTACTGCCCTGACCATGGGCTACTGGTTCATGTGGGTGCAGATCACCCTGAGCCTGCCTCTGGCGGCTGAGCGGCTCACGGGCAACCCTGAGACAGTGGGCGTGGTGTATGCGCTCAACGCCGGCATGACCGTTCTGTTACAATACCCGGTACTGCGCTTTGCCGAACGTCTTCTACGCATCTTGCCGATCATGATCATCGGCATGGCGCTGATGGCCCTGGGCCTCGGCGCGGTCGCGGCGGCGGACACGCTCGGCTTCTTGCTGGGATGTGTGGCCATTTTTACCCTTGGCTCGATCCTGGCCACGCCGGCCCAGCAGAGCATCACGGCGTCGCTGGCCGATCCCCGCGCCCTTGGATCGTACTTCGGCGTCAATGCCCTGGCGCTGGCCTTCGGGGGCGCTCTGGGCAACCTGGCGGGGGGCGCGCTGACCGACGCAGCCCGGCGGGTTGGCCAACCGGCCCTGCCGTGGCTCACCCTTGCCCTGCTGGGGTTGGGCAGCGCCATCGGCCTGGCGATGCTCGCCGAACACCTCCAGCGGCGCCGTTCGACCGCCCATCTGGTGATTGCCACGCAGCCGAAGCAGCCGTAGCGGCGCCGGTGGCATTATTCTGAGGAGGAGCCGGCTATGCCCGCACCAAACAACCGCTTTGCCTTTTTCAATGGCGCGATCGTCCCTATTGAGCAGGCCACCGTAAGCGTGATGACGAACGCGCTAAACTACGGCACGGGCTGTTTCGAGGGCATTCGCGGCTACTGGGTGCCCGAAGAGGAGCAGTTGCTGGTTTTTCACCTGCGTGCCCACATGGAACGTCTGCGGCGTTCGTGTCACATTCTGTACATGCACCTGCCCTACAGTGTGGACGAACTGTGCGCAATCTGCATCGAGCTGCTCCGTCGTGAAGGCTTTCGTGAGGATGTCTACATTCGCCCGCTGGTGTACAAGAGCGACCCGGCGATTGCCGTGCAGATGAACGGCCTGACCGACGCCTTCACGCTCTTTGCAGTTGGTTTCGGGCAGTACCTGGCCAATCCGACGGTGCGGGCGTGCATTGCGTCGTGGCGGCGCATTGACGATAACATGATCCCCTCGCGGGCGAAGGCCTGCGGGGCCTACCTCAACTCGGCGCTGGCGAAGACCGAGGCGCTGCTCAATGGTTACGACGAGGCGATTGTGCTGGGCAGCGACGGGCAGGTTTCCGAGGCGAGCGCCGCGAATCTGTTCATTGTGCGCGGCGGCGCGCTGATCACCCCGCCGCTCACCAGCGACGTGCTGGAGGGGATTACGCGACAGGTGGTGGTGCAGCTCGCCCGCGACGAATTGGGCCTGAGCGTGGTGGAGCGACCGATTGACCGCACCGAGCTGTACGTCGCCGACGAGGCTTTTTTCTGCGGGACAGGGGTAGAGATCAAGCCAATCGTTGAGATTGATCGGCGGGCGATCGGCAACGGTCAGGTGGGACCGATCGGTAGCGCGCTGGCGCGGCGATACGCGCAGGTGGTGCGGGGCCAGGTTCCGGCGTACCGCCCGTGGTGCACGCCAGTGTATGAAAAGTGACCCGGACGGATGGGGCTGGCCCGGCCCGCTGTTCGTGGGTAGGTTCCGTCCGGTCGTGTGCGACGTAGCCGCGCAGCCTCCCCGCATTCGCCGGGCGCACAACGCCGTGATGAAAACAGGTGTAGTTGTGGGAGGGCTGCGCCCTCCCACACCCTCCCCTCAGGGAGGGGCGTGGGGACACCCGGTTTCCCCACACTCTGATGTGTACGTCAGGCAAACTTCTCTCAGAAGGGAATATCGTCGTCGCTTTCGATCGGCTGGGGCTGATTCCGCGCAGGGGCGCGCGCTGGCGAGCGAGGAGCGGCGCCTGACGGGCGCTCGACCGCGCCGCTGGAGGCGGCAGCGGGAGCGCGGCGCGGCGGAGAGGCGACTGGCGGCGCCTCCTCCGACTCTTCGGACTCGGGGAGCACGTCGGGCGCGAGGCCACGTTCACTGCGGCTGGAAAGGATGATCATATCCTGAGCCACCACCTCGGTGGTGTAGCGATCTTGCCCGTCCCGGTCGGTCCACTTGCGCGTTTGCAGGCGGCCCTCGACATAGACCCGGGTACCCTTGGTGAGGTAGGTGTTGCAGATCTCACCAAGCTTATCCCACGCGACGATGCGGAACCACTCCGTATCCTCGTGGGTGCCTCCGTCACGATCCTTCCAGGTGCGGTTGCTGGCGACGCGGAACGTCGTGACCGCGCTGCCCTGCGCCGTGTAGCGCATCTCCGGGTCGGCGCCGAGATGACCGGTGAGTTGAACCTTGTTCAGATCCTTCGCCATGGGTGAACCTCCTCGTGGCACGTAGGCACTCGTCCCGACACGTATCGATCGACCGAGTGAATCGAACTGGTGTTCGCACTATAACACGAAAAGATGTGCGCGTCAAGGGGCTGTAAGCCTGTGCGTGTTCACATGTAGGGTAAGGCGTCACCCCGGGAGCGCAGGCGTCCCGCCCGCAAGGGCCTGGATGCGGGCAAGATGCCCGCGCTCCCGGGAGAAGTGTGAACATGTACGTAACCTCATACCCAGAGCTGTTGCAACCTCCGCCCACGGCGGGGTGGTGGGGCGGCTGCGCCGCATAACGACTGGGAGGGCGGCGCCCTCCCAAATCCTCCCCTCAGGGAGGGGCGTGGGGACACCCGCTTTCCCCATGTTTTAGTGCTGGGGCAACCGCGCGAACCCGGGTGCGCGGGTGAACAGCTACGTACCCTTATGCGCGGCCCTCAAAACGGCTCCGGCGGCCGGACGCGCCACAGCATAGGGGCAAGCCAGAACCAGGCAGTGTTGGCGAGAGTGAAGGCGCCCATCAGCACGACGAGCAGGCGCCCCGCCCACCCTCGCTGCCAGAGAGCCTCCACTGCCAGCGCCGCGCCCAGCGCCACTACCCAGGCGATGAACATGAGCCAGCGGGGACTGTTGGTGACGCCGGCCACGAAGGGGAAGACGGCGAAGACGAGGGCCACGGCCAGGCTGCCCAGGGCCAGCCAGAGCACCGCCTGTGGTGGCCCGAACCCGGGCGCAGCGGCCCGCACGGCGCGCCCGAGCCGCCACAGACCCCAGGGCATGAGCAGGAGCGGAAAGAGTCCAAAGTGGATAATGAAGCCGTTGCGCCACAGCCCCTGCCACATCAACGCCCGGCTCACCGGTTCACGCCCCGCCACGGCGCTCAAACCGCCCTCGCGGGCGGTCTGGAACTGGCTCAGAAACATGGGCGCGTAGGCGCTGTAAAAGAAGCTGATGGCCAGCGCTCCGGCGCCGACGAGGGCCAGTGTTAGGGGCCAGCGCGCCCGCCGCGCCCAGGGGTTGCGCCGGCTCAGCCCCCACATTGCTACCGTCAGCCCGGTGACCAGGAGGGCAGTGTTGATGAAGAAGCCGAAGTGGCCCAGAAAGACCATGCTCAGCAGCAGGCCCACACCCAGGGTCCACCAGCGCCGCGCGCGCGGCGCGTCGCTCTGCCAGGCGGTCAGAGCCAGCGCAAGGGTGGCGATCAGCAGCAGATGGAAGAACTGGGTGTAGATGTGGGTCATGAAGGCCCACCAGGTGGTCATGAAGGTGGCTGCGGTGAAGACGTAGATCCCCGCTGCCAGGAGCGCTGTACGCTGCGCGGTGACGCGGGCCGCAATGGCGTAGATTACCGCCGCGCTCAGCGCGTCGGCCAGGGCGGCGCCGAGCTGCAACAGCGCGCGGGGATGCAGCCCGATCAGGGTGAGCGGCGCAACGATGGTGTACGGACCGGGCGGGTAGGGAAAGTCAACGCCCCGGTTCTTCGAGACGATGAAGATCAGCCCCCAGACTGTGTCGTTGAAGCGGTTGTGATGGAAGCCGATGTCGCCGTGCATGCTGTCGGGGTAGAGCCGCCCGCCGTAGCGCAGGGCGAAGCTCAGGATGATGCCCAGGGCCAGCCAGCTCAGGCTGACCCCGTCCAGGGGCGCGCCCACGCGCCGCACCAGGGGCGGCAGGACGCGCCGGGCAGCAATCGCCAGGGGGTAGGCCAGGGCACAGGCGATCAGCGCTGCCCCGGCGCCGAAGGCCCAGCGTGGTGGATCGAGCAGCGCCGCCAGGGCCAGCAGCCCGGCCATGACGCCCACGACTGCGAAGGTGTGGACGGGTGAGACACCACCGGCCCGGTCGCGCACTGGGTAGGGCGCTCCGAGGGCGTGGCGCACGCTCATCCAGGCCAGCACCGTTGCGCCGAGCCACATGCCCAGTGGGGCCCAGGCCGGCGCTACCAGGCGCGCCGGCAGCGCCGTGATCGTGACCATCCCCAGGGGCAACCCCAGGCGCCGCGGGTCAGCGGGCGGGCTGAAGGTGGGGCTGTCGAGGGTCAGCCGGAGCGTGCCGCCGGCCTGAGCGGCAGAGGGAACCACCAGCCAGTAGCGTCCCCCGGCCGGGCGCACAGGCAGGGTGGCCAGTTCCTGGTCACCCGCGAAAACAGTCACCTGCTGCGGCGCGAGTGGCGCCGAGACTGGCAGCAGGTTCAGCGACACCAGCAGCCCGCGCCGTCCCACCCCGGGCGCCAGGATCGTGGACTGCCCGGTCGTCCAGCGGAAGGTGCCATATTCGCCGTACTCGGCGCCGTTGAAGCCCTGCAAGAAGGGCAGGTCACTTCCGACGCCCTCTTCAAAGCCAGCATCGATGCGGTAGTGGAAAGGCAGGTGGGGAACGAGCAGAAAAACAAGCGCCAGCGCCGCGAGGATCATGCCCAGGTACGGGTGAACCAGGCCGCGCGCCTCGGCGCGCAGCCAGGCCAGGGCAGCGTTGCCGGTTAATCGGGCGCCAGCGGCGCGGGGCTGTGCAATCTTTGGTGTGGCCATACGGCCGATTATATCCTGAAAAGATGGATAGTTTTTTGCGGGGAGGGCTTCGCCCTCCCACGCCCCCTCCCGCCACGTTCATCCCCTGAAAGGTTCTCAGGAAGCGGGGGCTGGAGGGCGCGCGGTAGCCATGCGGTGAAGGCAGGAGACACGACCGGATCGGCCCGTGGGCCGATCCGGTCACGAAGCGGGATCACCGTTCGCCATCGCGCCTGTTCACCCTTCTCCCGGGGGGTGGATGGCTCGCGGGGCGAACACTTACGCGTCATCCTCGCGCGCGTCGCCGTTGTCGCGGAAGGGTTCATCCTCGCCGAACGGCTCTTCCTCACCGAAATCGTCCTCGCCGCCGTCCAGCTCTTCGCCAATCAGTTCGAGCAGGCGGGCGCGCACCTTCTCCTCGGCATCGCTCGGCGCGGGAGCCTCACCTTCGCGGATGCCCAGCAGCGCCTCGGCGCGTTGCACCTCCGGAGAAGTCGGCTCGGCGGGTGGCGCCGAGGCGCCTTCTTCCATCATACGCGCCATCTCGCCCACCAGATCATCGCGCCGGCTGCCATCCAGCAAGCGCTTCTCGATCCCCGAGCCGGCGGGGATGAGCTTGCCGATGACCACGTTCTCCTTCAGACCACGCAGGTAGTCCACCTTACCGTGGATGGCGGCATCGGTGAGCACGCGGGTAGTCTCCTGGAACGAGGCCGCCGAGAGGAAGCTGTCGGTGTTCAGCGAGGCCTTGGTAATGCCGAGCAGCACCGTGGCGGCGGTTGCCGGCTCACCGCCCTGGCTAACGATGTCGTTGTTCAGGCGCCGGAACTCCGCGGCTTCGATCAGCTCGCCGGGCAACAGGCCGGTATCGCCCGGCTCCTCGATCCGCACCCGGCGCAACATCTGGCGGACGATGACCTCGATGTGCTTGTCGTTGATGTTCACGCCCTGGCTGCGGTAGACCTTCTGGGCCTCGTTGACCAGGTAGCGCTGGACGGCTTCTTTGCCCTGGAGATCGAGCAACTCCTGCGGGTTGGCGCTACCGTCGGTCAGTTGCTGACCGGCCACCACGCGCTCACCGTTCTCCACCCGCAGGCGCGCGGTGTGGGGCACCACCAGTTCGCGTTCTTCGCGGTCCTCCTGGCTGATCACCACCCGGTCGGCATAGACAAAGGCCCGTCCAGACAGGCGCGCAACGATCTGCGGATCGCCCTGACCGGCGCGGTTGCTCTCGGCGATCACCTGGCCCTCGACCACGTCGCTCTCAGATTCCACCGTTACGATGTAGCCTTCTGGCAGGATATACTCATCGGTGTAGACCTCGGTCGCCACCACGCGCAGGGTGCGAACCCCCTCCTCGTCCTTCGAGATCTCCACCACCCCGTCAATCTCGGCCAGCAGGGCCTTGCCCTTGGGCACACGCGCCTCGAAGATCTCCTGCACGCGCGGCAAACCCTGGGTGATGTCATCGGCGGAGGCCACGCCACCGGTGTGGAAGGTGCGCAGGGTCAACTGCGTACCCGGCTCGCCGATTGACTGGGCGGCGATGATGCCCACCGCCTCCCCGATATCCACCAGCTTGCCCGTAGCCAGATTGCGCCCGTAGCACAGCCGGCAAATACCGTGCTCGGCCTGACAGTTCAGGGGCGACCGGACGTAGACCGACGTCACCCCCCGAGCGGTGAGCAGGGCGGCCAGTTCTTCATCAACCTCCTGGTTGCGCTCGGCGAGCATCTCGCCGGTTTCAGGATCAACGATCGGCGCGGCCAGCACGCGCCCAACGATGCGCACCTGCAACCGCTCCATCAACTCGTCATCATCGGCGGCGTGGAGCCAGGTGCCGTCTTCGGTGCCACAATCCTCGACCGTAACGATCACGTCCTGGGCCACGTCCACCAACCGGCGGGTGAGGTAGCCGGCGTCGGCGGTGCGCAGGGCGGTGTCGGCCAGACCCTTACGCCCGCCGTGGGTCGAAACGAAGTAATCGAGCACGGAGAGACCCTCGCGGAAGTTGGCCTTGATCGGCAGCTCGATGATCCGGCCGGTCGGGTCGGACATCAGGCCGCGCATACCGGCCATCTGGGAGATCTGGTTGATGTTACCGCGAGCGCCCGAAGTGGACATCATCGCCACCGGCCCGAAGGGGTTCAGGTTCTCCTTGACCGCAGTGATCGTCTGCCTGGTGGCCTCCTGCCAGATGCGCACCACTTCCTGGTAGCGCTCCTCTTCGGTGATCAGGCCACGGCGGAACTGCTTCTCCACATCAACGACTGCGGCCTCGGCCTCGCGCACGATCTCGTACTTCTTGTCGGGCACCTCAATGTCATCGATCCCGATGGTCATGCCACCGAGGGTAGCGTATTTGAAGCCCAGGGCCTTGATCATATCAGCCTGCTGCGCCGTCTTCTCCGAGCCATAGATCCGCGCCAGTTCATCGCGCGACTTGTTGCCGTGGGTAGCGCGAACCTCGTCGAGATCGGCTTCGCTGAGGTTCTTCAGGCTGGTGTAGTACTGGTAGCAGTCGGCGATGATCTCTTTCAGCCCCTTTTTGTCGATCAGGCGGTTGCGGAAGCGCAGGGGCGGCAACAACTGGTTGTTGAGCAGCACGCGCCCGATCGTGGTTTCAAGGAGCATGCGCGGCGTGCCGTCCTCGGCGGGAGGGAGCACGCGCACCTGCCCTTCCCGGTCATTCCTGCCCGACAGGCCGCCCTCCATGCGGATCCAGATCGGCGCCTGGATGTCCACCAGCCCTTTATCGTAGGCCAGCATAGCCTCATCAATCGAGGCGAACTTTTTGCCGCTGCCCCTGGCGCCATCGCGCACCATGGTGAGGTAGTAGCATCCCAGCACGATATCCTGGGATGGGGTAATAATCGGGTCGCCGTGGGCAGGGCTGAGCAGATTGTACTTGCTCAGCATGCGCGTGCGCGCTTCCTCCTGCGCCTTGCGCGAGAGGGGCACGTGTACGGCCATCTGGTCGCCGTCGAAGTCGGCGTTGAAGGCCGCGCAGACGAGCGGGTGCAACTGGATGGCCGACCCCTCGATCAGTTTCGCTTCAAAGGCCTGGATGGAAAGCCGGTGCAGCGAAGGGGCGCGGTTGAGCAACACCAGGTAGTCCTGGATCACTTCCTCCAGCACGTCCCACACTTCAGGGCGCACGCGCTCGACGATGCGCTTGGCGCTCTTAATGTTATGGGCGAAGCCCTTTTCGACCAGGCGGCGCATGACGAAGGGCTTGAACAGCTCCAGGGCCATCTTCTTGGGCAGGCCGCACTGGTGCAGCGCCAGGTTCGGACCGACCACGATCACCGAGCGTCCGGAGTAGTCAACGCGCTTACCGAGCAGGTTCTGGCGGAAGCGGCCCTGCTTGCCCTTGAGCATATCGCTGAGGCTCTTCAGGCGGTGCTTGCCTTTGCCCGACACAGCGCGCCCGCGGCGGCCATTGTCGATCAGCGCGTCAACAGCTTCCTGGAGCATGCGCTTCTCGTTACGCACGATGATCTCGGGCGCATTCAGCTCCATGAGGCGCTTGAGGCGGTTGTTGCGGTTGATCACGCGGCGGTACAGGTCGTTGAGGTCGCTGGTGGCAAAGCGCCCGCCGTCGAGTTGCACCATGGGCCGCAGATCCGGGGGGATCACCGGCAGCACAGTGAGGATCATCCACTCGGGGCGGTTGCCGCTCTTGCGGAAGGCTTCGACCACGCGCAGGCGCTTGGTGGCCTTCTTGCGCCGCTGGCCCTGGCTCGTCTGGATCTCCGCTTGCAACTCCTCGGCCATCTTGTCAAGGTTGACCGTGCGCTCGATCAACTCGCGCACGGCGCCCGCGCCCATGTCGGCGCGAAAGACCCCGGGCGCGATGTCGCGGAGCTGACGGTACTCCATCTCGGTGAGGATGCGGCAGACTTTCAGGCTCTCGAGCTGATCGAGCTTCTCCTTCTCCTCGCGCACCAGTTGATCCAGCTCACGTTGCAGGCGCTCGTGGAGCTTTTCCTGCTCCTGGGTAGCCTCGTACTCCTTGCGCTCGCGCTCGGCATCGGTGTACAGCTCAGCGTCGGCCAGCTCGCGCTGACGACGGGACTCCAGGGCATCAAGCTCCTGATCGACCAGTTCATCGAGCTGATCGATCACCCGCTCGGTGATCGTCTCGCCTTCCTCGACGATCACCGTACTGCGGAAGGTCACGTCCTCATCGGCCGGCTCGCCGCTCATCTCCTCAAGCCGCTCGCGCAGCTTCTCGGCCTCAGCGACGATCTCCTCACGCAGGCGCTTGTAGTCCTCCTCGATGCGGCGCTGGGTGGAAACCTGGGCGCTCTCCATGCCCCCCAGGTCCTGGGTAAGCAGGGTAGAGAGTTCGATGCGCTTCTCCTCGGCCTGGCGCTGCAACTTCTCACGCTTCTCGGCATATTCGGCCTGGATCTGCTCGCGGGTGAACTGGCGCATATCCTCCTTCACCTCGACGATCACATACGAGGCGAAGTAGAGCACCCGCTCCAGGTTACGCGGCGAAATATCGAGCAACAGCCCCAGGCGACTGGGCGTGCCTTTGACGAACCAGATATGGCTCACCGGCGAGGCCAGGTTGATGTGCCCCATGCGATCGCGGCGCACTTTGGCGCGCGTGACCTCAACACCACATTTATCGCACACAACGCCCTTGTAGCGCACCCTCTTGTACTTGCCGCAATAGCACTCCCAGTCCTTTGTGGGTCCAAATATTCGTTCACAGAAGAGACCGTCACGCTCCGGCTTGAGCGTGCGGTAGTTAATGGTTTCAGGTTTGGTTACTTCGCCATGCGACCAGCCCCTGATGTCCTCGGGCGAGGCCAGGCTGATACGAATCGCATTAAAGTCGTTGATCTCGAGCATTGGGCGCACTCCTCTGGCGGCAAATGCGCGGCAACGCGCGCGCATCGCCTGGTGATCCTGCCACCGGTTTGTTTGGGAGGGCCTGGCAGGACCAGACCCTCCCGCAGACGGGCTATGTAGCGCTGTGGAGCGACCGCCTCGCCTTTAGAACTCGCCGCGTTCCATCCCCGACAGGTTGATGCCGTCCAGGGCGGCCATATCGCCGTCAATATCGTCGGTCAGTTCCACCGGCTTCTCATCTTCGCTGAGCACCTCGACACTCAAGCCGAGAGATTGCAGTTCCTTGATGAGCACCTTGAAGCTCTCGGGCACACCGGCCTCCTGGATCGGCTCACCCTTGACGATAGCCTCATAGGTCTTCACCCGGCCAACCACATCGTCGGACTTCACGGTGAGCATCTCCTGGAGGGTATAGGCGGCGCCGTAGGCCTCCAGGGCCCAGACCTCCATTTCGCCGAAGCGCTGACCGCCGAACTGCGCCTTGCCACCGAGCGGTTGCTGGGTGACCAGACTGTACGGACCAGTCGAGCGGGCGTGGATCTTATCCTCCACCAGGTGGGCCAGCTTGAGCATATAGGCATAGCCCACGGTCACGGGATGGTCGAACTTCTCACCGGTGCGTCCGTCGTAGAGGGTCACCTTCCCATCTTCAGGCAGACCGGCCTCGCGGAGCATAGCCTTGATCTGCTCCTCGTGGGCGCCATCGAAGACCGGGGTGGCCACGCGGTAGCCCAGGCGCGCGGCAGCCCAGCCCAGGTGGGTCTCGAGGATCTGTCCGATGTTCATACGCGACGGCACACCGATGGGGTTGAGGATAATATCCACCGGGCGGCCATCGGGGAGGAAGGGCATATCCTCCACCGGCAGCACACGACTGACCACACCCTTGTTCCCGTGGCGACCGGCCATCTTGTCGCCAGCGCTGATCTTGCGTTTCTGGCAGAGCAGCACGCGCACGGTCTGGTTCACGCCGACGGGCAGCTCGGCGCCTTCGTTGCGCGAGAAGACCTTGACATCGATGACCTTACCGCGCACCCCGTTGGGCACGCGCAGCGAGCTGTCCTTCACCTCGCGCGCCTTCTCACCGAAAATAGCGCGGAGGAGGCGCTCCTCGGCAGTGAGATCGGTCTCGCCCTTGGGTGTAATTTTACCCACGAGAATATCATTCGGTTGCACCTCAGCGCCGATGTAGATAATCCCGCGCTCATCAAGATTACGCAGACTATCCTGGCCGACATTGGGAATATCGCGGGTGATCTCCTCCGGGCCGAGCTTGGTATCGCGGGCCTCGACCTCATACTTTTCGATATGGATCGAGGTAAAGATATCCTCGCGCACCAGGCGCTCGGAAACCAGGATGGCATCCTCGAAGTTCCCGCCCTCCCAGGGCATATAGGCAACCAGCACATTCTGGCCGAGGGCGAGTTCGCCATTATCGGTGGAGGAGCTATCAGCGATCACCTCGCCGGCCTGCACCTTCTGGCCGCGCACCACGGCGGGCCGCTGGTTGATGCAGGTATCCTGGTTGGAGCGCATAAACTTCCGCAGGCGATACTCGCGCTCGTAGCCATCGTCCTCCTGCACCACAATGCGATCGCCGGTCGCCACGACGACCACCCCGGGCTTGCGCGCCACCACCACCTGCCCCGAGTCGCGCGCAGCGCGGTATTCCATCCCGGTGCCGACGATAGGCGCATCGGGGCGCAGCAGGGGCACGGCCTGCCGTTGCATGTTCGACCCCATCAGGGCGCGATTGGCGTCATCGTGCTCCAGGAAGGGGATCAGCGCCGTAGAGACGCTCACCACCTGCTTGGGCGACACGTCCATATAATCAATGCGCTCGACCCGTTCCTGCACAAACTTCTCGGCGAAGCGGCACGAGGCCGTCGGCTGAACGAAGCGGTTATACTCATCGAGGGGCGCGTTGGCCTGAGCGACAACGAAGCGGTCCTCCTCGTCGGCGGAGAGGTACTCCGTTTCCTGGGACACAACCGGCTGGATGCGAATGGTCTTGATCGGCAAATCGGCGATCTTCTCGGCAAGGGCGCGATTCACCTCGGTTCCGGCTTCGGCGACGACCGCGCCAGTCTCCGGGTCAACCACATCGTCGCGCAGGATCTGACCACGCAGCAGGCCCACGGCGATGCGTCTGGCGGTGGCATCGTCCACCCGCGAACCCCGAGCGGCGATCAATTCCCCGGTGCGCAGATCGCGCACATCGCGCATTAGCAGGCCGCGCTCCTTCCAGACCGGGGCATTCTCGACGCTGTTGTAGACCTTACGGTAGGGCGTCTCCAGGAAGCCCATCTCATTGACCCGGGCAAAGGTGGACATCGTCCCGATCAGGCCGATGTTGGGGCCTTCAGGCGTCTCGACCGGGCAGATGCGCCCGTAGTGGCTATGGTGCACATCGCGCACCTCGAAGCCGGCGCGGTCGCGGGAGAGGCCGCCGGGACCGAGGGCGGAGAGGCGGCGCTTATTGGTCAGTTCTGCCAGGGGGTTGGTCTGGTCCATAAACTGGCTCAACTGCGAACCGCCGAAGAACTCGCGCATGGCGGCCACAACGGGGCGAATGTTGATCAGGCCGTTCGGGGTCGCGCTCTCAGGATCCTGGAGCGACATACGCTCCTTGACCACACGCTCGAGGCGCAGGAGACCGACACGGAACTGCTGCTGGATCAGTTCGCCCACGGTGCGCACGCGGCGATTGCCGAGGTGGTCGATATCATCGGCGCGACCGTGGCCATTATTGAGCAAGATCATCTGCTCGACGATCTTGAAGATGTCGCGCGGCAGCAAGACACGCACCTGAAGATTGGGCGCGTTGGCGGCGCCATCGCGGCGTCCATCGCGCTCCCAGAGGTTCTTATTGAGCTTATAGCGCCCAACCCGGGCCAGATCGTAGCGGCGCGGATTGAACAGCAGCGACTCGAGCAACGAGCGGGCGTTGTCGAGGGTCGGCGGATCGCCGGGGCGCAGGCGCTTGTACAGCTCGAGCAGCGCCTCTTTGCTATTGTGCACCGGGTCCTTATCCAGGGTTGCCTGGACATAGGGATGCTCGGGGACGGTATCAACGTGGTGCAGCAGTTGCAGGATATGCTCATTATGGCCGTACTGGTCAAGCTCATTATCGGGCGCCCAGCGGCCATTGCCCTGATCATCGGCCTGCCAGGCCATAATGGCCCGCAGGAGGATGGTTACAGGGATCTTGCGCTTGCGATCGACCTTGACGCTGATCACATCGCGCTTGTTGGTCTCAAACTCCAGCCAGGCGCCGCGATTGGGGATCAACTTGGCGGAGTGGAGCGAGCGCCCGCTGGTCGGCTCCTTTTCGTCCTTAAAATAGACGCCGGGGGAGCGGATCAACTGCGAGACCACCACGCGCTCGGCGCCGTTGTAGATAAACGTGCCATTATCAGTCATCACCGGAAAGTCGCCGAGAAAGATCTCCGACTCCTTGATCTCGCCGGTGCTGAGGATGCGCAACTCGACATTGACGCGCAGGGGCGCGGCATAGGTCAGATCGCGCTCGCGGCACTGGAACTCATCGTAGCGCGGTTCGCCGAACTGGTAGTCCTTGAAGTGCAATTCGAGGTTCTTGCCCGTAAAATCGGTAATCGGCGAGATCTCCTCGAAGAGTTCACGCAGACCTTCGCGGCGGAACCACTCAAAACTGTTGACTTGGGTCTCGATCAGGCGCGGCAACTCGATCGCGTCGTGGATGCGGGCAAAGGAGCGGCGTTCGATGCGGCGGAGGCGTCGCCCGTTCACACCCTGGTCAATCGGCGCGATCAACGGCTGAAGCACCACGGACTCAATCAACGGGGGCATACTCACCTCATTCATGAATCGTTGGCAGGCGATTGTCGGGCAACAGCGTTCGGAAGCGACGCTGCGAGCGGGCGTGGGTAAAAAGCAGAATAGCCGGTCCTGGAGACGCCCCGACCGGGGGACAGTCTCAGAACTGGCGCGACAAGAGCAGGCAAATTAGTGGCACGCGCTGTGCCGGGCAGCACGTGGTAAAGAGACAAGAGTGGTCAATAACCCGTTGCGCTATGGCGGGCTCATCCGCAACTCTGGAGAGCCACACTCTGGCTGACCAATCGCGAAAGAAGATGATACCACCTGCGGATTGTTTTGTCAATGATACGCAAAAGCAGGGACAAGGCCCCGAATACTCTTGAGTATTGTACCACAAGATGGGCGGCGATGGGGGGAAGATAAACCGGATCAAGACCCACGCAACGTCGTTGGGGCAAGCCGCAACCCCACCGCCGGAAGCCGCGGGGAGGGGTCGGGGATTTGCAAAATCATGTTGCGTTCTGTGCAAGATATTGACATGATGTTGCTATTAGGATAAAATACAAGAGGATTTAAATATTTATTGCGAGAATAATTCAGGGACCGACGGCGCGCCGTCCGCGCCCCGCACCGGCCACCTGGGTGCAGAGGGTCCTATGCACAACGATGATGACCGCTCCCAACACATCGCCGCGATTGACGAACTGATCCGTCAGCTCATCTGGCAGAGCCACAAACAACTGCTCCAGACCTTGAGCCGGCCCGACATCGGTCTGACCCTGCCGCAGATGGTGACCCTCTTTGCTATTCGTAACGCCGGCACCTGCCGGATGAGCGAACTGGCCGAGATTACCCAGCAATCGGCAGGTACGCTGACCGGTATTGTGGATCGCCTGATCGTCGAGCACCTGGTGGGGCGGGTACGCGACCTGGACGACCGGCGGGTGGTTCAGGTGACGCTTACCCCGCAGGGGGAGGCGCTGCTGTCCCGGGTCGAGCAGGCCCGCCGCGAGGATATGGCGCTGATGCTGCGCTCCTTTTCCGATGAGCAGGTGGTGACGCTGGAACAGTTGCTGTGCCGATTGCTCGGCGGCATCAACGAACTGCTCAATGGCGCGGCCGGTCCGCATGGAGTGGTCAGCGGCAATGGCCTGCACATGCCGGATCGGGCAGCGCACCAGCGGCAGACAGCCGATGCCTATCCCCCATTGCAGCACGCCTCATAGGAACATCCGGGTCGCGCTCTCTTCAGTCATCCATGCGGCTGCGCCGCACAACGACAAGATGAAAATGGATTTTTCTTGGGAGGGCTGCGCCCTCCCACACCCTCCCGCGCGCGGGTTATTTTCACCTCAGATGAAAATGGATTTTTCTTGGGAGGGCTGCGCCCTCCCACACCCTCCCGCGCGCGGGTTATTTTCACCTCAGGGGCGGACAGAACACAGGCAGGCGCATGCGGGAGATAGGTCGCAAGGACGCCCTGGAAGCCCTCACCCTTTGAAGGGTTTCACCTGATCTGAGCAGGCTTTCCTGACGGAACAGAACGCCTCAGGGAGGCGAGGCGAGAAGGTTCGCCAAGCATGCCTGTGGGTCGAGCCGGCGGTTTCCTTCGGTGTGCAGGCGGATGCGGGGGGAACAGATTCGCCACCGAATGGGAAACGAATAAACGAATGCGAGAAGCGCACCTTACTATTCCGGGGAGGCGCGCTCCTGCATAAGCTCTATGAGAGCAAGCTAAGCGGCCCTCGAAGATGGTCTGTCCGCTCGTACAGCCCCCTCTCGCGGGGCGGGATGCGCGTGCCGACATCCCACCTGCGTCTGCGTATCGCCCCCATAAAGCTGGTATACTATAGCGCGTGCCCTGCCCCGGCAGTTGCAGGGTGCTGCGCCGATCGAGGCGCGTCCGCATGCAACGCTCTGATTGCCTATGCGCGTCCTGATCACCGGCTCCAGCGGGCAGATCGGCACGAATCTGGCGCTGCGCTTGCTGGCCGATGGCCACAGCGTCTTTGGCGTTGATCGCCGCGTTAATCCCTGGACCGACGCGTTCCCCACTCTGCTCCAGGACCTGGCCGCCCCCCAGCGCGAGTTCCGCGGCGGCATCGGAGGGGCGCCTTACCCTCCCTGCGATATCGTGGCGCATCTGGCAGCCAATGCCAAGGTGTACGACCTGGTTGAGCAACCCCATCGGGCGCTCGAGAACATCAACCTGACCTTCAACGTGCTGGAATACTGCCGCGCCAACGGCCTGCCGATCGTCTTCTCGTCTTCGCGCGAGGTGTACGGCGACATCCGGCGCTATCTTACGGAAGAACACCGCGCCGATTTTAGCTATACCGAGAGCCCCTACTCGGCCTCGAAGATCGCCGGCGAGGCGCTGATCTACTCCTACGCCCGCTGCTACGGCGTGCGTTACCTGGTCTTTCGCTTTTCCAACGTTTACGGGCGCTACGACACCGACATCGAACGCATGGAGCGGGTTATTCCGCTCTTCATTCGCCGCCTGAGCCGGGGCGAACCGGTAACGGTCTATGGTCGCGAAAAGGTGCTGGATTTCACGTATGTGGACGATTGTGTAGACGGTATCGTGCGGGGTATGCAGCGGCTGCTGGCCGGCGAGGTGGTGAATCGAACGATCAATCTGGCCTATGGGCAGGGTAACTCGCTGGTGCGGCTGGCAGAGCTGATCGGCGAGGCGCTGGGGGTGCAGCCGGAGATCATTGTCGAGCCGGTGAAGCGGCCCGGAGAGGTAACCTACTACGTCGCCGACATCACCCTGGCGCGCGAATTGCTGGGATTCACCCCGCGCGTGCCGCTCGAGGAAGGGGTGCGCCGCGCCGTGGCCTGGTCACTACGAGGGGAGGGCTAGCCGATGACCGAACGGGAGCCGACCCGACGGCGCGAGCGGCGCACACGCGCGGCGAAAACGGCCTCGCCACCACAGCCGCCATCCACCCCCCCGCCGATGATGACGGACCAGGTCAGCAGCCTGCTGCAACTCTCTTCGTACCTGGTCGCGGTGCTGGATCCCCAGGAGATCCAGGCCGGCCTGGTGGCGCATCTGGTCGAGGCCCTGCCCTCAGTGCAGGCGGGCATTCTGTGGATCAACCACAATGGTCGGCTGCGACCTAACTCGGTGGCGGGCCTCCCGCTGGCGCCGCAGACGGCGCAACTGCTCGCGGCCTCCTCGTTGCGTTCGGGCGAGGGCATTGCCGGGCTGGCCTTCCAGCGCCTGGAGCCGCAGTTCGTCGAGACGCCGCTGGGCTACCGCGCCACCAGCGAGCAGGTCGCGGTCACTTCCCCCAATGCCGCCCTGTTCCAGCAACTGGGGGAACAGTTGCCGCGCAACCTGACGGTTGTCGCCGTGCCCCTCCGCGTGGGCGTGGAGACCCTCGGCGTGCTGGAGTTGCTCAACCTCGGTCCCACCGGCGAGGCAAGCTGGCGCCCCCTGGAGCGCGCCGATCTCCCTGTGCTGCAAACCTTTGCCAACCTGGTCGCCTCGGCGCTGAAGAACGCGCAACTGTACGCTGAGACTCAGCGGAGCGAGCGGCGCCTGAAGGCCTTCGATGCGGTGGTTACCGCGATTTCCACAGCCGCCGATCTCGACGATCTGGTGCGCAGCGTGCTCGATGTGGTGGTGAATCTGCTGCCCGGCTCGCGCGGCGCGCTGCTGCTCCGTGAACCCGCCCTCGACCGGCTCGATCTCGCCGCGCAGCACGGTCTGCCACCAGACTGCATCGAGGCGCTCAGGCACCTGCCCATGGCCGAGGCGCCGTTTGCCGAGGTGGTCCACTACGGGCAACCGATGCTGCGTCCGTTGCTCGAAGAGCGCGGCGAAGGCGTCTTTCTGGCCCACGGCCTGAACTCCTGCGCCTACTTCCCCTTACTGGCCGGTGGCACGGTGGCGGGGGTGCTGGCGCTGTACAGCGACTGTGACCTGAGCCGGCACGCCGATAAGGAGATGCTCATGCCGATCTGCAACCAGGTCGGCTTCGCTATCGCCAACGTGCGCCTCTACGCCGACAGTCAGAGTGAGCGGCGCAAGCTCAATACGGTGATCGCGTCAATCGCCGAGGGGGTGCTGCTGTGCGATGCGCGCGGTCGCCTGACCATGGCCAACGACGCCGCGCTCAGCCTGCTGCGCCTCGACTCGCTGCCCTTCGAGCAACCGCTGGCCGAGATGCCCGATTTCTACCGTATGCGCGATATGGAGGGCCGACGCCTCAGCCTCGAACAACTGCCCTTTGCCCGCGCCCTCGCCGGTGAGGTGTTCCAGGACTACCGCCTGATCCTCCGTGGCGCCAGCGGCGACGAGACGGTGATGAGCTTCTCCGGGGCGCCAACCCGCGCCGACGATAGCACGATCGAGGGCGCCGTGGTCGTCTTCCGCGATGTCACCACCAGCCAGAAGCTCGAACGGGCCAAGGACGAGTTCCTCGCCGTGGCCGCCCACGAACTGCGCAGCCCCCTGGCCGCCGTGCGTTCCTACGCCGACCTGCTGCTGCGCCGCGAGCAGCAGCGCAGCGAGGCCGATCCCCGCGATCTGCACGGCCTGACCATCCTCTCGCAGCAGGTGACCCATATGCTGCGCATGGTGGACAATTTGCTCGACGTGTCACGCATTGACGCCGGACAACTCGACCTGCAGATCCAGCGGGTCAACCTGCTGCACCTGGTTACCCAGGTGCTCGACCAGCAGCGCCCGGCGGCCGGGAACCGCACCCTGGTGCTGCTGCACGACGCCGAGGATCTGGTTGTGGAGTGCGACTCGCTGCGGATCAGACAGGTGTTGACCAACCTGATCGGAAACGCGATCAAGTACAGCCCCGCGGAGAGCGAGATTACCGTCAGCCTGCGGCTCCTCGATGCCGAAAGCGATGAGGCGCGCGGGCTCGGCGGTCCGGGGGTGCTGGTGCGGGTGACGAACCAGGGCGCCGGCATTCCTCCCGAGCAGCAAACGCGCCTGTTCCAGCGCTACTATCGGGCACGCAACAGCCGCGCCGAAGGTCTGGGCCTGGGCCTCTATCTCAGCCGGCAGTTTGTGCAGATGCACGGCGGGCGGATCTGGGTAGAAAGTGTCGAAGACGCCGGGAGCAGCTTCGTGTTCACCCTGCCGCTCCAGCAGAAGCCGGCCCGGGAAGCGCCGGGGGGCCAGAACGGCGGGTGAGGGCGGGGGCGCCGGCCTCCTCCCCCCGGCGGGGGGAACGCTGTGAAGGGGAAGTCTGCTACGAACCTGGTCAGAAGAAGGAACACCATGCGCTTTAAGGAGCACATTCGTGGACTACCCGCCTACAAGCCGGCCAGACTGCTGGGCGGCCCGGCGACCGCGGTGGTCAAGTTGTCGTCGAACGAGAATCCGCTCGGCCCTTCGCCGCGGGCCCTCGCCGCGCTCCAGACGGCGATCACCGGCGTCCATCGCTACCCCGACGCGGGGAGCCTGGCGCTACGCCAGGCCCTCGCCATCCGGGCCGGTCTGGAGCCGACCCATGTGACTTGCAGCAACGGTTCCGACGAACTGATCCTGCTGCTCTGTCTGGCGTTTCTGGAGACGGGCGACGAGGTGGTGCTGGCCGAGGGGACGTTCATCAGTTACTTGCTGCGGACGCTGGAGATGGGCGCCACGCCGGTGCGGGTGCCGCTGCGGGCTTACACCTACGACCTGGAAGGAATGGCCGCGGCGATCACGCCTCGCACCCGACTGGTGTTCGTATGCAACCCCAACAACCCCACCGGCACAGCCGTCAGTGCCGACACGGTCTTTGCCTTTGTGCGGCGTGTGCCCGAGGATGTGCTCATCGTGATGGACGAAGCCTACGTCGAGTTCGCCGCCGGCCCCGACTACCCCGACCTGCTGCCGGAGATCCGCGCCGGGCGCCCAAACCTGATCCTGCTGCGGACCTTCGCCAAGATCTACGGTCTGGCCGGGCTGCGCCTGGGCTACGCCTACGGCCACCCCGAGGTCATCGCCTACCTCGAGCGGGCCCGACCCACCTTCAACGTGAACCTGCTGGCCCAGATCGCCGGCCTGGCCGCGCTGGAGGACGACGAGCACGTGGCCCGCAGCCGGGAGTACGCCGATAGCTGCCGGGCCTTTTTCATGCGCGAACTGCAGGCCCTGGGACTGAGGCCGATCCCCAGCCGGACGAACTTCGTCGCCGTGCCGGTGGGCGACGACGCAGCGGTGAGCGAGGCCCTGAGCGTCCGTGGCTTCACGGTGACGCCGCTGGCGGGCTGGGGGCTGCCCGGTGTCATTCGGGTGTCATTCGGCACAGAGGAGCAGAATCAGGGCTTTATGGCTGCCCTGGCGGAGGTAGTGAACCCCGCGTGAGGAGCGTTTCCTTCCCGGCGGGGAGGGTTTGGGAGGGCTTCGCCCTCCCGGGATAATTTGATGTGCGACGCAGCGGCAGGGGCGTCTGCTGGAAGAGCAACATCATGAGGACGAGGAGAGGATCGTATGGAGGCCAACCTCAACGGAATCCGCGTGCGGTTCGACGATGTGGGGACGGGGCCGGTGGTGCTGCTTCTACACGCCTTTCCGCTGAGCGCGGCGATGTGGCAGCCGCAGATCGAGGCGCTGCGGAGTCGCTACCGGGTGATCGCCCCCGACCTGCGGGGCTTTGGCGGCAGCGACGCGCCTCCGGGCCCCTATTCGATGGATACGCTGGCCGATGATGCGGCGGCGCTGCTGGAGCACCTGGGTGTGTCGCGGGCGGTGGTGGCGGGCCTTTCGATGGGCGGGTACATTGCCTTCGCCTTCTGGCGCCGTCACCGCGACAGGGTAGCGGCCCTGGTGCTGGCCGATACGCGCGCTGGCGCCGATAGCGAGGAGGGACGCGCAACCCGCGAGGTCAATGCGCGCCTGGCCGAGGAGCAGGGGGCGGGGGCGATTGCCGACAAGCTGATCCCCAATCTGGTGGCCCCGGGCGCCTCGCAGGCGGTGCGTGATACGTTGCGCGCGCTCATCACCGCCAACAGCCCCGATGGCATCGCCGGCGCGCTGCGGGGGATGGCCGCGCGGCCCGACTCTAGCCCTGACCTGCCCGGCATTGATGTGCCGGTGCTGATCATTGTCGGTGAGGAGGACGGGTTGACGCCGCCCGTCGAGTCCGAGCGCATGGCAGCGGCGCTGCCTGATGCCACGCTAGCGCGCATCCCCGGCGCGGGCCACCTGAGCAACCTGGAACAGCCTGAGGCGTTCAATGCGGCGCTGCTGGCGTTCCTCGAGCGGTTGCCGTCCTAGCCAGAGTATGGCAATATTCGCAACCATCACAGCAATCTGCAATCTACAATCCGAAATCGAAAATCTCACAAGGTGTCACTCGCCCGCCCACGCCGGCCGATAGTTCGCCCCGAGAATGAGCACCAGATCTGCCCCCTCACCCGGCAGCGGCGAGTCGCCCGGCGGAGTGCTGTACACATCACCAGCGTCAAGGCCAAGGATCGTCGCCAGGCGGCGCAGGGTCTCGGGGCGCCCGCGATAGTCAATCAACAGGCTACGTTCATAGGGCCCGGGGGCATCGCCTGCCGCCGCCATGCTGAAGCCCTGCGCCGACAGGTGCGCCGTTACCCGGCCCGCCAGCCCCGGCACGCCGGCGCCGTTGAGCACCTGGACGCGAGCCTGCTCGGCCTCGGCGACGGGGCCGGCGTACAGTCGCGCCACCTGGGCAGCCACGTCGGCAGGGTCCCAGTAGATATCCGAACCGCTCTCCCAGACAATGCCCACATCGTTGGGGTTGATGCTCAGGGTGAGAATGCGCTCGGCATCCAGACGCTGGGCCAGGGCAGCCAGGCCCCGCAGCGTATCGAGGTCGCCAAGCGGCAGGGTCGTGCTGACACTCTCCTGCAGATCGCGGACGAGGTCGGGCAGCAGGGCAGCCTGGCTGAGCAAACCACGGGCGCGCACCTCGTGCAGCATGGCGCGAAGCACCTGTTGCTGGCGCCGCGAGCGGTCAAAATCACTGGAGGCGTGGCGCGTGCGGGCGTAGCGCAGGGCCAGGTCGCCATTCATGACTTGCAGGCCTGCGGGGATATAGAGGCGCTCGTAGCCGTAGTCCTCAGAGGGATAGGCCGCGTCGAAGATTGGTCGCTCCACGTCAATCGGAATGCCGCCGAGGGTGTCCACCACGCGCTGGAAGCCGCGAAAATCCACCTGGGCGATGTAGTCCACCTCGGTATTCAGGAAGCCGGCGACGCTTTCGGCGGCCAGGGCGCCCCCGGCGGCCTCGGGAGCGACGCCGGGGCCGTACAGCATTTCGGCGTTGTTGTAGCCGTAGGCATAGGCAGCGTTGATCTTGGCCATACCGAGACCGGGGATCTGCACCACCGAGTCGCGGGGAATGGAGAGCATCCCGGCCCAACCGCCGGCGGGATTCACGTGAACGAGGATGAGCGTATCGCTGCGCGCGCCTTCCTCCGGGTCGGGGCGGCGGTCAACGCCGATGAGCAGCACGTTGAACGGCTCGCGGAGGCCCTGGGGCAGCGCCCCGGCGTCAAGGGCCGGCCTGCCGGTGTGAGTGGCAGACTGCCGGGGATCCTCCTGCTGAAAGCCGCGCAGCGTCCCCCCGATCCAGCTCCAGAGGCCCACGGCGAGGAGCGCGACCAGCAGGAGCAGCGCGCCGGGGAGCGCTAGCGGCCCCGGACGGCGCCGGGGGGCGCCCTGGCCGCGCGCCGCGCGCCGGGCCGCCACCCGTTCGCGGGCCGTGCGGTAGGGGCGTCGACCGGGAGAGAAGGGCGGTTTCATACGCGGGCATCAACCCTCATCAGCGTCGGCGGCGCGCACATCGGGCGCCGGACCGACCGGCGTCTCGAAGGGCAGACTGGCCCTGAGCCGGCGGACCTTGAGCGTCGCAGGGCGAGGAAGCACAGCCATGGTCAGGATGCTCATATCATCGGTCGGCTCACCGCGGTCCAGCTCCAGGGCGCGGCGCAACAACTCCTCGGTCAACTCGCTGGCCGAGCGCCCGGCCGCGGCGGGCCAGCCGGAGAGAAAGTTGCCCAGCGCCAGATCCTCGCCGTAGCGTTCGCCAGCACGGGTCAACCCATCGGTGAAGACCACAATGTAGGTGTAGGGTTCGACCGGCAGCTCGGTGATAATCGGCCTGGTCATCGGCTGGAGACCGATGGGGGTCGAAGGATCGCTGTAGCTGTGCAGGCCATGCGGGGTGATCACAAAGAACGGGGCCGGATTATTGCGCGACATCAGTATCTTGCCGCTCTGGTAGTCCACCGAAAGGATATTCAACGTCGCCGCCACCTGCCCGGCGCGGTAGGTATAGAGATAGTCGTGCACAGCGCGGGCGACGGCGCCATCGCGGGCGCCATCTTTCAGCAGGGTGATGGCGCGGGTAGCGAGGAGATTGCTGAGCGTCTTGGCGCCTCGGCCGGTTCCTTCGCCGTCGATCAGCACAAACGAGAAGCCTCCGCCAGGCCGCTCGATCATCTCCAGCGTATCGCCACTCTCGCCACTGCCGTGGTGGGCAACCTTCGCGACCGCAACTTCGATCTCAAGCATCGCAGTCCTCGATGTTCCGGCTCTGGCAGCCGGCGCAGCTACGGCCAGGCCGGGCAGCGGCGATGCGCGCCACCGCTGCCGGCGGTGTCTGGCTATCAGTATAAAGCATATCATAACCAGCAGCGGTGCGAGATGGGGCGGCAGTCGGCCGCGGGCGGTATCACCCCGCCGCGGGCACGGGGCGCGACAGGGAGGCGCGTAGAGACGCCCGCCGGGCCGTCAGTAGCTTCAGCGAGAGTGAAGAATGGGTCATCGCTTTATGACGATATATAAAAGCTTTCACAAGTTTTTCTGTGATATTCTTGTTTCAATCGATCAATGCCACATAAACAGAAAGTTACCCATGACTTCTCATCCCGCTGAGCAAGAGCCTCCGCAGCAGGGTAAGGTTACCCGTGTCGGCCTGGTAGTTGGCCAGCCATTCTACTGGCAAATCAACCTCAACGAAGGACTGCGCCACTCGCGAGGTCTACCGTCGCTCATCAACTGGTTCCTTACCCTGCCCGACTCCTGGCTGGGAATTGATGCCGTAGGTGCCGGACAGATCGTTGCAAGCGCGCTTGGACCAGCGGCCATTGCCAAACGACCAGAACTTGCAATCAGTCTCTGGAAACTGGGGATCTCACCGGAAACTCCGGTTGCATCGGCAGCGGACAAGGAATTGTGCGAACCTTACCGCCAGGACCTGATCGACGTCGTGCTCGCGGCTGATGGCCAAGACAAGCAGTATGTCTGGTATCGCGGAAACAGAGGAGCCTGGTGGGCCGAACTCATGGCACGCGCGTTCGAGTATTATTCGCAACGAATGGCAATGTTCGGTGACGAGAGGCCATTTTTACAACTCTTCTCGCGTCATCGCTGTACCCTCTTCGCGACGCTCAGCATTGATGCGCTGATACACGGCGCACCTACCGCCGAGATCGGCGCAGAAATAGATCAGTTCGTTAGCAGCAAAGCCGAAAAAACCCACCAATGGTACATTTCCTGGCGCCTGGTTGAGTTCGCTCTCAGCCGCAACGAACTTATCTGCAAACCAATGCTGACCCTCTGGAGCGCCTGGCCGGCTGCAAATCGCGCGGCGCCTCCAGCGAGTGTTCATCCAGCATTGCCTCGCCATCTCTCAACTGACGAGGCCTTATGGGTTCTGGAAGAATTCTTCTGGAAAAAGGTGACCAAGCTAAAGAGTTACTTTCTCGGATTCTTCGGCATACCAGGCGCAGCACCGCGATTCGCCGGGCGTGATGGGATGCCGGCAGTGTTTTACGTTCTCGATTATCAGGCTGCCACCCCTTTGACTGATCAAGCAGTCATTGCCTCTGATCCAGGTATCAGTCAGATCATCAGAGTGTGTCTTGGCTCCGATGATCCGCTATCACGAGAGGTTTCCTGGGGTATTCTGGAAGGAGACCTGTTGACAGCTCGCCGAGAATTCATCAGACAGACTTCCTACCAAACTTTCTATGTCTTGCTGCCAACACGTTCACGGGCGACAAGCGCGCTCGCCATCGAGCGGGACATTGACTTCATTGCCACCAATCTCAGCTACCTTGAGTTCTCAATCTCGAATGAAGCGCGCGATGTTCACACCGACTATCAGGAACTGGCCCATTTGCATGCGGTGTGGGGCGGTACAGTCAACACACTCAGTCTTGACCTGTCGCGGATCGTCGCGCTTCTGCCCGCCCTGAGCCGCGGCGATCAGCGGCGTCTTGCTTACGAACTACGCGCGATCAAGCTGCCGGTAACACAATTGCAAGGGCGTATGGTGAACCTCAGCGGCCAGACGGAGCAACTGCAAAGTCGCTTTGAAGGGTACATTGATAGTACCGATGATTACATTCGACGTCAGTTCACCATCTCTGAACCTTTCAACGGACAGACGATCGGACTGAACCAGGCGCTCACGGCTGCATACCCTTATAGCTACCTGCAGCAACCGATGAAGTCGCTGCGATCGCAGGTACCGGTCTTAGCAGATAACATTGCCGGACTGGCGAATTCGCTCGAAACGCTTCTTACCGAAACTGACCGCATCGCTCGCGAAAGCCTGGAGTACTGGACCCGCATTCTCGGCGCCCTGGCCGCGCTCACCGCCCTGGTCATCGCCCTGCCTCAATTCATTCCTGGTTCGGTGCTCGACAAGGACAGCTACCCTACCTGGTTGCAGGCTATTCTTCCACTTGCTCGTCTGGAGCAGGCGACCACCGCTGTTGTAGCCGTCGCGGTGCTGGTGCTCGTCACTGGCGCACTGCTCTTCAGTCTGGCCTGGTTGTGGGAACGACTCTTTCCGCAAGACCAGGAAACGCTGATCGGACGCATCCAGCAGTTCTGGGCCAGGGTCGAAGCTGTCGCGGCCCGCGCAGGTAGTACTGACGCGGGCTGGCTCGACCAGCAAGACCAGACCCTGGCGGAGGAACTGGCAACCATTCGCACGCAGATCGTCAACCAGCCATCTCGAGGCCAGGCAACTACGCCTGCACCTGAGCAATTATCCCGCCTACCCTTTGCCGGACGGCTGCAGCAGACAATCGCTCGTTATCGCTCGCCGGTTGTAGTGAACTGGATCAAGCACAGTCGTCTGAATCGATATCTCCTGTATCTGATTGATTTGCAAGGAGAGAACATTCCATTACCTCGCACAATTTGCCTATTTCGATATAAGAACACCAACTTTATTCGCATGCCGATTTCAGAATGGGCTTTTGATCGCTCGTTACGACGGGCAGGGTTTACCCTCGAAGAGCGGACGCAACTGACGCAGTGGCTCAGTGAACCTGACAATCTGGAGGTCATCGCGAAGATGAGCGATGTCGTGTTTCTGAAGATCCTGGAAGAGCGAGGGGTCAGTGCCGACCCCGATAGGCGCCGCGCGGAGCGGTGGGCGGGTTTCTTGTCGGATGCTTCTGCGCGTGCCAGGGGCGAACCTCAGGCCTGACAGATCCTTGCGCTCTGCTGATGCGCTACAATGGGAGACAGGCCCGCCAGGCCCTCAGAGCAGCATAGGCGGTAGCGCAACTCCAGGTGGTTGCGCCCCCAGGAAATGGAGGACGAGGATGTCCACTGAGCGCATCTTCAAGAACTTCATTGGCGGTGAATTTGTCGCCAGTCGTAGCGGCAGAACCTACGAGCGGCGCAATCCCGCCGATCGGCGCGAGCTGGTGGGGATCTTTCAGGATAGCAACGCCGACGACGTGAACGACGCGGTCGCGGCGGCGAAGGCAGCCTTTCCGGCATGGCGGCGCGTGCCGGCGCCAAAACGCGGCGAGATCCTGCTGCGGGCCGCCGAGTTGTTGCAGGCGCGCAAGGAGCGCTACAGCCGCGACCTGACCCGTGAGATGGGTAAGCCGCTCTTCGAGGCCGGGGGTGACATCGTGGAGGCCATCGGCATGGCCCAGTACGCCGGGGGCGAGGGCCGGCGTATGCACGGCGTGACGACGCCCTCTGAGTTGCCCAACAAGTTCCAGATGAGCATTCGCCAGCCCATCGGGGTGGTGGGGATGATCACCCCCTGGAACTTTCCTATGGCTATCGCCTCCTGGAAGATGCTCCCGGCTCTGGTCTGCGGCAATACGGTGGTGATCAAGCCCGGCGAGGACGCCTCGGTGAGCACCTACAACCTGGTGGAGTGCCTGGTGGAAGCTGGCCTGCCCCCCGGCGTGGTCAACATCGTCACCGGCTTCGGGCCGAGCGCCGGGCAGCCCCTGGTTGAGCACCCCGATGTGCCGGTGATCTCCTTTACCGGCAGCACCGAGGTGGGCCGTCTGGTCTACGAACTGGCCGCCCGGCAACTCAAGCGCGTCAGCCTGGAAATGGGCGGCAAGAATCCGCTCATTGTCATGGACGATGCCGATCTCGACCTGGTGTTGCAGGGGGTGATCTGGGGCGCCTTTGGCACCACCGGGCAACGCTGCACCGCCACCAGTCGCCTGATCGTCCATCGGCGGGTGACGGCGACGCTGGTGGAGCGCATTGTGGAACGGGCGACGCGCCTGCGCATTGGCAACGGGCTGGACCCCGAGACTGAGATGGGGCCCCTGGTGAACGAGGATCAGCTCCGGCGCGTGCTCGAGTACATCGCGATCGGCAAGGCTGAGGGCGCGACGCTGCGCTGCGGTGGCGCGCAGCTCAGCGAGGGGGCCTGCGCTCACGGCTTCTTCGTGCAGCCCACCATGTTTACCGGGGTCACGCCGCAGATGCGCATCGCCCGCGAGGAGATCTTCGGCCCGGTGCTGAGCGTTATCGAGGTGGAGAGTCTCGACGAGGCTCTGGCAGTGGCCAACGATGTGGCCTACGGCCTGTCGGCGTCAATCTATACCCGCGACATCAATGCGGCCTATCGGGCTATGCACGAACTCGAAGCGGGTATCGTCTACATCAACGCCCCGACCATTGGCGCCGAGATTCACCTGCCCTTTGGCGGAGTGAAAGCCACGGGCAATGGCCACCGCGAGGCCGGGCCAACGATGCTCGACGTGTTCAGCGAGTGGAAGAGCGTGTACGTTGACTACAGCGGCACGCTGCAACGGGCGCAGATTGACAATGTGGAGTAATACCATTTTAGATTTTAGATTTTAGATTGCCACGCTGGGCAGCACAACGCCTGAAACCGCTTCAAGCAATGCGGCATCATCAACGGTAATTGGTATAAGAAATTGGTATAAGACGAGGTGCGGGAGGGCTACGCCCTTCCGCACCTTAATCTTAAGGGGGGAGTGAGAAAATCCGATTTCCCCACTCCCCCTCCTAATGTGGTCAGGGATCAGGCCGGCAGCGGCCCGGCCGCAGGGGGCGGCGGCAGGGCCGTGGACGAGGCTTCAGCGCTCCTGCCGTTGCGGCTCATATCAATCGTCAACGGCTTGACGCGGCTGAGCAATTCGGCCAGTTGCTCGCCCTCCAGGGTCTCGAACTCCAGCAAGGCGTTGGCCATATCGTCGAGAACGGCGCGGTTGTTGATCAGGATCTGCATCGCGTTCTCGTAGGCCTCGACGGCGAGCCGATGCACCTCCTCATCAATCTGGCGCGCCACCTCGTCGCCGTAATTGCGCTGCTCGCTGATCTCGCGGCCGAGGAAGATCAACTCCTCCTTCTCGCCGAACACCAGCGGCCCGAGCTTATCACTCATACCATAGCGCGTCACCATCGCGCGGGCAGTGCGCGTCACCGAGACCAGGTCCTGCGAAGCGCCGGTGGTGACTTCTTCGGGGCCAAAGACGATCTCCTCAGCGGCGCGGCCACCCATAGCCACCACCATCTCAGCCTTGAAGTAGGCCAGGCTCTGGAGGCCGAGGTTATCCTCATCGGGGAGGAAGAGGGCGTAACCGCCCGCCCGGCCACGGGGGATGATCGTCACCTTTTGCAGCTTATTGGCCCGCGGCATCGCCGCGCCAGTGATGGCATGACCGGACTCGTGGTAGGCGACGACCAGCTTCTTGCGGTCGGTCATCACCCGCGAGCGGCGCTCGGGGCCGCCGAGGGCCACGCGCTCGATGGAGTCCTGCAATTCGGCCATGCCGATCTTCTTCTTTGAGCGCCGCGCGGCAAGAATGGCCGCCTCGTTCACGGCATTCATCAAGTCGGCGCCGGAGAAGCCGGGGGTAAGGCGCGCGATCACCTCGATATTGACATCATCGTCCAGCGGCTTACCCTTGGTGTGCACCTTGAGAATATCAATGCGGCCGCGGACATCGGGCGCATCGAGCACCACCTGGCGGTCGAAGCGACCGGGGCGCACCAGGGCCGGGTCGAGCACATCAGGGCGGTTGGTGGCGGCGATCACAATCACATTCGTGTTGGTATCGAAGCCGTCCATCTCAACCAGGATCTGGTTGAGGGTCTGCTCGCGCTCATCGTGGGAGCCGCCCAGACCCGCGCCGCGCTGGCGACCGACGGCGTCAATCTCGTCAATGAAGACGATGCAGGGCGCATTGCGCTTGGCCTGGTCGAACAGGTCGCGCACGCGCGAGGCGCCCACGCCGACGAACATCTCGACAAACTCCGAGCCGGAGATGCTGAAGAAGGGCACACCGGCCTCACCGGCCACCGCGCGCGAGAGCAGGGTCTTACCGGTTCCAGGCGGGCCGACCATCAGCACACCCCGCGGAATGCGCGCGCCGAGGGCGGCGAACTTGTCGGGGTACTTCAGGAACTCGACGATCTCGGTCAGATCCTGCTTGGCCTCCTCCTGGCCAGCCACATCGGCAAAGGTGACCGTCGGCTTATCGCCGGCGAACATTCTGGCACGGCTCTTACCGAAGGAAAGGGCCTGGTTGTTTGAGCCCTGAGCCTGGCGCATAAAGAAGACAAAGAAGCCGATCAGCAGCAACGTCGGCAGCAGGATGGTGAAAATACTCAACAACCCGCCCCAGGCCGGCGCCGGACTGACGCGGACATTGATAACCTGCTTGCCATCGGTGGAAGTGAGCGGCACGCCCCAATCGGCGAGCAGGCCCATTACACTATCGTTCGTCTCCAGGCGCGAACGATACTCGGCGCCGTCAGTATAGGTGACGATGATCTGCTCATCGCCGGCCTGTGCGGCAATCTGCTTGATCCGCCCGGCCTGCGCGTCGGCGATGACCTCGGCGATGCCCTTCTCACTGCTCTGGGTCGAGCTTTGCCCAAAATACTGGAAGAACAACGCAAGCGCGGCGACCAGGATGATCAGATAGACAAAGCTATTCTTTAACCAGCGATTATCGCCCATTCGTTGTGTCCATCCCTCTAGGGTGATCCCTGTACTACGGCTTGAAAGCGACGGCGACGTGGAGCAGCCGGAAATGTGGGTAGATTCGTCATTGCGCTCGGGGCAAACGTGTGGGGCGGCATTTCCAGGTGACACGAACGCGCCGCTCCAGCGCCGCGCATTCGGACGCCGTGGTTAAATTATACCAAATGCGATCTGGCCCTTCAAGGGAACCAGATCACACGTGGATTGTAATCTGGCTCACTTTACGGGGTGTGGAGGTGTGGGGATGTTTCCGGGCCATTATTACAGATTCTCACACCTCTCCCGCACTGCTGTGAACATCGGGGAAACCCCGGTTTCCGACTGCCCTGCCCGGCGGAGTGTCAGGCGACCCTCCCCACGTCCCTGGCTGCCGGGAGGGTTTGGGAGGGCTGCGCCCTCCCAGGAACAGTGATGTTCATTCTGGCTGGTGCGGCGCAGCCGGACGGAGGGCTGACATGGCGCTACGCGCCATACACCTCCGGCTTCAGCACGCCGATGTAGGGCAAATTGCGGTAGTGTTCGGCATAGTCAAGCCCGTAGCCGACGACGAACTCGTTGGGAATGTCGAAGCCCAGGTAATCCACGGGCACATCGGCGATCCGGCGCTCGGGTTTGTTCAACAGCGTGCAGATGTGTAGACTGGCCGGGTTGCGGCGGAGCAACTGGCTACGCAGGTAGGCCAGGGTCAGACCACTGTCGATAATATCCTCGACGATCAATACGTGACGCCCGGCGATGTCGGTGTCGAGATCCTTGAGCAGCCGCACCACCCCGCTCGACTCGGTTGAGGCGCCGTAGCTCGCTACGGCGATGAAATCCAGCGCCACAGGAACATCAATACAACGGGCGAGGTCCATCATGAACATCGCGCAGCCCTTAAGCACACCAACCAGCAGCAGATCGCCGATCCCGGCGTAATCGGCGGTGATCTGCGCCCCCAGCTCGGCAATGCGCGCCTGCAGTTCTTCCGTCGAAATGAGCACCCTGGCGATATCCTGATGCATACGCCCCTCTACTGCTTGCTGCACCCCCCGGGGGGCCACCCGCGGCAGCGCTTGCTGCGCTGAGATCAGCCCGATCCAGATTGTACCCTGACTCGGCTCGGTGGCGACGAAGCGCCGGTCGGCGCGATGGCCCGGCACCCAGACCACGGCGGACGGGGTGGCGAGGAGGGGCCAGGCGTCACGCAGCCCGCGGGGTACCTTGCGATCAACAAAGAAGTCTTGCAGCAACCGGCTGCCGGGCGCGCCGACGGGCCGGAAGCGGTCGCCGGGGCGGCGCCGACGCAGCACCAGGGGGCCATCGAGCGTCCGGGGATCGAGGGCGACCCACCAGGGGGAGGGCGCGAGGGGCGCTTCGGTCTGCGCGACGCACGTCCAGCCCCCGCCGAGATCGAGGCAGCCGGGCAGCGTCAGGGGCAGCTCGTCCGCGGCGAGTTGCGGCGCGTCGCCGGGGGGCGGGGCGGTCAGGGAGGCCAGGATGAGGCGTTCCTGCTCGACCTCGAGGCGCAGCGTGGAGCCGAGGCGCATGTGCCGGCCAGGATGGGCGGCGAGGGCGCAGGCGGCCTCGATCTGCGGCTGGCTCACTTCGACGAGGCCCAGACGGGCCGCGGCGCGCCGCAGGGCGTACCGCTGCAAGGCGGGATGCAGCCGCTCCCAGGCGGCGCGGCGCAACGTAACCGTCGTGGAGGTCTCGACGGCGAGGGTCGGCCAGGCAGCGTCGAGCCGGGTTTGCAGCAAATCGTAATCCATGGCGCAGATCGCCGCGGTGCGGCCCAGGGTCTCTACGATGTGCGGGTTCTCGGCGGCGAGGGCGGCGAGCAGGCGCCGGACGCGGGTACGGGCGTAGCGCTCAGCGCGATTGCTGGGGTCTTCCAGGGGGGTGAGGCGCTGTTCGCGGCAGTAGTGGTCAATCGCCGCGCGGGTGATGCCGAGGAGCGGGCGGATGAGCGGGGGCGCGGTTTCGGAAGACGCGCCCGTGGCGCCATCGGCCCACTCGGCCCAGGGTACCAGTTCGCGCATCCCGCGCAGCCCGGCGGGGCCAGCGCCGCGCAGGAGGTGGAGCAGCACCGTTTCGGCCTGGTCGTCGGCCTGATGGGCCACCGCAACCGCCGTAGCGCCGGTGGCGCGGGCGGTTGCAGCGAGGAAGGCGTAGCGGGCGCGCCGGGCGACAGCCATCAGATTGTCGCCACTGCTGCGCGCCAGCTTCGCCACCTCCCCGCGCCCAACGCTCACCGGCAGCCCCCACTCTGTCGCCACAGCGGCGACGTAGCGCGCCTCAGCGGGCGACTCGGGGCGCAGGCCATGGTCGAAGTGAGCCACGTGCAGCCGCAGGCCCGCGGCACTGTGAAGGCGCGAGAGCAAGTGCAGCAGGCACAGTGAATCAGGGCCACCCGAGACCGCAACCAGGATCAGAGCGTCGGGGTGGAGCAGCCCGTGGCGTTGGAGCACCGCGCGGAGGTGGGGAAGCAGGTCGCTCATGGTATAGAAAACATAACGAGTGACAACCATACTGGTGTCACTCGCCCGGTGGTGTCGGAGGCGGGATTCGAACCCGCGACCTAACGATTATGAGCCGTTTGCTCTACCGCTGAGCTACCCCGACGATCACGCTCAATTGTACCACGCCGGGTGGGGGGCGTCAACGAGGATTGACTGATTGACCGGGCGGCTACGCCGCGCGTTGACACGATGAAAACGGGATTAATTTTTGGGAGGGCTGCGCCCTCCCAAACCCTCCCCGCTGGCCGGTTGTTTCCTGGGAGGGCGTAGCGGCGCGGCGGCGCCGCGCCGCTACGCCCAAACCCTCCTGCGGGCGGGCTATGTTCACCTCAGGGGCGTCTACACAGCGACGGGGGTAAAATGGGCGGCAATTTCGTGGCCGAAGCGACGCGCGCTGGCCGGGCCGTCGGCGGTGATAAGATTGCCGTCCACCACCACTCCCGGCCCACGGTAGCTGGCGCCCAGTCGCTGGAGCGTTTTCGCTTCACTTGCCGACACCGTTGCGCTGCGGCCCTTGAGCAGCCCGGCGTTGGCCAGCACCACCGGGGCCAGGCAAATGGCCGCGACCAGTTTGCCGCGTTCGTACATCGCTCGGGCGATGCGCAGGGCCTGGGGATCCTGGTAGTAGCGCTTCACGCCCAGCCCGCCCACAAACACAACTGCGTCGAAGGCATCGGGATCGACCTGCGCCAGAGTCATCGAAGGGATCACGCGCCCACCGAGCATGCCGCTGCAGGGCCGGGTGGTTGCGCTGGCCACCACCGTGCTGTGGCCGGCCCGCTCCAGTTCGGCGCGGGTTTCGAACAGCTCCTCGTCGCGAAATTGCTCGGGTGGGACGATCATCACAATTCGGGCCATCGTGCCACCTCGCTTTCCATTATGGGCGCTCCGCCCGGGGCGAAAGGGGTTTTGCCCCGAGTGGCGCCGGTATACGACACTTCCCGAGCAGGCCGCGCTCTCGCGCGCACCCGTGGGCGCACGGGCGATTTGCGCCCCGGTCGAGCTACGGAGGAATCGCCACCCTCCGCGCCGCGCTGGCCCGCCAGTGGCTCTCAGTGTACAACGCGCTGCGTTATGGGAGAGGAATAAAACCGCTACTCCGACGATCGGTTCGATCACCGAGGGGAAACTGGAGGGAGACGGCGCCAGCGACGCGCCAGGCACGTCCGGGTATCCGGCGATCTGCGCGGCGAGAGGGCAATCACGCCGAGAGCTGCGCCAGCGCAACGGCTTCCCCTGCCAGGGTTGATACCAATTCTGCTGGATGGCATCGTGTGAGCTCAGATCCACACCTCTACGGCTCTCCAGGCCGGTTATGTGGAGCTGTAGGGCTGTGGAGGTGTGGAGCCAAAGGCTAGATGGTTAAGCGGGTCTGAACCACACGTGACAGGCGTCAGCTTCGGTA
>OGCL01000172.1_pt1 | contig 74516 bp, 59 predicted proteins | sample 1570041 | NCBI WGS metagenome assembly OGCL01 (sample SAMN06266162, study PRJEB24511) | hot springs metagenome | isolation source: Hot spring water | place: South Africa: Limpopo | collected 2015-06-22
ATCTGGCGGCCGTTCACATACACGCCGTCGGTGTTGGTCATGCCCACGCGCAGGCCCTGTGCGGTGAACAGGTGGGCAATCAGGCGTGCCGTGGTGGTCTTGCCGTTGGTGCCGGTCACGGCCACGGTGGGGATGCGGCCATCGTCGCCCTGGGCATAGAGCCGGTCCACCATGGCCTGGCCGACGTTGCGCGGCTTGCCGTAGCTGGGTGCCAGGTGCATGCGCAGGCCCGGGGCAGCGTTCACCTCGACGAAGCCGCCTCCTTGCTCTTCAAGCGGGCGCAGCACGGTCTCGGCCACCATGTCCACGCCGCAGATGTGCAGGCCCACCATCTGGGCGGCTGCCACGGCGCGCGCGGCCACTTCGGGGTGCACGTCGTCGGTCACGTCGGTGGCGGTGCCGCCGGTGGAGAGGTTGGCGTTGTTGCGCAGCACCACGCGTTGGCCCTTTGCGGGCACCGCATCGGGCGTCAGGTCCTGGGCGGCCAGGCGCGCCAGGGCAATGTCGTCCAGCCGGATCTTGGTGAGCGATGTGGCATGGCCCTCGCCACGGCGCGGGTCCAGATTGACCAGATCGACCAGTTCACGCACCGTGTGCTGGCCGTCGCCCAGCACCTGGGGCGGCTCGCGCCGGGCGGCGGCCACCAGCTGGTCGCCCACCACCAGCAGGCGGAAGTCGTGGCCGGGCAGGAAGCGCTCGACCATCACGGTGCCGTAGTCGGCGGCGTTCTTGTAGGCCTCTTCGAGTTGCGCGCGGTCGGTGATGTTGACCGTCACGCCCTTGCCCTGGTTGCCGTCCTGGGGCTTGACCACCACAGGCAGGCCGACCTTGAGGGCAACCTCCCAGGCCTCGTCCACGCTCTCAACCGGTTTGCCCAGGGGCACGGGCACGCCGGCGGCATGCAGCAGGCGCTTGGTCAGGTCTTTGTCCTGGCCGATGGATTCGGCCACGGCGCTGGTGGAGTCGATTTCGGCGGCCTGGATGCGGCGCTGCTTGGAGCCCCAGCCAAACTGCACCAGGCTGCCGCGCGTGAGCCGCCGGTACGGAATGCCGCGTGCCACGGCGGCCTCGACGATGGCACCGGTGCTCGGGCCCAGGCGCTCGTCTTCGTCGAGTTCGCGCAGCCTGGCAATGGCGGCATCGGCATCAAAGCTGCCATTGTCCAGGGCGGCCTGGATGAGTTGCTGCGCGTCCTCGAACGCCTGGCGGCCAACGGCCTCTTCGCTGTACTGAACCACCACCAGATAGACACCGGGGTCGATCGTGGGGGTGGTGCGGGCAAAGGTTACCGGGCAACCCGCCTGTGCCTGCAGGGCCAGGGCAGCGGTCTGCAGCACATGGGCGAGTGACAGATCGGTGTCGCCGCCTTCGGGGTGCAGCACCCCAATGGCGGGGAACAGCGCACGCAGCCGGGACTCGAACCCGTCGATCTGCGCCATGGCGCGTTCGGATTCGTCGCAGGCCACCACGGCTTCGATGGCCAGGTGGCGGCTCCAGAGGTTGGGGCCGCGCAGGGCCCTGATGCGGGATACGTCCATGGGTTCGGTCTTTCAGTCGCTCAGGCGCAGGCCGCGTCCGTGGCGGGTTGTTCGGGTTCGAAGGTCTTGATGCCCGCGGCGATGAGGTCGGGGGAAATGTCCAGCGCCCAGGCCGTGGCAATGGCCGCCAGCAGGGTGTCGGTGTCGGGCGCCACCGCCTGGCGGCCGAAGGTCAGGTCGGACAGGCGGCCCAGCGCATGCTCGGCATGGCCCGTGGCCAGCACCACGCGGCCATTCTTCACGGTCACGGCACGGCCAGATTCCCCATCGGCGCGGTGCTTCACGATGGCGGGCAGACCGGCGTCCTGCGCATACAGCACCACGCTGCCGTCGCACAGCGGCGCCAGCGCGGCCACCTGCGCCTCGGCCGCATTGAGCACGGCCGCGCCGTGGCCGAGCACCACATCCACCTGGGTGCGCAGCACCCGGGTCATCTGCTCCTGCTCCTGCACGTCGAATTCGGCCAGGCCGTCCGCGCCGTCCATGTCGGTGACCACGCCCACCAGGCAGCGGTCATAGGCCAGGCCGTCCTGCAGGATGGTGCGGGCATCGTTTTCAATCACGGCGGCCTGCACCATCTGGTTCATCAGGAGGCGGTGCGCGGCTTCCCAGTGCGCGCTGTCGCTGGCCTCGACGCGGCGCTGGTCGAGGAACAGGCCCTCGCGGCAGGCCACGCCCGTGTGCCGCCCGCTCAGGTGCAGCAGCCAGGCCACCAGGCGGGCAATGGTGGCCGTGCCCCGCGTGCCCGCCACCCCCACGACGGGAATGCGGCCCGCGTCCCGAGTGATTTCATCGGACGGAAAGAGGTGCTCCACGATGGCCTGCCCCACGGGGCGGGGGGCACCTACGGCGGGCTTGAGGTGCATCAGCAGACCGGGGCCGGCATTGACCTCGACAATGGCGCCGCCCTGGGTCTGCAGCGGCCTGGAAATATCCTGCGCCACCAGGTCGATGCCCGCGATGTCCAGCCCCACCACCTTGGCCGCCAGTGCCGCGATGTAGGCCACCTCGGGGTGTACGTCGTCGGTGCAGTCCACGGCCACATTGCCGTTGCGCTGCACCACCACCTGGCGGCCCGCGGCGGGCACGGCTTCGGCGTCAAGATCCTGGCGCCTGAGTTCAAGTTGCACCTTGGTATCCTGGGCCAGGTCAATGATCTCGAGGGGATATTCCTCTTCGTAGCCCCGGCGCGGGTCGGAGTTGAGCTGGCTGTCGATCAGTTCGCGCACGGTGGAGCGGCCGTTGCCCGTGATGCTGACCACCTCGCCGCGCGCGGCGGCCACCACCTTGCCGTCCACCACCAGCAGGCGGTGTTCGTCGCCGGGGATGAAGCGCTCGACCATCACGTCGCTGCCCTCGGGGTAGGCCACGTGGTACGCCGCTTCGATGTCTTCCTGCTTGCGCAGATCCAGTGTCACGCCCCGGCCGTGGTTGCCGTCCGACGGCTTGACGGCCACGGGCAGACCGATGTCCTGCGCGGCCTCCCAGGCTTCTTCGGGGCTGTGGACGATCTGGCCTTCGGGGATGGGCACGCCGCAGGCCTTGAGCAGGCTCTTGGTCAGATCCTTGTCGGAGGCGATGCCCTCGGCAATGGCGCTGGTGAATTCACTTTCGGCCGTCCAGATGCGACGCTGGCTGGCGCCGTAGCCCAGTTGGACCAGGTTGCCGTCGTTCAGCCGGATGTGCGGGATGCCGCGGTCCGTGGCGGCGGTGACGATGCAGGCCGTACTCGGGCCGAGGTACTGGTCGTCCACCTCGGTGCGCACCCGGGCTACGGCGGCCTGCACGTCGAAAGGCTCGCCATGGATCGCGGCCATGATCAGGCGGTGGCCCTGCTCCAGCGCCACGCGCGCCACGCTCTCGTCGCGCGCCCGGAACACCATGCGGTAGACGCCCCGTTTCGAGGTGCTGCGCGTCTGGCCAAAGCCCGTGGGCATGCCCGCCAGGTTGAGCAACTCAATGATGATGTGCTCCAGCACATGGCCGCACCAGGTGCCTTCCTGCAGGCGCTGCAGGAAGCCGCCGCGCTCGCCCACGCCGCAGTGGTGCTCGATCAGCGCGGGCAGCCAGGCCGTGAGCCGTTCGTTGAATCCCGGCAGGACATTGGAGGGATGGTCCTCCAGCTCCCCCAGGTCCAGCCAGACTTCGAGCACCGGACGGTAGGTCCAGAGATTGGGGCCGCGCAGGTAGTTGATGCGCAGCAGTTGGATGTCATTGAATTTCGCCATGGATTGCAGCGGAGGAGAGGCCTGCCGTGTGGGGGCGTGGCAATGAAAAGGGGGGGACGCGGATGGAAACGGATTGTGCGCCAGTCCGTGGTCAGCGGCGCGTGTCAGCCAATGCCTGGGCACAGACGTTACGCAGGGACACCACTGTGCCGTCGCGCACCGCTTCGGGGAAAATTCGCGCTTGCGCGCAGACCGGTGCCGCAGGCTGCCGGGTGGGCGAAAACCAATACAAATGCAACATCACCATTCTGTGGACGCCTTGGGTGTCTTGAAAGGCCCTTTGGGGGCCGGATTGCGGGCCATGCTCGCTCCGGAAGAAAACGTGCGGGCAGCCCTGGAGGTTGACCTGGGGACCGACCTGCGTTTCGGCAAGGGCTTGCTGGCCGTGACGCCGTCGCGCCTGCTGGCCTGCAACCCTGGCTCCAGTGCCTGGCAGGAGTGGCCGCTGGACCCGGGGCTGTCGCTGCGCCTGCTGGACCACGGCGGGGTGGGCACGCTGGAGTTGCACGGCCCTGATCGGCGCCTGGCGTTCTGGCGCTTCACGCTGGGCCTGCAAGCCCAGGCCGTGCAGCTGGTGCAGCGGTTCGAGCACCAGACCGTGCGCCTGGCCAGCCAGACCCCCCTGGTCGAGGAGGCGGCCGAGGCCCGTTGCGCTGTCTGCCATGCCCTGCTTCCCCCTGACGCCGACGAATGCCCCGCCTGCGCCCGCGCCCAGCCCCCGCAGACCTCCACCTGGGTGCTGCTGCGCCTGTGGCGTTTTGCCCGGCCCTACCGCAAGCAGCTGGCCGCCGGTTTTGCCCTCACGCTCGCGTCCACCGCCGCCACGCTGGTGCCGCCCTACCTCACCATCCCGCTGATGGACGACATCCTGATCCCGTTCCAGAACGGGCAGAAGATCGACCCCGGGCTGGTGATGCTGTACCTGGGCGGGCTGCTGCTGTCGGCCCTGCTGGCCTGGGGCCTGAGCTGGGCGCGCACCTACATCCTGGCGCTGGTGTCCGAGCGCATCGGCGCCGACCTGCGCACCACCACCTACGAGCACTTGCTGCGCCTGTCGCTGGACTACTTTGGCGGCAAGCGCACGGGGGACCTGATGGCGCGTATCGGGTCCGAAACGGACCGCATCAACGTCTTCCTGTCGTTGCATGCGCTCGATTTTGTGACCGATGTGCTCATGATCATGATGACGGCGGCCATCCTGTTCTCAATCAACCCCTGGCTGGCGCTGGTCACGCTGGTGCCGCTGCCCTTCATCGGCTGGATGATCCACACCGTGCGCGACCGCCTGCGCACCGGCTTCGAGAAGATCGACCGCGTGTGGAGCGAGGTGACCAACGTGCTGGCCGACACCATCCCCGGCATCCGCGTGGTCAAGGCCTTTGCGCAGGAAAAGCGCGAGGCCCAGCGCTTTCGCGACGCCAACCAGCACAACCTGGAAGTGAACGACAAGCTCAACAAGACCTGGAGCCTGTTCACGCCCACGGTGTCGCTGCTGACCGAGATCGGGCTGCTGGTGGTCTGGGCCTTCGGCATCTGGCTGGTGTCGCAAAGCCAGATCACGGTGGGTGTGCTCACCGCCTTCATCGCCTACATCGGGCGGTTCTACGGACGGCTGGATTCGATGAGCCGCATCGTCTCGGTCACGCAGAAGGCCGCCGCCGGCGCCAAGCGCATTTTTGACATTCTGGACCACGTGAGCAACGTGCCAGACCCCGCCCAGCCCGTGAAGGTGGACAAGGTGCAGGGCGCCATCAGTATGCAGGGCGTGGGATTCCGCTACGGCAGCCGCGCGGTCATCAAGGGGCTGGATCTGGATATTCGCCCCGGCGAGATGATCGGCCTGGTGGGCCACAGCGGCTCGGGCAAGAGCACTCTGGTCAACCTGATCAGCCGTTTTTATGACGTGAGTGACGGTTCCATCCAGGTCGATGGCATCGACATCCGCCGCTTTGCGGTGACCGACTACCGCCGCCACATCGGCCTGGTGCTGCAGGAGCCCTTCCTGTTCTTCGGCACCATTGCCGAGAACATCGCCTATGGCAAGCCCGAGGCCACCCGCGAGGAAATCGTGGCCGCTGCCCGCGCCGCGCATGCGCACGAGTTCATCCTGCGCCTGCCGCACGGTTACGACTCGCTGGTGGGCGAGCGCGGCCAGGGCCTGTCGGGTGGCGAGCGCCAGCGCATCAGCATTGCGCGCGCGCTGCTGATCGACCCGCGCATCCTGATCCTCGACGAAGCCACCTCGGCCGTGGACACCGAGACCGAGAAGGAAATCCAGAAGGCCCTCGACAACCTGGTGCAAGGCCGCACGACCATTGCCATTGCCCACCGCCTGTCCACCCTGCGCAAGGCCGACCGCCTGGTGGTGATGGACCGGGGCGAGGTGGTGGAGGTGGGCCCGCACGATGCGCTGATGGAAAAGCAAGGCGCCTACTGGCGGCTGTACGAAGCCCAGGCCCGCCGCGCCGAGGAGGACGCCCAGGCCGCTGGCGTCATCATTGACAGCAGCCTGCTGCACCCGGCCCACCCCGCCGGAAATTCCTGATCCGAGACCCTGCCATGCCGTCCAATGCCTCTCTTTCCTCCCTGCAACTGCACCGCGATGCCCATGGCCGCCTTGTGCTGACCTTGCCCGATGGCACGGTTCACCCGGGCGTGGTGCCGGTGCGCGCCTTTCCGTTGGCGGCTCCCGGGGAAGGTCTGTCACTGGTGGGTGCCGATGGGCATGAGCTTGTGTGGCTCGACCGCCTCGACGATCTGCCTGCGCAGCCGCGCTCCCTGGTTCAGGAGGAACTGGCTGTTCGTGAGTTTGTGCCCACTATCACAAAAATCCTCAATGTTTCTAGTTTTTCAACGCCAAGCACCTGGCAGGTTGAAACCGATCGGGGTCCGACGCAGTTCGTTCTCAAGGGGGAAGAAGACATCCGCAGACTGCGTGGGCGCACGGCGCTGCTGATTGCCAGCGGCGAAGGGGTGCACTACGCCATTGCCGACAGCACGGCCCTGGACCGCGCTTCCCGGCGCCTGCTTGAACGGTTTTTGTGAGCGTTTCCCCGGGTCCGGCACCTGGAAAAGATCGGTGAAAACCCTTAAATTGTGGCAATCGGTAAAAAAAGGCTCAATTTCCCCTTCTTTTTGCCGTAATAGGTGAACGAGACGGGGATAGAGCCCTCTCGCTTCTTTCATCAACCGAGGCCACTGTCATGCAACTGCCACCTGTCGACCGATCGCCGATCTGGCGTCCCCAGGGCGCTGATTTGTATTCCACCGGGGCTTCTGGTGCGGTGCCTGTGCGCCCCATCAATGCCGCCAACCCTGTCGAGTCCATGGACCGGCTGGGCGAAGGCGCCATCGTCAAGGAGCCCGACAAGCCTTCCGCGCCCGAGGCGCCGAACCGTGACTGGACCGAAGTCAAGAAGAAGGAAACCGTGGAAGAGCCGCCCGAGCCTCCCAAGGAACCCATCTACAAGCAGCTGCTGGAATTCCTGCAGTCGATGTGGCGCGCCAGCGGCAGCGCCATCGAGCTGGCGCAGGACATCAACAAGACCACGCTGCAGGAGCGGCTGGCGCAGCAGGTCAAGAACGACGAACCGCTCACGTATTCCGACCCCAAGGTCAAGCGGACGGGAGGCCTGTGATCCGCACGGTGTCCTGCAGGATTTTGATGCCATTGATTTGATAGCTGCTCGCGCTTGCCCTTAAAGCGCTGGACTCATTTTTTGCTGTTTTTCCGCCCACGGCGGATTGCACCCCCGGGCCACGGGTGCTGGTCACTTCGGCGATTCCCTTGCTTTGTTTTCTGATACTGCGGCATGCGGCTCAGCGCGCCTTGGCTGCGGCGCCAGTGCGGTCTTCTGCCTGAGCCGCTCGCAGGCGTGCGCGTTCGGCCCGGTAAATGAGGGCGAAGGCCTGCACTTCTTCATACGAAACGAACCCATCCCCGTCGGTGTCGGCGCTGTCGAATGCCTCCGCCAGCCGGGGAAACAGCCGGACTTCGCTGCGGCTGAGCTTGCCGTCGCCGTTCCAGTCAAGCAGCTTGAAATCCCGCTGGGCCTTGAGTTCGCCCTTGCTCAGCCCCGTGGGGGCCGGGGCGGCGGCGGTATCCGCTGGTTCACCGGCCCGAACGGGCATGGTCCCCAGCAGCGCCAGGGCGCAGCCCAGGGCAGCCAGCGTGGCGTGCGCCTTCTCTGTGTGTTTCATGCTCTCGATCCTGTGCGGCCGCGGAGGGGCGGGCCGTGGCGTTGTGAGGTTGCGGGAAAGCCCGGGAAGTTCCCGGCACCGGGTGTCCGGCGGCTACCGGGCAGCGCCCGGCGCGGGGTTGGCGATGCCGCTGCTGACATGGCCCGCGGGCACATGCAGGGCCGCCGAGGTGACATGTCCGGTCTGGTCGTCGAAGAAAAAATCGGGCTCGAACTCGCGCAGAAACTCGCCTTTGGGCATGCCGCCAAGAAACATGGCCTCGTCCACCGTGATGTTCCAGCTCATCAGCGTCCGGATGGCACGTTCGTGCGCCGGTGCGCCGCGCGCCGTCACCAGCGCGGTGCGGATGCGCATGTCGGGGGCGCCGCTGTGCTGCAGGCGGTGCAGGGCCGACAGGAAAGGCTTGAACGGGCCGGGTGGCAGAGGCAGCAGGGCTTTTTCCTGCTCATGCGCCTGAAAGGCGTCGAGCCCGGTGGACTGGAAAACGCGCTCGGCCTCATCGGAGAACAGCACGGCGTCGCCGTCGAAGGCAATGCGCACTTCGTGCGGGTGCGCCGCGCTGGCCTGGGCCGACTGGGTGGCCACGCGCGCGGCCGGAAAACCCATGGCCAAGGCCTCGCTCACGTCGGCGCCGTTGGCCGAGAGAAACAGATGCGCACCCAGCGGGCGCAGGTAGCGAAAGGGCTCTGCCCCTTGTGTGAATACGCCGCGCTGCACGCTGGCCAGGCCGTGCGTGCGTGCAGAGCGGAACACCCGCATGCCGCTGGCGGGGTCGTTGCGCGACAGCACCACCACCTCCACGCGCTGCTGGCCGGGCTCGTTGAAGGCCAGCAGCTTCTTGACCAGCGAGAAGGCCACGCCTGGCGGCGCTGGCACGTCGAGGCGTTCGAGCTGCAACTGCATATAGGCCTGGGCGTTGCCCTGGTCGAACAGGCGGTTTTCCTCCTCGAAGTCGAACAGTGCGCGCGATGAGATCGCCACCACCAGCTTGTCGTCCAATGTCACGGCCATGGCGTCACTTCATGAATTGATTCAGTTGAATGATGGGCAGCAGCACCGCCAGCACGATCAGCATGACCACCACGCCCATGGTCACGATGAGCAGCGGTTCCAGAATGGTGGCCAGCTGCAGGGCGCGGCGCTGCACCTCGGTGGAGAACTGCGTGGCGGCCCGCTGCAGCATCACGGGCAGCTGGCCGGTCTGCTCGCCCAGGCGGGCGAACATGGGCAGCAGGCTGGGAAAGCGCTTCTTTTGCGCCAGGGCCGAGGCCAGCGGCGCGCCCTCGCGCACCAGCACCAGCGCATCGAGCGCGTCGGCGCGCAACGCCCGGTTGTTCAGGGTCTCGGCCGCCGCCTGCAGGGCCTTGAGAATGGGCACGCCCGCACCGGCCAGCATGGCCAGTGTGCCGGCAAAGCGCGCGGCGTTGTACCCCCGCGCCAGCCGCCCCACCAGGGGCAGCGTGAGCCAGGCGGCATCGAATTTTTCACGAAAAGCGGCTGTAGACAATGCCCATCTTGCGCTAATAGCTATCAAAACAATAGCTAAAAGCGCCCACAATCCCTGGTTGCGTACAAAGCTGCTGACCGCCAGCATGGCCACCGTGAGGAAGGGCAGGGCGCGCTTGGTGCCCGCAAACACGCTGGCCACCTGCGGCACCACGTAGCTGACCAGAAACACCACGATGGCGATGGCAATCAGGGTGACGATGGCGGGGTACAGCGCGGCGCCCACCAGCTTGGCCTTGAGTGCCTGGCGCTCTTCGAGGTCGTCGGCCAGGCGCTCCAGCACCAGCCCGAGGTTGCCACTGTGCTCACCCGCGCCGATGACGGCGCAATAGATGTCGGAGAACTCGCGCGGGTGCTGCTGCAGGGCGCGCGCGAAGGTCGATCCGGCGTTGACCTCGGCGCGCAGCACCGCCACCAGGTGGTGCTGGCGTTCATTTTCGGCCTCGTCGGCCAGCGCGGTCAGCGCGCGCTCCAGCGGAAGGCCCGAGGCGACCAGCCCCGCGAGCTGCCGGGTCCAGATGGCCAGCGCCGTCGCGCCAAAGACCGGCCGGGTGAACAGCTGGCGGTTTGCGATGCCGTCCGTGGGGGCATCTCCCACCGGTTCCACGGCCAGCGGCACCAGCGCCTGGGCGCGCAGCTGGTTGCGCGCGGACTTGGCGGAGTCGGCCTCGACAACGCCCTTGCGGGTCAGGCCCTGTTCGTCCAGGGCTTCAAAGCGAAAGGCGGGCATGCGGTTTCAGGAGGGGTGGTCGGTGGGCGGGAGGGTGGCAAGGCTCGATGGTAGCTGCTGGCAATGGCCTTCTCAGGCCGCACCGGGCGCCAGCGCCGCATGGGCCTGCGCCGCGATATCGAGCGAGCGCAGGCGCAGCGCCGGGTCGTACACATCGCACACCAGCATCAGTTCATCCGCGCCAGTAGCGTCGGCGAGGTGCTGCAGGCCCGTGCGCACGGTGCCGGGCCCGCCGATCACGGCGGCGGCCAGGAAGTCGCCGATGGCGGCGCGCTCCTGCGGTTGCAGGCGCGCGGCGAAGTCATCGACCGGCGGCGGCAGGCGGCGGCGGTCTCCCGTCAGGATGCCCAGCACCCGCTGGTAGGTGCTGCTGGCCAGATATTCGGCCTCGTCGTCGGTGGGCGCGGCAATCAGCGGCACGCCGACCACCACATACGGCTTGGGCCAGGCGGCGGACGGGCAGTATAGATTGCGGTACAGCGAGATGGCCTGCATCAGCAGACGCGGCGCAAAGTGCGAGGCAAAGGCGTAGGGCAGGCCCTGCTGCGCCGCCAACTGGGCCGAGAACAGACTGGAGCCGAGCAGCCAGATCGGCACGTTGGTGCCCGCACCGGGCGTGGCCACCAGCCGCTGGCCAGGCTGGGCAGGTGCCAGCAGGCGCTGCAGCTCGGCTACATCGCGTGGAAAGTCTTCTTCGGTCTCCACGCGGTCGCGGCGCAGCGCGCGCATGGTCAGCGGGTCGGTGCCAGGCGCCCGACCCAGGCCCAGGTCGATACGTCCGGGGTACAGCTCGGCCAGCGTGCCGAAGGCCTCGGCCACCACCAGCGGCGCGTGGTTGGGCAGCATCACGCCACCCGAGCCCACGCGCATGCGCTGCGTGCCACCCGCGATGTGGCCCACCAGCACGGCGGTGGCCGAGCTGGCAATGCCTTGCATGTTGTGGTGCTCGGCCAGCCAGTAGCGTTGAAAGCCCAGCGACTCGGCGTGCTGCGCCGTGCGCAAGGCAATCTGCAGGGCCTCGGACACGGTGCCGCCTTCACGGACGGCCACCAGGTCGAGCATGGAGAGAGCAGGGTGCTTGGGCAAATTCATCGGGGCATTGTCGCGCGAGGACGGTACACCCAGGCCGCGCGCAGGGATTGCGGTGGGCAATTCATAAGTAGCCAAAACACTTTGACTCGCACAAAATGTTTCGAATAGATCGTGGTGGGTGTTCTCCTGCACGGGGTGTCTCAGGAGCGGTCTCATTCAACAGCGCGGGGGAAGCATGGGTTTTTTCAGCCGGTTATTCAAATTCAAGGAGCAGGACCCTGACAGCCAGGAAACCACCTGGGCCTATGAGGACAATGCCAGTGAACTGGTGCTCGACCCCGAGTACGCCGCCACGTTGATGACCGAATTCGACATTGATGCGGCCATCCTCAGCCATGAAGACCTTCAGTTGCGATTGCAGCGTCTGGTGGAAGGCCGTGCCGATGAGGTCTTGGATCCGGTGGTCGTCGGGCAGCATGAGACCTGTGCCCTGGGCCAGTGGCTGTGCGGAGCGGGCCGCGAGACGCTGGGCAAGTACCCGGCGTTCGACATGCTGGTGGCGCGGCACAAATACTTCCATCTCCAGGCCGCCCAGATGGCGCAGTTGCACCAGTCGGGCGAGTACGAAAAGGCTCTGCAGCTCTACCATGGCGGCTACCGCCATGCGTCCAACCAGGTCACGCTGCTGCTCAAGGAGTTGCGGCGCAGCCTGGGCAAATAGCGCGGGGGGCGGCTCCGCGCCATCGTGGCGCCCTCTCAGCGCGCGATTTCTTCCCGCACCGCGGCCACCTGTCTGCGCGAAACGGCCAGCAGCTCGGCCAGCCCGTGCAGGCGCACGGCCCAGCCCTCGCCCTCTTCGGGGTCGTAGTGCTTTTCCAGCGCGCGCACGGCGCGGCGCGCCACCAGTGCGTTGCGGTGGATGCGCAGGAACTGGCCAGGGTGGCGCGCTTCGAGTTCGCTCAGCGAGCCGTCCAGGATGTAGCTGCGTGCCGCCGTGCGCACGGTCACGTATTTCTGCTCGGCCTTGAGGTAGAGCACCTCGGACAGCGGCACACGCTCGGTGCGGCCCCGGTCCTGGATGAGCAGGACGTCGCCCGGGGGCAGGGCGGCCGACTGTCCGGCAGGGGGCGCCAGTGCGCCACCGCCCGCAGGCCGCAGGGCACGCTGCGCCTTGGCCAGCGCCTGCTGCAGGCGCTCCAGGCGCACCGGCTTGGTCAGGTAGTCCACCGCGTCGAGTTCGAAGGCGCTGACCGCATGGTCGGCGTGCGCCGTCACGAACACCACGGCGGGCGGGTGGCTCAGGGTCTGCAGGGTCTGGGCCAGGCACAGGCCGTCCTGGCCGGGCATGTGGATGTCGAGCAGCACCACGTCGAAGGCGCGTCCGCCGCTGGGGGCCAGCAGTGTCATGGCCTCGGCGGCCGTGGCGGCCTCGGTCAGGGCATGGCGCTCGGTACCCGTGCCGGAGCAGTCGCCCACCAGGGTGCGCAGGCGGCTGCGGGCCAGGGCTTCGTCGTCAACGATGAGAATGTTCATGGCGCGCGCGGTGGTGTGGTGGATTTTGCGGCCCCTGCAGGTGCGGGCAGGGTGATGCGTACCTGGTAGAGGCCCTCCTCCACGCCTGCGCTGAATTCGCCCTGCACGTCGTGCAGCAGGGCGAGGCGGGCGCGCACGTTGGCCAGGGCAATGCCATGGCCCCGGGGGGGCGCATCCTTGGGCGGCGGCGTCTCGGGCAGGGTATTGGTGATGCGCACCACCACGCGGCTGCCGCGCAACTCGGTCTGCACGCGCAGCTTGCCACCCCGCGTGCAGGGCTCCACCCCGTGCTTGACGGCGTTTTCCACCAGCGGTTGCAGTAGCAACGGGGGCAGCAGGGCACCATTGGTGCGCGGGTCCAGCTGCCACTGCACACGCAGCCGGTCGCCAAAGCGCACCTGCTCAATGGCCAGGTAGCGGCGCGCGAGCTGTATTTCTTCGGCCAGCGTGACGGCCTCGCCCTGCTCCACCAGGGCGGAGCGGAACAGGTCGCTCAGGTCTTCCAGCAGCGCCTCGGCCTTGGCCGGTTCGGCGCGTACCAGGGCAATGGCGCTGTTGAGCGTGTTGAACAAAAAATGCGGCCGGATGCGCGACTGCAGCTCGGTCAACCGCGCCGTGGTGGCGGCTGGCGTGCGGCCGCGCGCGCGCAGCACCAGGGCGGCCACCAGCAGGGCCGACAGCAGGGCGCCGCTGGCGGCACTGGCCAGCCAGGGTGGCTGCGGCACCATGCCCGCCAGGGCCAGCATGCCGCAGGCCCACAGCCCCGCAAGAGCCCCCAGCAGCACGCCCGAGACATACTGGCCGGTGGTGGGCAGGCGCTGCAGCACGGTCTTGAGGCTGCAGGCCGCGATCAGCCAGGCCAGCGTGGCGGGCAGCGCACCCCCGGTCAGCAGGGCCAGCCGGGCCAGCCATTCGGACAGGCTGCCGGTGCCGTACATGGCGCCCACGCCCAGCACGCCTTCGACGAACAGCACCGCGCGCAAGACCACCCCCGCGTGGCAGGCGTCGAACACCAGCGCACGCCCGCCGGGCCTGCCGGTGCGGGGGGCGGCCGGACCGGTTGGCGGCGGACCGGGAAGGGTCGATAAAATTTGCGTCTCTTGCATTGCGGCATCCGGGCGTTCCGGGTGTCTGTTCCACCGGATTATTGCCCTGCCATGCCTACCAGCCAACCCTCCCAGCCTTCCCACAACCAGCTCGACACCAAGGCGCAGGCGTGGTCGGCGCTGTTTTCCGAGCCCATGAGCGACCTCGTCAAGCGCTACACCTCCAGCGTCTTTTTCGACAAGCGCCTGTGGCAGGCCGACATCGCGGGCAGCCTGGCGCATGCCGAGATGCTGGCGGCGCAGGGCATCATCGGCCAGGACGACCACGCCGCCATCCAGCGCGGCATGGCCCAGATCACGCAGGAAATCGAGTCCGGCGCGTTCGAGTGGAAGCTCGACCTGGAGGACGTGCACCTGAACATCGAGGCGCGCCTGACGCAGCTCGTGGGCGACGCCGGCAAGCGCCTGCACACCGGCCGCAGCCGCAACGACCAGGTGGCCACCGACGTGCGCCTGTGGCTGCGCGGCGAGATCGACCTCATCGGCGGCCTGCTCACCGACCTGCAGAAGGCGCTGGTGGACGTGGCGGCCAAGAACGTGGAGGTGATCCTGCCCGGCTTCACCCATCTGCAGGTGGCCCAGCCGGTGAGCTTCGCGCACCACCTGCTGGCCTACGTGGAAATGTTCAAGCGCGACGCTGATCGCATGCAGGACGTGCGCCGCCGCACCAACGTGCTGCCGCTGGGCAGCGCCGCGCTGGCCGGCACCACCTACCCGCTGGACCGCGAGCGCGTGGCCAAGACGCTGGGCATGGACGGCGTGTGCCAGAACAGCCTGGACGCCGTGAGCGACCGCGACTTCGCCATCGAGTTCACGGCGGCCGCCAGCCTGTGCATGGTGCACGTGAGTCGCTTGAGCGAAGAACTCATCATCTGGATGAGCCAGAACTTCGGCTTCATCAAGATCGCCGACCGCTTCACCACGGGCAGCTCGATCATGCCGCAGAAGAAGAACCCCGACGTGCCCGAACTGGCGCGCGGCAAGACCGGCCGCGTGGTGGGCCACCTCATGGGCCTGATCACGCTGATGAAGGGCCAGCCCCTGGCCTACAACAAGGACAACCAGGAAGACAAGGAGCCGCTGTTCGATACCGTCGATACGCTCAAGGACACGCTGCGCATCTTCGCCGAGATGGTGGGCGGCCAGGTGAACCCCGCCACCGGCGCCAAGGAGGGCGGCATCACCGTCAATGCCCAGGCCATGGAAGACGCGGCCAAGAAGGGCTACGCCACCGCCACCGACCTGGCCGACTACCTGGTGAAGAAGGGCCTGCCGTTCCGCGACGCGCACGAAACCGTGGCCCACGCCGTGAAGGCGGCACAGTCCCATGCCTGCGATCTGTCGGAACTGCCGCTGGCCGTGCTGCAGGGCTTCCACGCCAGCATCGAGAAGGACGTGTACGAGTGCCTGAGCCTGCGCGGCTCGCTGGGCGCGCGCAACACCCTGGGCGGCACCGCGCCGGCGCAGGTGCGCGCACAGATCGCGCGCCACCAAGCGCGTCTGGCTTCGTGAGCCCGGCTGCCGCTCAGATGTACTCGCCTGCCTGCGCGTAGGTGGCGGCCTGGCAGGTATCGGCATAGTCTTCGAGGGCGGCTATGGGCAGGGGGCGGCTGAAGAAGTAGCCCTGGTAGGCATGGCAGCCGTGCCGGGCCAGAAAATCGCGCTGTTCGGCGCGCTCCACGCCTTCGGCGATCACCTCCAGGCCCAGGCTTTCCGACAGGGCCACGATCATGCGGGCGATGGCGGCGTCGTTGGCCTCCGTCAGCACATGGCGGACAAAGCCCTGGTCGATCTTGAGCTGGTCCAGCGGCAGGCGCTTGAGATAGGCCAGGGACGAGTAGCCCGTGCCGAAATCGTCGAGCGAGAAGCACACGCCCCGGGCCTTGAGCGCCCCCATCTTGGTCACCACGTCCTCGATATTGGTGATCAGGAGGCTTTCGGTCAGTTCGAGCTTGAGCCGCCGGGGGTTGGCGCCGGTCTGCTCCAGCACGTCCAGCACCTGCTCCACAAAGCTGGCATGGTGGAATTGCCGCGCACTCACGTTCACCGCCATGGTCAGGTGCTGGCGGTCGGGGCGCCGGGCCCATGCCGCCAGTTGCCGGCAGGCGGTTTCCAGTACCCAGCCGCCCAGCGGCAGGATCAGGCCGGTGTCCTCCGCCAGCGCGATGAAATCGAGCGGCGAGACCATGCCGCGCTCCGGATGCTGCCAGCGCACCAGGGCCTCCACGCCGATCATGGCGCCTGTCTTGCCCACCTGGGGCTGGTAGTGCAGCACGAAATCCTGGCGCTGCAGCGCCAGGCGCAGTTCTTTTTCGAGCGCCACGCGCTCGGCCAGCACCGACTGCATCTGCGGATCGAAGAAGCACAGCGCGTTGCGGCCCGAGGCCTTGGCGCGGTACATCGCCAGGTCGGCCTGCTTGAGCAGATCTTCCACAGTGCCTTGGGGCTCACCAAACAGCGCCACGCCGATGCTGGGGGTGTTGTGGTGTGCGGTGCCCTGCAGCGCATAGGGTTCGTTCAGGGCGGCCAGGATCCTGGCGCCCACGGCCTCTGCCTGCTTGACGGCCTGCATGCCATCTTGCCCCAGGCCTTCGAGCATGACAACGAATTCGTCCCCGCCGAGCCGGGCCACGGTGTCGCCCTCGCTCACACAGGCCGCCAGGCGCTGGGCGACCTGTTGCAGCAGCAGGTCGCCGATGTAGTGGCCGCGCGTGTCGTTCAGGCCCTTGAAGTCGTCCAGGTCGATGAAGAACAGTGCGCCGCGCTGCTGGTTGCGGGCGCTCACGATCAGCGCGTGCTCCAGGCGGTCGAGCAGCAGCCTGCGGTTGGGCAGGCCGGTCAGCGGGTCGGAGAACGCCAGCAGCTGGATGCGTTCCTCGTTCTGCTTCTGGTGCGTGATGTCCGAGAAGGTGGCTACATAGTGCGTGGGCTGGCCCTGGGCGTCGCGCACGGCCGTGATCGAGAGCCACTGCGGGTACACCTCGCCGTTCTTGCGCCGGTTCCAGACCTCGCCCTGCCAGCGGCCGTGCTGGCCGATCGTCTCCCACATGCCGCTGTAGAACCGGCGGTCGTGCCGCCCGGACTGGAGCATGCGCGGGGACTGGCCAACGACCTCGGTGCGCTCGTAGCCGGTGATGGTGCAGAAGGCGCGGTTCACGCCGATGATGGTGCCGTTCTTTTCGGCAATGATCACGCCCTCGGCGCTGTTGTCGAACACCGTGGCCGCCTGGCGCAGGTCGTCTTCCATGCGTTTGCGCTCGGTGATGTCCAGCATCACGCCCACCAGTCCGCCCACGCTGCCATCGGGATGGGTGAAGGTGGCCTTGTGGAACATCACATCGTGCAGTTGCCCGTCGGCGTGGCGTACCTGGCTTTCGTAGATCTGTTTGCCCGGCTTGTCCAGAATTTCGCGGTCTGCCGCAAGGTAGCGGTCTGCCAGAGTCCGGGGGGCAATGTCGTGCGGCGTCTTGCCAATGATGCTCGACGCGGGTGCGCCGATAAAGGCTTCAAAGGCGCTGTTGCAGCCCAGGTAGCGTGCCTCTGCATCCTTGTAGAACAACGGGCTGGGGATGGCCTCGATGAGTTGGTGCATGAAGCTCAGTTGCCGAGACAGCTCCTCGGTGCGCTCCTGCACGCGCTGCTCCATTTGTTCGTACGCTTGCTGCAGTGCGCTGCTGCGTTCTTCCAGCAGCCGCTGGTCACGCTTGCGCCCGGTCACGTCCTGCAGGGTTTCAATGGCGCCCGTCAGTTCGCCTTGTGCATTGCGCAGCGGTGCGGCCGTGACGTGCAGCCAGCGATCCTCGCGTCCTTGTACGTTGCCGGGCAGCAGGAGTTCGGCTTCCAGTGCTCCTGCAATCAGATCGGAATGCCGGAACCCCGCGTAGTGGATGGCCAGTGTGCCGTCGCTGGCCTGGTCCACCAGCAGATCGGCCAAGGTCGGCCGTTGGCTGGGGTACAACGCCCGCCAGACCTCGCCCTGGCCGATGACCGTGGCAGCATCTACGCCGGTCAGTGCCGCGCAGGCACGGTTCCAGTGGGTGGCGCGGTGCTGCGCGTCGATCACGAAGGTGGCCAGCGGCGTGCCATCCACGATTTGTGCCAGTTGGCGCTCGCGCTCGTGGATGGCCAGTTCTGCCTGGCGCAGCTCGGTGAGGTTGCTGCCCATGCCGTGGTAGCCCGCGAACCGCCCCTGTTCATCGAACCGGGGCGCGCCGCTGACCGAGAAATACTGGATGCTGCCGTCGGCCGCGATGATCTCGTACTCGAAACGGCGGAACGGCTCGTGCCGCTCATGGCAGGCAATGTGCTCGGCCATCTGTTCGGCGGACACCCCCTGAATGGGCATGTCCCAGCGCCGTTTGCCCATGAAATCCTTAGGGTCGCGGCGCAGCTTGTCGGTGGAGTGCCCGAAGAAGCGGGTGAAGCGGAACTCCGCGTCCTGCTCCCAGAACCAGTCGGAGGACAGGTTGGCGAAGTCGGCGATCTGGCGCGTGCGCTGCTGCACCAGGCGTTCGGCGTTGGCGTAGGCCTCGCGCAGGGCGTTGTCGGCCCGGTGTTTCTCGGTGATGTCGGTGTAGGTGGACACCACGCTGCCATCGGGCAGCGGCCGGTCCACGATGGACAGCACCGTGCCCTCGGGGCTGGTGTATTCAAACGTGTTGGTCAGGCCCTCACGCACGCGGGCCACCCGGCGGGCCACCAGGGCCTGCAGGGCGTCGTCGTCCGTGGCATGGCCGGCGTGCCGCGCATAGCTGTGCAGCAAGGCCTCCATGGGCTGGCCCAGGCAGACCGCGTCCGGCGGCCAGGCGATCAGCTCCAGAAACCGCTGGTTCCACACCGCCAGCCGCAAAGTCCGGTCGAACAGCGTGATGCCCTGGTCGATATGGTTCACCGCCTCATGCAGCCGGGCCAGGCTCGACTCCACGGTCTGGCTGGCGTGGCTGAGAAGATCGGTCAGGCAGGCCGGTTGGGCGGGGGCCGGCACCTCCTCCCGCCGGATCTGCAAGAGCGAGGTGACGCAAAAGCGCACGATCCGCGCCAGCGGCCGCACCACGTCCAGCGGCCCGGCGATGGCGAAGCAGGCCAGCCGCCGTCCCGCCAGGTCGATGCCCATGTTGATGCCTTCGCGCTCGGTGGCCGAGTGCCGCGCTTCTTCGGCGCTGAAACGGTATTCGTCCATCTCGCCGCGCATGATGCGCAGCGCGACGGGATGAATGCCGCCCAGCCGCTGGCGCTCGCTCGATGCCACGATGCGTCCGTCGTGGTCCATGAAGCTGCAGACCAGACCCAGCTCCGCGTGCAGCATGTCGCAAAGCGCCTGGGCGAACGGGATGTCGAGTGCCATGGGTGTCGGGTCAGTGTCCGCAACAGGATGGCACGCCGGGGCATCCCTGGCAAGTTGCGCTGCAAAAGTGCCGCGCTTTTCCGCTACCCTTGCCGGTTCCGCCGGGGAGACCGGGTTGTGAATGAAATAGGGCTGTAGATGCCGCCCGCCAAGCGCGCAAAGCTATTTTATTGATAGCGCATGAGCTGAAAAACCAAGCACTGGAACGAAGATGAACCTGGACATCGATACGCTGTCGCCGCGCCGCTCGCTGATTTCTTTCGCACTGCGCGGGGCCGCCGCGCTGTGCTTCGGCCTGGCCTGCGCCACGGCCATGGCGCAAAGCGCCAAGCCGGTGCGCATTCTTGTCGGATTTCCCGCCGGCGGTGGCACGGACGCCATCGCGCGTCTGCTGGCCGACAAGCTCAAGGACCTGCTGGGCGCCAGCGTGGTGGTGGAGAACCGCCCGGGCGCCGGTGGCCAGATCGCCGCGCAGGCGCTCAAGGCCGCCCCGGCCGACGGCAGCACGCTGTTCCTCTCGCACGACCACACCATCTCCATCCTGCCGCTGGTGGTGAAGAACGCGGGCTACCACCCGGCCGAGGACTTCGTGCCCGTGGCCGGTATTGCCACTTTCGTCAATGCCTTCGCTGTCTCGGGCGGCACCCCCGCCAAGGGCTTTGGCGAGTACGTGGACTGGGTCAAGACCCAGGGCGGCGGCAAGGGGGCCGTGGGCATTCCGGCGCCGGCCTCCACGCCGGAGTTCCTGGTCAAGCTGCTGGGCCAGAAGTACCAGATCGATTTGATTTCCGCCCCCTACCGCGGCAGTGCCCCCATGATGGCCGACATGCTGGGCAACCAGATCGCGGCGGGCGTGGCCTCGGTGCAGGACTTCATCGAGAACCACAAGGCGGGCAAGGTCCGCGTGGTGGCCGTGCTCGGCGGCAAGCGCCAGGCCGCGCTGCCCGACGTGCCCACGTTCGCCGAACTGGGCCTTAAGGGCTTCGAGGACCTGCCGTATTACGGCTTCTACGCCCCCAGGGGCACGCCGCAGCGCGACATCGCCCACCTCACGGCGGCCGTCGCTAAGGTGCTGGCCCTGCCCGAGGTGCGCAAGCAGCTCACCGAACTGGGGCTGACCGTGGGCTACATGACGCCCGAACAGCTCGCCGCGCGCGAGCAGGCCTACACCCAGGTGTGGGCGCGCATCATCAAGGACAGCGGCTTCCAGCCGCAGTGACATTCCGCACGGGCCGCGCGGGCGCGCGGTGGTAAGCGCATGCAACGGCCTCCCAACGTGGAGGCCGTTTTGTTACGCTCTTGCGCTTGCGTGGGAGAGAAGCGTGAATCCGAAGACAACCGTGCTTGCCGCTGGCCTGGTGCTGGCATCCCTCGGCGCCCAGGCGCTGCAGATCACCCGCCTGTCGCCCCAGGGCGAGGTGGCCCGCGTGCGCCAGGTGGTGGCCCAGTTCGACAGCGCGGCCGTTCAGTTTGGCGACCCCAAGGCCCCGGCGCCGCTGGAAGTGCGCTGCAGCGACGCGCAGGCCAGCAAGGGCACGGGCCGCTGGACCAGCGAGCGCGAATGGGTGTTCGACTTCGAGCGCGACCTGCCGCCCGGCACGCGCTGCACGGCGCAGGTGAAACCTGGATTCAATTCGGCCTCCGGGGCAGAATTGACGGGCGCTAGAAGCTATCAATTCAATAGCGGCGGACCCTTCGTCCAGAGCCTGAGGCCGGGCACCTACGAGCCCATCGACGAGGAGCAGTATTTCGTGCTGCAGCTCAATGGCCCGGCCCAGCTTGCCAGCGTGCAGGCCAACACCTGGTGCGTGGCCGAGGGCGTGGGCGAGCGCATTCCCGTGCGCCTCATCGACGGCAAGGAGCGCGCCGAACTGCTCAAGTCCCAGGGGCTGGAGCGGCGCGCCCAGAGCGAGCCGCTGTCGGTCGTCACGCTGGCGTGCAACCGGCGCCTCACGCCCTCGTCCAAGGTGCAGCTTGTCTGGGGCAAGGGCGTGGCCACGCCCAGCGGCATTGCCAACAGCGTGGAAAAACGCTTTGCCTACCAGGTGCGCGCGCCGTTCACGGCCGAATTCCATTGCGAACGCGAGAACGCCCAGGCCGCCTGCCTGCCCATCCGGCCCCTGACCATCTCCTTCAGCGCGCCCGTGCCCGCCAAGCTGGCGGCGGCCATCCGCCTCAAGGGGCCGCAGGAAACCGTCAAACCCAAGCTGGACACGGACGACGAGGCCGCGCAGGCGCGCCAGGCCGACACCCTGGTCGGCAGCGTGCAGTTTGCCGCGCCGCTGACCGAGCACACCGCCTTCCAGGTGGAGCTGCCCAAGGGCTTCCAGGATGCCTCGGGCCGTGAACTGGCCAACGCCGCGAGCTTTCCCCTGAAGGTGGCCACGGGAGGCATGCCGCCGCTGGCCAAGTTCGCCGCCGCGCCGTTCGGCATCGTCGAGCGCTTCGCCGAGGGGGCGCAAGGCCCGGCACTGCTGCCGGTGACACTGCGCAACGTCGAGGCCGGTCTGCGCGTCCAGGGCCTGCAGGCAGGCACTGGCGCGGCGAGCGCGGGCCAGGTGAGCACGCTGCGCCCGCAGGAGGACGCCGACATCATTGCCTGGTTCCGCAAGCTGCAGCAGTACGACAGTTTCCTGGTCGAGCGCAGAAAGGCGCGGCGCGACGTCAAGGGCCCGTTGCCCCAGGTGCTCGACAACGACAAGGACCATGTGCAGTCGCGCATGCTCTCGCTGCTCGCGGGCCAGCCGGGTGTGCGCGCCCTCGACCTGCCCCAGCCCGCCAGCGCCAGCCCGCGCCCGTTCGAGGTGGTGGGCATCCCGCTGACGCCCGGTTTCCATGTGGTGGAGATTGCCTCGCCGCTGCTCGGTGCCTCGCTGCTCGACGGGCGGCACGGGGATGCGCGCACCCTGTACGTGCGCACCTCGGCCCTGGTCACCAACCTGGGCGTGCATTTCAAGCTGGGCCGCGAGAACGCCCTGGCCTGGGTGACCACGCTCGACAAGGGCCAGGCCGTGGCGGGCGCGCGCGTGCGCGTCTCTGGCTGCGATGGCCGCGAACTGGCCAGCGGCACCACCGACGCCCAGGGCGTGGCGCGCATCGCGGGCCTGTCGTCCGACCCGCCGCTGTGCAGCGGCCGGGGCGAGGGCGGCAATGCCTACTTCGTCAGCGCGCGCCACCAGGGGCCGGACGGCGTGCAGGACATGGCGTTCACCTGGAGCGACTGGCAGCGCGGCATCGAGTCCTGGCGCTTCAACCTGCCCACCAGCAACGACCCGCGCCCCGACGAGCGCGCGCACACCATCTTCGACCGCACCTTGCTGCGCGCGGGCGAGACCGTGTCCATGAAGCACCTGCTGCGCACCGAAACCCAGGGCGGCTTCGGCGTGCCCGAGACGGCGCCAGACACCCTGGTCATCACCCACGTGGGCAGCGGCCAGCAGTTCACGCAGCCGCTCTCCTGGCGCAAGACGGCCACGGGCGGGCGCAGCGCGCACGGCAGCTTTGCCGTGCCACCGGCCGCCAAGCTGGGCGTGTACGAGGTGGAGCTGCGCAGCAGCCGGGGTGAGGGCTATGGCCTGATCACGGGCCAGTTCCGTGTGGAAGAGTTTCGCCTGCCCGTGCTGGAGGGCCGCGCGGGCCCGGTGGACAAGGCGCCGCTGGTCAACGCGCGCTCGGTGCCGGTGGGCGTGCAGGTCAACTACGTGGCGGGCGGCGCGGCGGCGCAGTTGCCGGTGCGCGTGTCGGCCCTGGTGCGCAGCCGCTACTTGCACTTTGACGACTACGACAGCTTCAGCTTCAACCCGCCGCGCAGTCGCAAGCAAGGCGGCAGCGAAGGCGAGGAGGAAGAGACCGCCCGCCAGGACGCCCGCGTGGTGGCCGACAAGTTGCCGCTCACGCTTGACCGCAACGGCGCGGGCCGTGTCACCGTCTCCGACCTGCCGCGCGCGGGCAGCGTGCAGGATCTGGTGGTCGAAGCCACCTACGCCGACCCCAACGGCGAGGTGCAGACCCTGCGCAGCACCACGCCGCTGTGGCCCGCCGCCGTGCTGGCGGGCATCAAGACCGAGGGCTGGGTCTCGGCGCGCCAGAAGATCCGCTTCCAGGCGCTGGCGCTCACCCCCGACGGCAAGCCCGCCGCCGACGTGCCGCTGCAGGTGCAGGCCATCGCGCGCATCACCACCAGCAGCCGCAAGCGCATGGTGGGGGGCTTCTACAGCTACGACAACCAGACCGAAACCAAGGACCTGGGCACGGTCTGCACCGGCAAGAGCGACGCGCGCGGCCTGCTGCTGTGCGAGGCCAGGCTGGACGAGCCCGGCGAGGTGGAACTGGTGGCCACAGCGCGCGACCGGGACGGCAACACCTTCGATGCCGCGTCCTCGGTCTGGGTCACGCGCCAGGGCGAGCTGTGGTTCGGCGGCGAGAACCACGACCGCATCGACCTGCTGCCCGAGAAGAAGAGCTACCAGCCCGGCGAGACCGCGCGTCTGCAGGTGCGCATGCCGTTCCGCTTCGCCACGGCGCTGGTGGCGGTGGAGCGCGAGGGCATCATCGACACCCAGGTGGTGCAGCTCAATGGCCAGGACCCGACGGTGAGCCTGAAGATCCAGGAGGGCTGGGGGCCCAATGTGTACGTCAGCGTGCTGGCGCTGCGCGGGCGCCTGCGCGACGTGCCCTGGTACAGCTTCTTCACCTGGGGCTTCAAGGCGCCGCGCGAATGGTGGACCGCCTTCTGGTACGAGGGCAAGGAATACGTGGCGCCCACGGCGCTGGTGGACCTTTCCAAGCCCGCCTTCCGCCTGGGCGTGGCCGAACTCAAGGTGGGTACGCGGGCGCACCAGATCGATGTGAAGGTGGCGGCCGACAAGGAGAGCTACCCCGTGCGCGGCAAGGCCCAGGTCACCATCACCGCGACGCTGCCCGATGGCCGGCCCGCGGCTCATGCGGAGGTGGCGCTGGCCGCCGTGGACCAGGCGCTGCTCGAACTCATGCCCAACCGCAGCTGGAACCTGCTCGACGCCATGCTGCAGCGCCGGGCGTGGGGCGTGCAGACGTCCACCGCGCAGATGGAGATCATTGGCCGGCGCCACTATGGCCGCAAGGCCGTGCCTGCGGGCGGTGGCGGCGGGCGCGCGCCCACGCGCGAGCTGCTCGACACGCTGCTGCTGTGGGAACCCGCCATCCAGCTCGACGCCAAGGGCCAGGCCCGGGTGACCGTGCCGCTGAACGACGCGCTCACCACCTTCAAGGTCGTCGCCGTGGCCGACGCTGCCACCGGGCTGTTCGGCACCGGCGCCACCAGCATCCGCGCCACGCAGGACTTGCAGATCATCAGCGGCCTGCCGCCGCTGGTGCGCGAGGACGACCAGTTCCGCGCCCAGCTCACGCTGCGCAACACCACCCAGGCGGCGATGAAGGTGGAGGTGGCGCCGCGCGCCACGCTGCTTGAGCTTGCGCCGCAGACGGTGGACATTCCTGCGGGAGAAGCACGCGAGGTGGCCTGGAGCGTGACGGCGCCTGCGCAACTCGCGCAGACGCGCGCCGAGGCCATTCTGTGGGAGATCGAGGCCAAGGACCAGCTCAATGGCGCGCGCGACGCGCTCAAGGCCCGCCAGCGCATCATCCCTGCCGTGCCGCTCACGGTGCAGCAGGCCACGCTGGTGCAGGTCGATGGCAGTTTCACCCTGCCGGTGAGCCCGCCGGCCGGCGCACTGCCCGGCCGGGGCGGCCTCAAGCTCGCGCTGCAGCCCAAACTGGCCGAGGGTCTACCCGGCGTGCGCGACTGGTGGGCGCGCTACCCCTTCGCCTGCCTGGAGCAGAAGACCAGCAAGGCCGTGGGCCTGCGCGATGCCAGGCTGTGGCAGACCGTGGTGGCGCAGCTGCCCACCTACCTCGATGGCGACGGCCTGGCCCACTACTTCCCGCCGCGCGATGGTGAATCGAACCGGGGCAGCGACGCCCTCACGGCCTACCTCCTGGCGGCGACGCACGAGGCCTCCACCCTCAACCCCGCCTTCGCGCTGCCCGACGAGGTGCGCGCCGCCATGGAGCGCGGGCTCATCGCCTTCGTCGAAGGCCGCATCGAGCGCAACTTCTGGAGCCCGCGCAAGGACCTCGACATGCGCAAGCTCGCCGCGCTGGAGGCGCTCTCGCGCCATGGCAAGGCGCAGGGGCGCATGGTCAGCAGCATCACCATCGCGCCCAACCAGTGGCCCACGCACAGCGTGATCGACTGGCTCAACATCCTCCGGCGCGTGCAGGATGTGCCGCAGCGCGAGCAGCGTCTGGCGGAGGCCACGCAGATCCTCAAGAGCCGCCTGTCCTACCAGGGCACCAAGCTCGTCTTCAGCACCGAGCAGGACGACTACTGGTGGTGGCTCATGCAGAACGGCGACGTGAACACCGCGCGCCTGATTCTGGCGGTGCTGGACGACCCGGCCTGGAAGGACGACATGGGCCGCCTGGCCAACGGCTTCATCAGCCGCCAGCAGGGGGGCGCCTGGCATACCACCACGGCCAACCTGTGGGGCGGGCTGGCGCTGGAGAAATTCAGCGCCCAATTCGAGGCCACGCCCGTGGCGGGCACGACCCGCGCCAGCCTGGGCGGCAGCACGGCCAGCGTGGACTGGAGCAAGGTCGAGCGCATCAAGACCCAGGACGCCAGCGGCGCCGCGCACCAGACCACCTGGTTCGGCGCGCCGGCCGCGCCCGGCATGCTGCGCGGCAACGGCATGTTCCTGCCCTGGGGCGCGGGCCAGGACAACCTGGCAGTCACCCACCAGGGGCCAGGCAAGCCCTGGCTCACGCTGCAGTCGGTGGCCGCCGTCGAACTCAAGGTGCCGTTCAGCGCGGGCTACCGCATCCAGAAAACCGTCACCCCCATCGAGCAGGCCAACAAGGCCCTGCCGCCGGGGCAATACACGCGCGGCGACGTGCTGCGCGTCACGCTGGAAGTCACCAGCCAGGCCGATATGACCTGGGTGGCCATCACCGACCCGATCCCCGCCGGCAGCACCATCCTGGGCAGCGGCCTGGGGCGCGACTCCGAGATCGCTACCCAGGGCGAGCGGCGCAGCGGCGCGGGCTGGCCCGCGTTCGAGGAGCGCAGCTTCGAGGCCTTCCGCAGTTACTACGAATACCTGCCCAAGGGCACGGTGACGATGCAATACACCGTGCGCCTGAACAACGTGGGCGATTTCGCGCTGCCCCCGAGCCGCGCCGAGGCCTTGTATGCGCCCGAGATGTTTGGCGAGGCGCCCAATGCGCGGGTGAAGGTCGAGGCGGCAAAATAGGCAGGCGCATGGTTGCTTCTATATTGATAGCTGCTTGCGCTGATTCATCAAGCGTTTCAGGCTGTTTTGGCATGAAATTTCATGGCGCCTGAACACAAGCTGCATTGGGTGAAGCTGGCGCACACTGTGATCTGGGCCTTCTTTGCGGGTTGCGTGGTGGCCATTCCGGTCTGTGCCGTGCTGGGGCGGCTGGAGGTGGCAGCGGCGCTCATCGCCGTGGTGCTGTGCGAGGTGGCGGTGCTGGCCTTCAACAGCATGCGCTGCCCACTGACCGATGTGGCGGGGCGCTACACCACTGAGCGCCAGGCCAATTTCGACATCTACCTGCCGCTCTGGCTGGCACGGTACAACCAGCGCATCTTCGGCACGCTGTACGCGGCGGGCGTGGCATGTACGGCGGCGGCATGGTGGGCGGGGCAGTGATGCGGCCGCGCGCGTGGTTGGCGGGCTGGATGCTGGCGCTGGCGGCACTGCCCGCCTGGGCCCTGCCCACGTTCGACGAGGTGCGGCAGGCCCACCGCCCGTCCGAGGTGCTGGTGCTCTCGCGCGAGGGCGAAGTGCTGCAGCGCATGCGCCAGGACGCCAGCGTGCGCCGTGGTCCGTGGGTGCCGCTGCCGGAGATCTCACCCGCGCTGCGCACCGCCCTGGTGCTGAGCGAAGACAAGCGCTTTTACGAACACAGCGGGGTGGACTGGCGTGCGGTGTCGGCCGCTGCCTGGGGCAACCTGTGGAGCCAGCGCACGCGCGGCGCCAGCACGATCACCATGCAGCTGGCAGGCCTGCTCGACGGTGACTGGCGGCAGGGCCCGGGCGGGCGCACGGTGGTGCAAAAGCTCGGCCAGACCGTGGCCGCGCAGGTGCTGGACCGGCGCTGGCGCAAGGACCAGATTCTGGAGGCCTACCTGAATCTCGTGCCCTTCCGGGGGGAGCTGGTGGGCATCGATGCGCTGGCGCGCACGTTGTTCGGCAAGGCGGCGCATGGCCTGGATGAGCGCGAGGCCGCCGTGGCCGCCGCCCTGGTGCGCGCGCCCAATGCACGGCCGGCGCAGGTGGCGCGGCGCGCCTGCGGCGTGTGGCAGGACATGCAGCGCCAGGCTGGCGCGGTACCGCAGGGGTGCGAGGCGCTGGACCTGTTCACCGAAGGCGCGCTGCAGCGGCGCGGCTGGCCCGCCAGCGAAGGCGTGGCACCGCATTTCGCGCGGCGGGCGCTGGCGCAGGCGGGCGGCGCGGTGCAGGAGCGCATCACCACCACGCTGAGCGCGCCGCTGCAGCGCTTTGCCGTGCAGGCGCTCACCCAGCACCTGCGCGAGCTGCGCGGCAGCAACGTGGAGGACGGCGCCCTCGTCGTGCTCGACAACGCCACGGGCGAGGTACTGGCCTGGGTGGGCTCTTCGGGTTCGTTGAGCGAAGCGGCCGAGGTCGATGGCGTGCTGGCCTGGCGCCAGCCGGGCTCCACGCTCAAGCCCTTCCTGTATGCCCAGGCCATTGCCGAGCGGCGGCTCACGGCGGCCTCGCTGGTCGAGGACTCGCCCGCGCACATCGCCACGGCGGGCGGGCTCTACATTCCGCAGAACTACGACCGCCAGTTCAAGGGCTGGGTGTCGGTGCGCACGGCGCTGGCGGCCTCGCTCAACGTGCCGGCGGTGCGCGCGCTGGTCATGGTCTCGCCCGATGCGTTCTTCCAGCAGCTCGGCGCCGTGGGTCTGCCGCTGCGCGAGAGCGGGGGCTACTACGGCTACAGCCTGGCGCTGGGCAGCAGCGAGGTGCAGCTGCTGCACCTGGCCAATGCTTACCGCACGCTGGCCAATGGCGGGCGCACCAGCCCCGTGACGCTGCCTGTGCGGCCCGGGCAGGCCGTGCCCCCCGCGTTCACGCGCGTGCTGGACGAGGGTGCGGCCTTCATCGTGGGCGACATCCTGGCCGACGGCAATGCGCGCGCCCGCACCTTCGGCACCGACAGCGTGCTCGCCACGCGCGCCTGGACGGCCGTGAAGACCGGCACCAGCAAGGACATGCGCGACAACTGGGCCGTGGGCTGGTCGCAGCGCTACACCGTGGGCGTGTGGGTGGGTAACGCCAGCGGCGCCGCCATGCACGGCGTGAGCGGCACCAGCGGCGCGGCGCCCGTGTGGGCCGCCGTGATGGCCCACCTGCACGCGCGCACGCCCAGCCGCGCCCCGGCGCCGCCGCGCGGCGTGGTGCGCGCGCCGGTGCGCTTTGGCCCGGCGCCGGACGGCGGCACGGCGCTGGAGGCTGCGCGCGGCGAGTGGTTTCTGCCGGGCACGCAGCAGGCGCTTTTTGCTATTGATGTCATAGCTGGTGGCGCTGATGGGGTGGGCGATGGAGGCCAAAAAAGCTTCAAACCCGCGAGTCCGGCCGCCGCCGGGGTGCGCATTGCCACGCCGGTGCAGGGCACCATCGTTGCGCTCGACCCCGACATTCCGCCCGCGCGCCAGCGCATGTGGTTCGAGGCCTCGGGCCACCCGCCGGGCATGGCGTTGCGCTGGCGTCTCGATGGCAAGCCGGTGGCCCGGGGCGCGCGGTGGGCTTGGCTGCCGTGGCCGGGCCGCCATGTGGTGCAGCTCACCGACGCGCGCGGCACCGTGCTCGACGAGGTGCGCATCGAGGTGCGCGGTGCGGGCGTGGCGCGGCGCTGACGCAACAGCGGTACCGGTTTTCCGGTAGTCGAAACGGTTGCTTACGCCTACAATCAAAATGTTGCACCCCGCGAACCTGATGCGCCACTTTTTCTCCCAACGCCTGATCTGGCTGGCCCTGTTGTTGAGCCTGGGAATCGGCGCCATGGTGGCCCGCACGGTCTGGACCATGCGGCAGGATGAATGGGCTTTCGCTGCGCGCACCAATGCCAATCTGGCGACGGCGCTGGAGCATTCCCTCGGCTGGACGCTCGGAGCGATGGACCAGTCGCTCCAGGATGTCGCGGCCAAGCTGGAGCAACCCGAGGTCATGCGGCTGCAGCACGCCGTGCGCAACAACGTGCTGTTCGACCGCCCGCTGCGTGCTGCGGGCATCATGGACGTGTATGTCGTCGACAGCCAGGGTGACGTCATCATCGCCTCGGGGGAGGCTCTGCCCCGCAATGTCAACTACGCCGACCGCGACTACTTCCAGGCCTTGATGAAGGGCGACCAGGAGGGACTGGTCATCGGGCGGCCCGTGCTGGGCCGGGTCACGCAAACCTGGATGCTGCCGGTGGCGCGGGCCTACCGGGGGGCGGATGGGCGGGTGGCCGGCGTGGTGGTCAGCTCCATCCGGTTGAGTTACTTCAATGAACTTTTCAAGTCGCTGGACCTGGGGCCGGGCAGCGGCGTGAACCTGTTCCTCGGCAGCGGCACCATCGTGAGCCGTTACCCCTACGGCGACGGCGATGTGGGCAAGTCGCTGGCGGGCACGGAGAACATGCTCCGCTTTCTGGCGGAGCGGTCGGGCAGCTTCGTCGGGGTGGCGGCCCTTGATGGCGTGGAGCGTTTCTACACCTTCCGGCATGTCGGTCCGTATCCCCTGGTGGTGAACGTCGCCCAGTCGACCGATGCCGTGCTGGCCAACTGGCGCAACAACGCGCTGCAGCTGTCCGTTTTTGCGCTGGTGCTCATGGGCTCCTGCGTCGCGCTGGCCGTTTTGTTCACGCGCGAGCTGAGGCAGCGCCAGCAGGTGGCCCTTCGCATGCAGCAGGCCGAGCACTACCTGCGCACCATTCTCGACAACCTGCCCTCCACCATCAGCTATTGGGACAAGGCGCAGCGCAACCGCTTCATCAACAAGACCAGCAGCGAGCTGTATGGCCGCACGCCCGAGCAGATGCAGGGCATGTCGGCGGCCGAGGTGCTGGGCCCGCAGGACTATGCCGCGGTGCAGCCCTATGTGCTGCATGCGCTGGAGGGCCACCCCCAGATGTTCGAGCGCACCATCACCATGGCGTCGGGCGAGGTGCGGCACATGCACATCACCTACACCCCCGACCGCGACGGCAACGGCGACACCGGTCCGGTGCGCGGCATTTTCGTGCAGGTGACCGACATCACCGAGCGCAAGCGCATGGAAGACGAGCTGTTCCGCGAGAAGGAGCGCATGCGCCTGACGCTGCAGTCCATTGGCGACGCCGTGATCTGCACCGATGCCGAGGGCCGCGTCACTTACCTCAACCCCGTGGCCCAGCGCATGACCGGCTGGCCCGCCTTTGACGCGGCCGGCCACGACGTGGACGAGGTGGCGCCGCTGTACCTGCAGAACGGCGCGCAGACCCAGCCCAGCCCGCTGCGCCAGGCGCTGGCCCGGCAAAGCCCCTGCGGGCCCACGCGTGGCGTGGTGCTGCGCCGCAAGGACGGCCAGCGCTTCGAGGTGGAAGAGTCGGCCAGCCCCATCATCGACCGCCACCGCCACCTTACGGGCGCGGTGATGGTGCTGCACGACGTGACCGAAACCATGGCCATGGCCGAACGCATGGCCCACCTGGCGCAGTACGACGCGCTCACCGACCTGCCCAACCGCATGCTGCTGCAGGACCGCGCCCGCCACGCCCTGGCCCAGGCGCGGCGCGACGGCAAGAGCCTGGCGGTGATGTACATCGACCTCGACGGGTTCAAGCAGGTGAATGACACCCTGGGCCACGATGTGGGCGACCAGCTGCTGGTGCAGTTTGCCCGCCGCCTGGTGGCGGCCATGCGCGAATCCGACACGGTGTGTCGCCAGGGCGGCGACGAGTTCGTGGTGTTGCTGCCGGGTCTGGCCAGCGACGAGCAGGCCTGCGTGGTGGGGCACAAGGTGCTGGCGGTGTGTGACGAACCCTTCGTGCTGCAGGAGCAGGAACTGCGCATCGGCCTGAGCGCCGGCATGGCGCTGTTTCCGCAGCATGGCGGCAGCTACGATGAACTGGCGCGCAACGCCGACGCCGCGATGTACGCGGCCAAGCGCTCCGGCCGCATGCAGGTGCGCCGCTACGCCGGGCCGCTGACCGAGCCCGAGAAAGTGGCGCCCCGGGAGCCGCAGGACAGCCGCGCGCTTTCAGAGGCATGACGAACGCTATTTAAAAGATAGCTTGATACGCTTGCTGGAAAAGGGCTAAAGCTGTTTTTTGCTTGATATTTTGGTGCGTGGCACCCGGCGCATCAAATTTGTTGCATGCCCGCGCAAATTATTTTGATGGCTCCGCCCGCCCGGGCTGACTACCATGCGGGCAGAACACCACAGCCCTCAAGGAGACCCGCGTGCCCGACCTGTCCACCATCACCTGCATCGAAGACCTGCGCCGCGTCTACCAGCGCCGCGTGCCGCGCATGTTCTACGACTACTGCAATTCGGGCTCGTGGACGGAAGGCACCTACCGCTCCAACGAGGAAGACTTCCAGAAAATCCTGCTGCGCCAGCGCGTGGCGGTGAACATGACCGGGCGCACCACGCGCACCACCATGGTGGGCCAGGACGTGGCCATGCCCGTGGCCCTGGCCCCCACCGGCCTGACCGGCATGCAGCATGCCGACGGCGAAATTCTCGCGGCCCGCGCGGCCAAGGCGTTTGGCGTGCCCTTTACGCTCTCGACCATGAGCATCTGCTCCATCGAGGACGTGGCCGAGCACGCCGGCCCGGGCTTCTGGTTTCAGCTCTACGTGATGCGCGACCGCGACTACATCGAGCGCCTCATCGACCGCGCCAAGGCCGCTGGCTGTTCGGCCCTGCAGCTCACGCTGGATTTGCAGATCCTGGGCCAGCGCCACAAGGACATCAAGAACGGCCTGTCGTCGCCCCCGAAGCCCACGCTGGCCAACATGATCAACCTGGCCACCAAGCCGCACTGGTGCCTGGGAATGCTGGGCACGAAGCGCCGCAGCTTCGGCAACATCGTCGGCCACGCCAAGGGGGTGGGCGACATGTCCTCGCTCTCGTCCTGGACGGTGGAGCAGTTCGACCCCGAGCTCAACTGGGGCGATGTGGAATGGATCAAGAAGCGCTGGGGCGGCAAGCTCATCCTCAAGGGCATCATGGACGCCGAGGACGCCCGCCTGGCGGTGGACAGCGGCGCCGACGCGCTCATCGTCAGCAACCATGGCGGGCGCCAGCTCGACGGCGCACCCTCGTCCATCGCCGCGCTGCCCGGCATCGTGCAGGCCGTGGGCAAGGACATCGAGGTGTGGATGGACGGCGGCATCCGCAGCGGCCAGGACGTGCTCAAGGCCCGCGCCCTGGGCGCGCGCGGCACGCTGATCGGGCGCGCCTTCCTCTACGGCCTGGGTGCCTACGGCGAACTGGGCGTCACGCGCGTGCTGGAGATCATCCGCAAGGAGCTCGACCTGACCATGGCCTTCTGCGGCCGCACCGACATCAACACCGTCGATACCTCCATCCTCTTGCCCGGCACCTATCCCACGGCATGAAATGACAACCCCCTGAGTGGCTTCGCCACTTTCCCCTTCTCTTGCATTGCTGCGCAATGCGGAAGGAGGACGCCACCAGCGCGGCGGGGTGGCCCTTGCGCGGTGGCCGCTGGCCTGGGCCGTGCCCCTTGTGCAAGTCGTGCGGATGGCGAACCAGCGGATTGGTGGCGTTGATTGCGCACAATGGCGGCCGTGACCGCCACCGATAGCACCCCGCCGCGCCGCATTGCCCACCTGGACATGGATGCCTTCTATGCCAGCGTGGAACTGCTGCGCTACCCGCAGCTGCAGGGCCTGCCCGTGGTGATCGGCGGGGGGCGGCGCGACTGCGATCAGCGCATCACCACCGAGGGCTCGGGCCTGCCGCTGCACGAGATTGCCCTGGCGGACTTCCCCCGGCTGCAGGGCTACACCGGGCGTGGCGTCATCACCACCGCCACCTACGCGGCGCGCGCGTTCGGCGTGGGCTCGGCCATGGGGCTGATGAAGGCGGCGCGCCTGTGCCCGCAGGCCATCCTGCTGCCGGTGGATTTCGACGAATACCGGCGCTACTCGCGCTGCTTCAAGGAGATCATCACCGGCATTGCCCCCGTGATGGAGGACCGGGGCGTGGACGAGGTGTACATCGACTTCACCCACGTGCCTGGCGGCCAGCGCGAGGGCGGGCGCGTGCTGGCGCGCCTGATCCAGAAATCCATTTTCGACGCCACGGGCCTGACCTGCTCCATTGGCGTGGCACCCAACAAGCTGCTGGCCAAGATGGCGAGCGAATTTCGCAAGCCGAACGGCATCTCCATCGTGCGCGAGGCCGACCTGGAGCCGCTGGTCTGGCCGCTGGCCTGCCGCAAGATCAACGGCATCGGTCCCAAGGCCGATGCCAAGCTGGCGCGCCACGGCATCCACACCATTGGCGAGCTGGCCGCACGAGAGCGTGACTGGCTGGTGCAGCATTTCGGCAAGGCCACGGGCGCCTGGCTGCACGATGCGGCCTGGGGGCGCGACGAGCGCCCCGTGGTGACCGAGAGCGAGCCCGTGAGCATCAGCCGCGAGACCACCTTCGAGCGCGACCTGCATGCCGTGCACGACCGCGCGGCACTCGGTGCCATCTTCACCGATCTGTGCCAGCGCGTGGCAGCCGACCTGCAACGCAAGGGCTACGTGGGCCGCACCATCGGCATCAAGCTGCGCTATGACGACTTTCGCAGCGTGACGCGCGACCAGACGATCGAGCTGCCCACGCGCGACGCGGCCACCATCCGCCGCGTGGCCGGGCTGTGCCTCAAGCGTGTGCCGCTGGAGCGGCGCCTGCGCCTGCTGGGCGTGCGCGTGGGCGGACTGTCGCGCCCGGGCGAAGGGCTCCGGCCGCCCGAAGCGGCGGGCGGTGCGGACAGTGCAGGGGTCAACGCCGAGCTGTTTTAGCGCCGGATTGACGATAGTCAAGAGATGGTTGTAACGGATGGTTAATATATTTTTTCGATACTTCCCTCCACCGTTTCTCGCCAGGGCCTGAATCCATGCGCGTCAATCTGCCGGTCAGCAACAACGAATACGACTACCCTGGCGAAGAACTTTTGATGTCGACCACCGACAACAAGGGCGTCATCACCCACTGCAACGCGGCGTTCATGCGGGTCAGCGGATACGAGATGCATGAACTCATGGGTCAGCCGCACAACCTGATCCGCCATCCCGATGTGCCGCCCGAGGCCTTCAAGGACCTGTGGTCCACCATTGGGCACGGGCGCAGCTGGACGGGCATCGTCAAGAACCGCCGCAAGAACGGCGACCACTACTGGGTGCGCGCCAACGTCACGCCCATCATGGTCAAGGGCAAGCCCCAGGGCTACATGTCGGTGCGCGCCAAGCCCACGCGCGAGGAGGTGCGCGCGGCCGAGGCGCTCTACGCCAAGATCCGCCAGGAGCGCGAGGCGGGCGTGCGGTCCTTCATCCTGCACGCCGGGCGGGTGCGCTTCACAGGCTGGCGCGACTGGATCGGCAAGCTGCAGCGCGCGACCTTCACGCAGCGCCTGGCGGTCATGATGCTGCCGCTGCTGGCCGTGGCGCTGGCGCCGGCGCTGATGGGCTGGAGCGGGGCGCAGGTGGCCGCCCTCCAGGCGGCGCTGATGCTGTCGGTGGGCGGCGTCATCCTGTGGCGTTTTCACCGCCGCATCACGGCCGCACTGCGCGACGCCAACCGCCTGGCGAGCGATATTGCAGGCTGCAACCTGGGCACGAATGGCTGCCAGGTCGATGGCCGCCACCCCATGGCCTTGCTGATGGAGCGTTTGCACCAGATCCAGGTCAATTTGCGTGCCGTGGTGGGCGATGCACGGGGCGAGATCGGCTCATTCGGCGATATTTCCAACGAAATCGCCCAGGGCGCCCAGGACCTGTCGGCACGTACCGAGTCACAGGCCAGCAGCCTGGAAGAGACGGCCGCCTCGATGGAGGAGCTGTCCAGCACCGTGCGGCAGGCCGCCGAGACAGCGCAGCAGGTGCTCAAGGAGAGCGAGCACAGCGCCGAGCTGGCCCAGCACGGCGGCCAGGCTGTGGGCGAGGTGGCCTCCGTGGTGCAGGCCATCGAGCAGTCGTCGCGCAAGATGGGGCAGATCATCGCCACCATCGAGGGCATCGCGTTCCAGACCAACATCCTGGCGCTCAATGCGGCCGTGGAGGCGGCGCGCGCGGGCGAGCAGGGCCGGGGCTTTGCGGTGGTGGCCAGCGAGGTGCGCGCGCTGGCGCAGCGCAGCGCCACGGCAGCGGGCGAGATCCGTGGGCTGATCGGCGAGTCGGGGGCGCACATCGAGCGTGGTGCGCAGCAGATGCAGTCTGCCCGCCAGACCATCGAGCAGGTGGTGCAATCGGTGGCCCAGGTCAACCAGCTGATGGGCCAGATCGGCATCGCCACGCGCGAGCAGTCCATCGGTATCGCGCAGGTCAACGATGCGGTGACCGACCTGGACCGCGTGACGCAGCAGAACGCGGCGCTGGTGGAGGAGTCGGCCGCCTCGGCGCGCACCATGAGCGACAACGCGGGCGTGCTGGGCCGCACCCTGGAAGTGTTCAGGATGCCTTGAGCCGCCGGAGCGTGGGCGGCACCAGGCGCGCAGCTGCCGTTCTCCGGTGTGAGAGCAGCGCAAACGCCCTGCGTCAGACAGCTTCCGCAGTTTCCCACCGGGGAGCCTTTGTCCCATGGAACCCACGGACTATTGCCTTGATGGTAGAAAGTTTCGTGCGAATGCCCATGCAGGCTTGAGGGCATGGAAACGAAGTCACTCTCAGAAAATTTTTCATTCAATCGTCGCCTCCCTGGAGCCTGGACCATGCGTGTCAATTTGCCCGTCACCAACAACGAATACGACTATCCCGGCAATGAGCTGTTGATGTCGACCACCGACAAGCAGGGGCACATGACCCATTGCAATGCGGCGTTCGCCCGGGTCAGCGGCTATTCCATGGACGAACTCATGGGCCAGCCGCACAACATGGTGCGCCACCCCGACATGCCGCCCGAAGCCTTCAAGGACCTGTGGGCCACCATTGGCAACGGGCGCAGCTGGTGTGGCATCGTCAAGAACCGCCGCAAGAACGGCGACCACTACTGGGTGCGCGCCAACGTTACGCCACTGGTCGTCAACGGCAAGCCCCAGGGCTACATGTCGGTGCGTGCCAAGCCCACGCGCGAGGAGGTGCGTGCGGCCGAGGCGCTCTACGCCAAGATTCGCCAGGAGCGCGAGGCGGGCGAGCAGTCCTTCATCCTGCACGCGGGGCGGGTGCGCTTCACAGGCTGGCGCGACTGGATCGGCAAGCTGCAGCGCGCGACCTTCACGCAGCGCCTGGCGGTCATGATGCTGCCGCTGCTGGCCGTGGCGCTGGCGCCGGCGCTGATGGGCTGGAGCGGGGCGCAGGTGGCCGCCCTCCAGGCGGCGCTGATGCTGTCGGTGGGCGGCGTCATCCTGTGGCGTTTTCACCGCCGCATCACGGCCGCACTGCGCGACGCCAACCGCCTGGCGAGCGATATTGCAGGCTGCAACCTGGGCACGAATGGCTGCCAGGTCGATGGCCGCCACCCCATGGCCTTGCTGATGGAGCGTTTGCACCAGATCCAGGTCAATTTGCGTGCCGTGGTGGGCGATGCACGGGGCGAGATCGGCTCATTCGGCGATATTTCCAACGAAATCGCCCAGGGCGCCCAGGACCTGTCGGCACGTACCGAGTCACAGGCCAGCAGCCTGGAAGAGACGGCCGCCTCGATGGAGGAGCTGTCCAGCACCGTGCGGCAGGCCGCCGAGACAGCGCAGCAGGTGCTCAAGGAGAGCGAGCACAGCGCCGAGCTGGCCCAGCACGGCGGCCAGGCTGTGGGCGAGGTGGCCTCCGTGGTGCAGGCCATCGAGCAGTCGTCGCGCAAGATGGGGCAGATCATCGCCACCATCGAGGGCATCGCGTTCCAGACCAACATCCTGGCGCTCAATGCGGCCGTGGAGGCGGCGCGCGCGGGCGAGCAGGGCCGGGGCTTTGCGGTGGTGGCCAGCGAGGTGCGCGCGCTGGCGCAGCGCAGCGCCACGGCAGCGGGCGAGATCCGTGGGCTGATCGGCGAGTCGGGGGCGCACATCGAGCGTGGTGCGCAGCAGATGCAGTCTGCCCGCCAGACCATCGAGCAGGTGGTGCAATCGGTGGCCCAGGTCAACCAGCTGATGGGCCAGATCGGCATCGCCACGCGCGAGCAGTCCATCGGTATCGCGCAGGTCAACGATGCGGTGACCGACCTGGACCGCGTGACGCAGCAGAACGCGGCGCTGGTGGAGGAGTCGGCCGCCTCGGCGCGCACCATGAGCGACAACGCGGGCGTGCTGGGCCGCACGCTCGACGTCTTCAAGCTTCCCTGAAATAGACCGCCCCCTGTGCGGCTTGGCCGCTGGCCTGGGCCGTGCGCCCTGCCCGTCTTCCGTGGCCGTCTTATTGCCGTGCCGTGCGCGTGTTGGGCGGCAACTGCTGCGGGTGGCTGGTGCGCCAGGGGTTGATGTCCAGCCCGCCGCGGCGCGTGTAGCGTGCGTACACCTCCAGCTTGATGGGCTTGCAGCGGGTCCACAGGTCCATGAAGATGCGCTCGACGCATTGCTCGTGGAATTCGTTGTGGTTGCGGAAGCTCACGATGTACTGCAGCAGGCCCTCCTGGTCGATCTGCGGGCCGCTGTAGGCGATGCGCACGCTGCCCCAGTCGGGCTGGCCGGTGACCAGACAATTGCTCTTGAGCAGGTGGCTCACCAGCACTTCGCTGACCGGGGCCTCGTCGAAGTTCGCGCTCAGCCGTTCGGGCGCGGGCTGGTACTGGGTGCATTCGATGTCCAGGCGGTCGAGGTTCAACCCATCGAGTTCGTGCACCGGCTCGCGGTCGAACTGCTCGGGCAGCAGCAGTTTGACGCCCACGGTGCCCGCGTGCCCGGCGCCGCGCCAGGCGGCCTCGCTGATGTCGGCACGGATGCGCGCCTGCACGTCCTGCGCGCTGGCGAAGCGCGTGTTGTTGAAGCTGTTGAGGTAGAGCTTGAAGGATTTGCTCTCGACGATATTCGGCGTTTCGCAGGGCACGGTGATGTGCGCCAGCGCCACCTGCGGCTTGCCGCGCTCGTTCAGCCAGGACAGCTCGAACGCCGTCCACAGGTCGGCGCCCAGGAAGGGCGGCGCACCGGTGATGCCGATCTCGGCGCGCTTGGCGGCGCGCGGAATGGGGAACAGGAGCGAGGCGTCGTACTGGTCGGCGTAGGCGGAGGCCTTGCCCAGTTGGGATTGTTCGGGCTGGTTCATGGTTTGCTACTCAAAACATAGCTGCTCGCGCTTTACTGGTAAGCGCTAGAGCCACTTTTAATCAAATCTCTGTTCGCGCATCCATTGCGTTGCCACCCATTTTTCGCCCGCCAGAACGGGTGCGCCGCCGTGCAGGGTGCGGGAGCTGGGGTGGGGCTGGTCGTAGCGGAAGAAGACCGCATTGCCCTGCCGGGGCGCCACTTCCAGGCCGAGGTCGGGGAAGATGGTGCCGCCGCCCTGTTCGGGCGTGTTCAGGTAGAGCACCAGCGTGGCCAGGCGCTGGCCGCCGCGCCGCAGCAGGCTGGGCGTGCCGGGCTCGGTGGGGTCGAAATAGTCGTGGTGCGGTTCGTATTGCGTGCCAGGGCGGTAGTGCAGCACCTGCAGCGGCTCGCAGTTCTCCGGGGGCCAGTGCAGCAGCCGCGCCAGGCGGGCTTCGATGGTGCGCAGCAGCGGGCTTTCGCCGCGTTCGAAGAACATGCCGTCGCTGGTGCGGTGGGCGTTGAGTTCTTCGCTTCCGGTGGGTGTGTGCACGGTGAGCGAGCGCGCCAGCCGTGGGCGTGCGGCCTCGATCAGTGCCGCGCATTCCTCGGGAGATAGCACGTTGCCCAGCAGCACGAGGCACGGATCGCGCAGCGACAGCAGCACCTCGACGTGGCGGTCGCCCGCGTCGATGCGCGTGGGCGCGCTGTCCAGCACCGGGCCGGGCTGGGGGTAGGTCGAAGGAAAGGGGGCGTCGGTCTGCGGGGGCATGGTGGGGCCATTAGACCAAACCGGGGGGGCGTTCAGCCGGCACGGCGCCGGAACACCAGCCGGTCCGGGCCGGAAGCCGCAGCCGCGAAGGCGTAGCCCTCGGCATCAAAGCCCTCAAGCTGGCGCGCGGTGGTGGCGCGCTGCGTGATGGCGTGGCGTGCCATCAGGCCACGGGCACGCTTGGCATGGAAGCTGACGATCTTGTACCGGCCGCCGCTCCAGTCCTCGAACACGCATTCCACCACGCGGGCGCGCAGCACCTTGCGGTCCACCGACTTGAAGTATTCCTGCGATGCGAGGTTGAGCACGAGGGGCTCGGCCTCGCCGTGCAGGCGGGTGTTGAGGTGCTGGGCGATGCGCGGCCCCCAGAACTGGTAGAGCGTATGGCCCGCCGGGGTGGTCAGGCGCGTGCCCATTTCGAGCCGGTAGGGCTGCATCCAGTCGAGCGGGCGCAGCACGCCATACAGACCGCTGAGAATGGCCAGGTGCTGCTGCGCCCAGCCAAGGTCGTCGGGTGTGAGGCTTTGGGCCTGCAAGCCTTCGTAGACGTCGCCATTGAAGGCCATCACGGCCTGGCGCGCATTGCGGGCGCTGAACTTGGGTGTCCAGGCTGCGTAGCGCGCAACGTTGAGCGCGGCCAGGGTGTCGCTGATCTTCATCAGCGAGGCGATGTCCTGCGGCGGCATCTGGCGCAGCACCTCGATCAGCTGCGTGGACTCGGCCATGAACGGCGGCAGCGAATGCGCCAGGCCCGGCGGCAGCGGCGTTTCGTAGTCGAGCGACTTGGCGGGTGACAGCAGGATCAGCATGGCGCGAGGGTTCTCCAAAAGGCACTGGCCCCGAACGGGGCCAGTGGCGGGGGGCAAGAGGCCGGTGGGGCCTCCCTGGGCTCAGGCGGCAGGCGGCTGCTCGAAGGGCAACTGCATGTCGCGCAGGTCGCGGCGGGTTTCCACCAGCACTAGCGGGCCGTCGTCCAGCACCACGGCAGGCGGGCGCTCGCGCGGCACATGGATGGGGCGTGGCTCGGCCGCAATGGCGGCCTGAACGGCGGCCACCTTGTCGGCGTCGGACAGCACCCACTGCAGACCGGAGCCTTGCGCGACTTGCTGCATTTCCTCCACCGGCAGCACGAAGGGCGTGACCTGCGGCATGGCGCCATGGGCCTGCGGCGCCGGCGCAGGAGCGGGGGCAGCCACCACGGGCGCTGCCGGTGCGGGTTCTGCCACCGGAGCAGGGGCGGCCACGGCCACCGCCGGCAGGGGCGCGGGTTCGGCTGAGGGCGCCGGGGCTGCAGCGGGGGTGAAGTAGCTGCGGCGTGCCGGTTCCTGGGGCTCGCTGGCCGGGGCGGCCAGGTCGAAGTCCAGCATGGCCGGAGCGGCGCTGGAGGCTTCCTGGCGGGGCTCGCCGCGCTCGGCGCGTTCACCGCGCTGGCGGTCGCGGCCATAGCGGTCGCGTGAACGGCGCTCGCGGCGCTCTTCGCCCTCGGCCGCGGGTGCAGCTGCGGGGACTTCGTTGCCGGTCAGGTCGAGGTCGGGCAGCGAGGCCAGCGGTGCGGTGTCGGCAAAGTCCGCCGGGGCCTGTGTGGCCTGGCCTTCCTGGCCACGGGGCTGGCGTTCACGGCCTTCGCCGCGCGGTGCACGTTCGCGGCGGCCATTGCCGTTGCGGGGCGCGCGCTCGCCGCGGGCCTCGGTCACGGCTTCCGCGGCCTGCGGGGGGGGTTCGGTGCCCATGGCCTGTGCGTCGACGGCCGGGCGGGCCTCGGCGCCGTCGCGGCGGCCACGGCCACCCTCGCGGCCTTCACGGGGGGGGCGGCCTTCGGGGTTGCGAGCCTCGGCGGGGCGCTCGGCACGCTCGCCACGGCGGCCACGGCCTTCGGTGTTGCCATCGCGCTGGCCGTCACGCTGGCCCTCGCGGTTGCCATTGCGCTCGCCACGGCGGCTGCGGCCCTCGCCGCCACGTCCGTCGCGGCGCGGCTCGCGGGCCGGGGCCTCTGCGGCCGGAGCGGCCGCAGGCGCGGGTGCCACGGGTGCCGCCGGGCTGTCGCCCATGCCGAACAGGCTCTTGATCCAGCCAAAGAAGCCTTGCTCCTGCGCTGCGACCGGGGGCCGTGCCGCAGCAGCGGGCGCAGTGGCCCGGGGGGCGGCAGCGGGTGCCTGCTTTTGCGGGGCGCGGGGGGCGCGGGTTTCAGCCTCGGCGCGCGGTGCGGCCTGGGGGGCGGGCGCGTCGGGCAGCACGCCCTTGATCACGGGTGTCTGCTTGTTGGTGGGTTCCTGCGAACGGCGGGTGACGGCGGTGGGGTCCTCGAACTCTTCGGCCAGCTTGTAGCTCGCGTCCAGGTGGTCCAGGCGCGGGTCGTCGTGCTTGAGGCGTTCCAGGCGGTAGTTGGGCGTTTCCAGCGTCTTGTTGGGCACCATGAGCACGGCCACGCGCTGCTTGAGCTCGATCTTGGCGATCTCGGTGCGCTTTTCGTTCAGCAGGAAGCTGGCCACTTCCACCGGCACCTGGCAGTGCACGGCGGCGGTGTTGTCCTTCATCGATTCTTCTTGAATGATGCGCAGGATCTGCAGCGCCGAGCTTTCCGTGTCGCGGATGTGGCCGGCGCCGCCGCAGCGCGGGCAGGGGATGGACGAGCCTTCGGAGAGGGCGGGCTTGAGGCGCTGGCGGCTCATTTCCATGAGGCCGAACTTGCTGATGGTGCCGAACTGCACGCGGGCGCGGTCCTGGCGCAGCGCGTCGCGCAGGCGGTTTTCCACCTCGCGGCGGTTCTTGCTCTCCTCCATGTCGATGAAGTCGATCACGATCAGGCCACCCAGGTCGCGCAGGCGCATCTGGCGCGCCACTTCGTCGGCGGCTTCCAGGTTGGTGCGGGTGGCGGTTTCCTCGATGTCGCCGCCCTTGATGGCGCGGGCCGAGTTCACATCCACGGACACCAGCGCTTCGGTGTGGTCGATCACGATGGCGCCGCCCGAGGGCAGTTGCACGGTGCGTGCGTAGGCCGACTCGATCTGGTGCTCGATCTGGAAGCGGCTGAACAGGGCGGCGTCGTCGCGGTAGCGCTTCACGCGGGCGGCATGCTCGGGCATGACGTGCGCCATGAACTGCTGCGCCTGTTCGTAGATGTCGTCGGTATCGATGAGGATGTCACCGATGTCGTTGTTGAAGTAGTCGCGGATGGCGCGGATCACCAGGCTCGATTCCTGGTAGATCAGGAAGGCGCCCTTGCCCCCCTTGGCCGCGCCGTCGATGGCGTTCCAGAGCTTGAGCAGGTAGTTCAGGTCCCACTGCAGCTCAGGCGCGCTGCGGCCGATGCCGGCGGTGCGCGCGATGATGCTCATCCCGTTGGGGTATTCGAGCTGATCCATCGCCTCCTTCAGCTCGGTGCGGTCCTCGCCCTCGATGCGGCGCGAAACGCCACCGCCACGGGGGTTGTTGGGCATCAGCACGACGTAGCGGCCGGCCAGCGAGATGAAGGTGGTCAGCGCCGCGCCCTTGTTGCCGCGCTCTTCCTTCTCGACCTGGACCAGCAGTTCCTGGCCCTCGCGGATCACGTCGTTGATGCGCGCCTGGCTGGGCGAGACGCCCGGGGCGAAGTACTGGCGGGCGATTTCCTTGAAGGGCAGGAAGCCGTGGCGGTCCTCGCCGTAGTCAACGAAGCAGGCTTCCAGCGAGGGCTCGACGCGGGTGACAACCGCCTTGTAGATGTTGCCCTTGCGCTGTTCGCGCCCTTCGATCTCGATTTCGTAGTCGAGGAGCTTCTGTCCGTCGACGATGGCCAGGCGCCGTTCTTCGGCCTGCGTGGCGTTGATGAGCATCCGCTTCATGATGCGATTCCTTCTTCTTGTACGCGGGAGGGCGGCGCGGCGACAGACATGCCGCCACGCTGCGGACCCGTGATCCAAACAAACAACAGGCTCTGCTGGAGCCAACGATGCCTGGACTGACGCTCTGGAACGAAGGGAATTGCCGGGTATGCCGAAATTCCCCGCACAGCTTCTAGCTCTGCGGGGGGGGCAAGGGCGCGTGGATGGGGGCGAGCCTGAGATGGTGCAAGAATGCTATGTAATTTATAGCTTTTTGCGCAGGCTGGGTGTGCTCTGGAGGGTGATTTGATGTCCATAGCGGTAGCAGGCGCCACCGCCAGAGGGACAAAAATTTCATCACCAGAGCCAACATGTTCGCTTCGATCCGCTGGCAGGTGTTGCCCGGGTAGGGCCGCCTGCCAGCTGGGGTATTCCGTATCGGTGTTCCAATGTGTCAGCCTCGCGCACGGCGCGCAGGCCATGGCAGGCAATTGGCCTGTCATCTGCATGCGCGACGCCCGCCGACATCGACCTGCCTGCGCGCGGGGAAATGGCCGTGTGGACTAAACTCCAGACGAATCAACCACTTACAAAACACTGCGCAGGTGAAACACATTATAGGGGCCAAACCGGTTTCGCACCGCCCCGGCAATCCCGTACCCCCGGCCGCCAGCGGGGCGCCCGCCGTGCGCCTGATCGGTGTCGATGCCGATTCCGCGGGCCAGCGGCTGGACAACTTCCTGCTACGCCACCTCAAGGGCGTGCCCAAAACCCATGTCTACCGCATCATCCGCAGCGGCGAGGTGCGCATCAACAAGGGCCGGGCCAGCGCCGACACGCGCGTGCAGGAGGGTGACCAGGTGCGCCTGCCGCCGGTGCGCGTGTCCGAGAAGATCGCCGAGAAGGCCGAGCGCCCCGCGCCCGCGCGTGAATTCCCCATCCTGCTGGAGGACGAGCATCTCATCGCCCTCGACAAGCCCGCCGGCACGGCCGTGCATGGCGGCAGCGGCGTCAGTTTTGGCGTGATCGAACAATTGCGCCAGGCGCGGCCGCAGGCGAAATTCCTGGAACTGGTGCACCGGCTCGACCGCGAAACCTCGGGCATCCTGCTCGTGGCCAAGAAGCGCAGCGCGCTCACGCACCTGCAGGACCAGTTCCGCGAGCGCGAGACCGGCAAGACCTACCTGGCCCTGGTCGTCGGCGCCTGGCCCGCGAACAAAAAGGTGATCGACACGCCGCTGCACAAGTATTTGCAGCCCGACGGCGAGCGCCGCGTGCGCGTCACCACGCCGGACGACCCGGACGGCATGCGCTCCATCACCCTGGTCAAGGTGCGTTCCACCGTGCCAGCACGGCCAGACGAGGGGCTGCCGGCGTTCTCGCTGCTCGAAGTGACCATCAAGACCGGGCGCACGCACCAGATCCGCGTGCACCTGGCCAGCCAGGGCCACCCGATCGCCGGTGACGAGAAATACGGCGATTTCGACCTCAACCGCCACCTGTACAAGCACGGCCTCAAACGCATGTTCCTGCACGCCTGGCGCCTGCAGTTCAACCACCCCGCCAGCGGCGAGCGCATCGAACTGCTGGCGGCCTTGCCACCCGATCTGGCCCCTTTCGCGCCGTCCGCACCATGAGCCCTGTCCTCCGCTCCCGCCGTTTCGACCTGGTCGCCTTCGACTGGGACGGCACGCTGTTCGATTCCACCGCCATCATCGTGCGCAGCATCCAGGAGGCTGTGCGTGATGTGGGCGGCACCGTGCCCAGCAGCCAGGATGCCGCTTACGTGATCGGCATGGCGCTGACCCAGGCCCTGGCGCACGCCGCGCCCGACGTGCCACCGGAAAAATACCCCGAGCTCAACCTGCGCTACCGCTACCACTACGCGCGCCACCAGGACGACCTGAGCCTGTTTGAAGGCGTGCTGCCGTTGCTGGCGGGCCTGCGCGAACGTGGCCATTTGCTCACCGTGGCCACGGGCAAGAGCCGGCGCGGCCTGGACGAGGCGCTGCACAGCGTCAGTCTGCGCGGCGTGTTCGACGGCTCGCGCACCGCCGACGAGACGGCCGGCAAGCCGCACCCGCTGATGCTGCAGGAACTGATGGCCGAGTTCGACGTGGCGCCCGGGCGCGTGCTCATGATCGGCGACACCACGCACGACCTGCAGATGGCGCTCAACGCCGGCTGTGCGAGCGTGGGCGTGAGCTACGGGGCCCACGCGCCCGATGCCTTCGCAGCGCTCGGTCCCCTGCATGTGGCGCATTCCGTGGCCGACCTGCACGACTGGCTGGTGCGTGAGGCATGAGTACCAGCCCCTCTCAAACCATTCCCCTGTGCCCCGGCGCCGACCTGCAGGAGGGCGGCCTGGCCGTGCCCTTCGATGTGCTTTACGCCGGGCAGACCTGCCGCGCCTTCGCCGTCCGCTTCCAGGGCCAAGTGCACGCCTACCTCAACCGCTGTGCCCATGTGCCCATGGAAATGGATTACCAGGAAAACCGCTTCTTTGACGACAGCGGCCGCTGGCTGATGTGCGCCACGCATGGCGCCACCTACGCGCCGGACACCGGCACCTGCGTGGCCGGCCCCTGCCGGGGCCGCGGCCTGGTGAAGATCGCCCTCACCGAGAGCGATGGCATGGTGCACTGGCATACTGCGAAACACCTCCAGCCCATCGAGTTCTGACATGACCGAGCCGAACCAGTTTCCCACCGGCGGATCTGATAAAAATCAGCCTCCAACGCCCGATATATGGGCGCAATCAGCTATGAATTCGGGAGTTAAACAATCGGATTCCAACGCCCCGGGCTGGGAGCGCAGCGTGCTCGAGAAGCTGGCCTTTGCCGCGCTGAACGAACAGCGCGCGGCCCGCCGCTGGCGCATTTTCATGCGCCTGTGCTGGCTGGTGTTCTTCGGTGTGCTGGCCTGGACACTGATGGCGAGCGAGATGGCCTCCAGCGCCACCAAGAGCGCTCCGCACACGGCGGTGGTGGAGATCAAGGGCGAAATCGCTTCCGGGGCCGATGCCAGCGCCGAGTTCGTCGTGGCGGCCCTGCGCAGCGCATTCGAGGACGAGGGTTCCAGGGGCGTGGTGCTGCTCATCAATTCGCCCGGCGGCAGCCCGGTGCAGGCCGGCATCATCAACGACGAAATCGTGCGGCTCAAGTCCAAGCACGGCAAGCCGGTGTATGCCGTGGTCGAGGAAACCTGCGCTTCCGCGGCCTACTACATCGCTGCGGCGGCCGACGACATCTACGTGGACAAGGCCAGCATCGTGGGCAGCATCGGCGTGCTCATGGACAGCTTTGGCTTTACCGGCACCATGGAAAAGCTGGGCGTGGAGCGGCGCCTGCTGATTGCCGGAGAGAACAAGGGGTTTCTCGATCCCTTCAGCCCGCAGACCGACAAGCAGCGTGCTTTTGCACAGGCCATGCTCAACCAGATTCACCAGCAATTCATCGCGGTGGTGAAGGCTGGCCGCGGAGACCGTCTCAAGACCACGGACGAAACCTTCAGCGGCCTGTTCTGGACCGGGCAGCAGGCCATCGAGATCGGCCTGGCAGACCAGCTTGGCAGCCTGGACTTCGTCGCGCGTGAAGTCGTCAAGGCCGAGGAGATCATCGACTACACGCGCCGCGAGAACATCGCCGAACGCCTGGCCAAGCGCTTTGGCGCGGCCATGGGCGCTGGCGCCGTGCATGCGGCCCGCTCGTTCGTGCCGCAGGTGCGCTGAGCAGGGCGCGGGGCCATGGCCCCGCGCAAATCATCGACAATGGCGTCCATGAACTGGCTCAACGAAGTGAAATGGGATGCGCAGGGCCTGGTGCCCGTGATCGCGCAGGAAAAAGACACGGGCGACGTGCTGATGTTCGCCTGGATGGACCGCGAGGCGCTGCGAAAGACCGCCGAGCTGGGGCGTGCGGTGTATTTCAGCCGCTCGCGCGGCAAGCTCTGGTTCAAGGGCGAGGAGTCGGGCCATGTGCAGACCGTGCACGAGATCCGCACCGACTGCGACAGCGATGTGGTGCTGCTCAAGGTCACGCAGCTGGGGCATGAGCCGGGTATCGCCTGCCACACCGGGCGCCACAGCTGTTTCTTCAATGTGCTGCAGGACGGCGCCTGGCAGCCATCCGAGCCGGTCCTGAAGGACCCGGAAACCATTTACAAGTGAGCTTCATGACAAGCCCCGACATTCTGGCCCGCGTGGCGGCCACCATCGAGAGCCGCAAGGCCGCGCAGGGCGGCAACCCGGAGGCCAGCTACGTGGCGCGCCTGCTGCACAAAGGCCCGGATGCCTTTCTGAAGAAAATTGGCGAGGAGGCGACCGAGGTGGTGATGGCCGCCAAGGACGTGGACCACGGCGCGGAGCCGTCCAAGCTGGTCTACGAGGTGGCCGACCTGTGGTTCCATTCCCTGATCGCGCTGGCGCACTATGGCCTGGGCCCTGCCGATGTGCTGGCCGAACTGGAGCGTCGCGAAGGCACCAGCGGTATTGTGGAGAAGGCCGCGCGCAAGTAGGCAATCACCGTCCCGGTTCGCGAGGAGAACGACCATGCACGAAGACATCACCGACGTCCAGACCCGCGCGGAGCGCGCGGAAGGTCTCAAGGCCTGGGGGTGGGTCAGCTACCTGCTGCATCTCATCGTGGCGGTGGGTGCCGTCATTCCGGGCGCCCAGCCCGGGGCGGCGCTGCTCATCATCGCGCTGGTCATCGACCTGGTGAAGAAAGGCGATGCCGAGGGCACCTGGCAGGCCAGCCACTATGCCTGGCGCATCCGCACCGTGCTCTGGGCCGGGGTGCTTTACGTGGTGACGGCGCCGCTGTGGGTGCTGTTTCTGCTGCCGGGCTGGATTGCCTGGTGCCTGATCTCCATCTGGTTCCTCTACCGCATCGTGCGCGGGATGGTGACCATGAACCAGAACCGGGCCATCGATGTCTGAGGCCGCGCAGCCTGTGCTGCGTCTCAACCTGGCGTTGCAGGGCGGCGGGTCGCACGGCGCACTCACCTGGGGTGTGCTTGACGCGTTGCTGGAGGACGGCGGGCTGGACTTCGAGGGTGTCAGCGGCACCAGCGCCGGGGCCATGAATGCCGTGGCCCTGGCCCATGGGTATGCCCAGGCAGCCCGCGACCATTCCGATCCGCGCGAGGCCCGCCAGGCCGGTGCCGTGCTGGCACGCGCCACGCTGGCCCGTCTGTGGGAGGGCGTGGGTGCCATGGGCAGCCTGAACTGGGGCGCGCCGCTGGCGCAGGCCATGCCCGCGCTGCAGCTCATGACACAGTGGCTTTCGCCCGCACAGGCCAATCCGCTCGACATCAATCCCCTGCGGCGTCTGCTGGAGCGGGAGGTGGACTTCGAGCTGCTGTGCGCGGCGCGCGTGGGCGTGCCGCAGGTGTTCGTCTGTGCCACCAATGTGCGCACCGGGCGCGGCGAGATCTTTTCGGGCAAGCGCCTGTCGGCCGATGCGGTGATGGCCTCGGCCTGTCTGCCGATGCTGTTCAAGGCGGTCGAAATTGATGGCGAGTCGTATTGGGATGGCGGCTTTTCAGGCAACCCGGCCCTGTACCCTCTGATATACCAGACCGGGTGCAGCGATGTCCTGCTGGTGCAGATCAACCCCATCGAGCACCTGGGGGTGCCCGGCACGGTGCCCGAGATCATGGACCGCATGAACGAGGTGACCTTCAACGCCAGCCTGCTGGCCGAGCTGCGCGCCATCGAGTTCGTGCGGCGCCTGCTGGCAGAGGGCAAGCTCGATCCGCGCCGCTACAAGGATGTGCGCATGCACCGCATTGATGGGGGTTCCGTCTTGGCCGGACTGGGCTTTGCCAGCAAGGCCCGCGCCGACCTGGCCTTTCTGCGCCAGCTCTTCGCCATGGGCCGCGCGGCCGGCCTGCAGTGGCTGGCCCGTCACCGGCAGGACCTGGGCGTGCGGGCCAGTCTGAACCTCGCGCACAATGCATGACTTTTTCCGACCATTCGCAGCTTCTCTGATTGACCATGCACGACCCGAACTGCATCTTCTGCAAAATCATCGCGGGGCATATTCCCTCTCGCAAGGTGTATGAGGACGAGGAAATATTCGCCTTTCACGACATCCACCCCTGGGCGCCCGTGCATTTCCTCATGGTGCCCAAGCTGCACATCCCCTCCATGGCCCAGGTGCAGCCCGGGCATGCCGGCCTGCTGGGGCGCATGATGGCCCTGGCGCCGCGTCTGGCGCTGGAGCAGGGCTGCAATCCCTACCCCGAAGGGGGCTTTCGCATTGTGGTCAATACCGGCCTTGAAGGGGGGCAGGAGGTGCACCATCTGCATGTCCATGTCCTGGGCGGACCCCGCCCCTGGCTCAAGGGCTGACAGGTTGACGACAAGTATCGGGAACGTCCTGTCACGCACCCCGTCTAAAATGAACCGAATTCGTTAGGAGATATTCCATGGGCACTTTTTCCGTCTGGCACTGGTTGATCGTTTTGCTGATCGTCGTGCTGGTCTTTGGCACCAAGAAACTCAAGAACATCGGCTCCGACCTCGGTGGCGCCGTCAAGGGCTTCAAGGATGGCATGAAGGATGGCTCCACCCCCGAGACGGCGGCAACGCCCCCGGCGGGTCAGGTCACGGGCACTGCCTCGGCCGAGAAGACCACCATCGACGTCGAAGCCAAGCAGAAAAGCTGAAATCCTGAGCGCGTGCACGCATGATTGATATCGGTCTGTCGAAGATGGCGCTGATCGGCGCGGTGGCGCTCATCGTCATCGGGCCTGAAAAGCTCCCTCGCGTGGCGCGCACCGTGGGCACCCTGCTGGGCAAGGCGCAGCGCTATGTGGCCGACGTCAAGTCCGAGGTCAACCGTTCCATGGAGCTCGACGAGCTCAAGAAGATGAAGGAAACGGTGGAGAACGCGGCCCGCGACGTGGAGCAATCGGTCCAGACGGCGGCCAGCGATTTCGAGAAGGACTGGGCCGAGGCCACGGGCGAAGCCAGCGCGGCGCTGGAAGACAGCGCGCCGGTGGTTCCAGCCTATCACCATCCCGGCAAGAACTGGCGCCTCAAGCGCGGTGCCACGCCGCAGTGGTACAAGTCCCGCAACGGTGTTCGCACCAAGGCCCTGTCGGGCGCGGCGCGCGTGGCGCGCTACCGGCCACAGAAATTCCATTGATGCAGCGGCGCCTGGCGCCGCATGGCCGGGCGTGAAGTCCGCACATTTCCGACATGTCCGAAACCCCCAATAAAGAAGACGAGCTGGCCGGCACCGAGCAGCCGTTCGTGCAGCACCTCATGGAACTGCGCGACCGCCTGGTCAAGGCTGCCCTTGCCGTGGGCGTCGCCGCCGCGCTGCTGTTCTTTTTTCCTGGCCCGGGCCAGCTCTACGATCTGCTGGCCGCGCCCCTGGTGGCCCATTTGCCCAAGGGCGCCACGCTGATCGCCACCTCGGTGATCTCGCCGTTCATGGTGCCGCTCAAGATCCTGTTCGTGGCGGCCTTTTTGCTGGCGCTGCCGGTGGTGCTCTGGCAGGCCTGGGGCTTCATCGCGCCGGGCCTGTACGTGCACGAAAAGCGCCTGGTGCTGCCGCTGGTGGTGTCCAGCACGGTGCTGTTCTTCGTGGGCGTGGCGTTCTGCTATTTCTTTGTTTTCGGCCAGGTGTTCAGCTTCATCCAGAGCTTCGCGCCCAAGAGCATCACGGCCGCGCCGGATATCGAGGCCTACCTGAGCTTCGTGCTGACCATGTTCATCGCCTTCGGGCTGGCCTTCGAGGTGCCCATCGTGGTGATCATGCTGGCGCGTCTGGGCCTGGTGAGCGTGCAGAAGCTCAAGGACTTTCGCGGCTATTTCATCGTGCTGGCCTTCATCATCGCGGCCATCGTGACGCCGCCTGACGTGGTGTCGCAGCTGGCCCTGGCAATCCCCATGTGCCTGCTCTACGAGCTCGGCATCTGGGCGGCGCAACTATTCATCCGCCACACCAAGGCGCCCGGCGACACCGAAGAGGCTGCGTCCTCCTGAGCCTTGCGGCAGCCTGGCTCAGCGCTGGCGCATGCGCTGTGGCTGGGGCCGCACACCGGGTGTCAGGCCCAGTTCCAGCATCCGGTCACCACGCTGCACCTGGAACACGGTTTTTTCGCCCGGGCGCAGTGCCGCCACCGCCGACAGCAGCCCCGGAACGCTGCTGATGGGCTGGCCCGCCACCTGCATGATGACGTCGCCGGGGCGAATGCCGCCCAGGGCCGCGGGGCCGTCCTGCAGCACGCCGGTGATGATGACGCCTGCGGTGGCCTTCACGCCGAAGGTTTCGGCCAGTTCGGGCGAGAGTTCGTTGGGCTCCACGCCAATCCAGCCGCGCGTGACCTGGCCGTCGCGCACGATGCCGTCAAGCACCATTTTGGCCGTTGATACGGGAATGGCGAAGCCAATCCCCATGCTGCCCCCCGAGCGCGAATAGATGGCCGTGTTGATGCCCAGCAGATGGCCGTGCACGTCCACCAGCGCGCCGCCCGAATTGCCGGGGTTGATGGCGGCATCGGTCTGGATGAAGTTCTCGAAGGTGTTGATGCCCAGCTGGCTGCGCCCGAGCGCGCTGACGATGCCGCTGGTCACGGTCTGGCCCACGCCGAAGGGGTTGCCGATGGCCAGCACCTGGTCGCCCACGGCCAGCGCGTCGGAGTCACCCAGCACGATCACGGGCAGCTTGTCGAGCGCGATCTTGAGGATGGCGAGGTCAGTCTCGGGGTCGGTGCCGATGACCTGGGCGCGCGCGCGGCGGCTGTCCGAGAGGGTGATGTCAATTTCGTCGGCCCCCTCGACCACATGGTTGTTGGTCAGGATGTAGCCGTCCGGGCTGATGATGACGCCGCTGCCCAGCCCGGCCTGCGGCTGGCTGCCCTGGTTGCCGAAAAAAAACTGGAACCAGGGGTCGTTGCTGCGCGGATCGCGGACCGGGGCCTTGCTGGTGTTGATGCTCACCACGGCTGGCGAGGCCTTGCGGGCCGCCGTGCTCAGACTGCCTGGTGCGGGAATGTCGGGATTTCCGGGGGGAGCCTCGATCAGCGAAATGCCGGCGCTGGTGCGGGTCTTGCCCTGGCGAATCCAGTCGGGCTGCAGCGTTGCCACGACGAAATAGGCGGCGGCCAGCACCGTGACGGTTTGCGAAAACAGCAGCCAGATACGTTTCATGGGGAGGTACGGGAAGAGGGCAGCCGCTATTGTCGCGCAAGCGCACGGTGCGCGCCCGCACGACAATACGCGCATGAGCATCACCCGAGACACCCTGCGGCAGGCGCTGGATGCGCTGCTGCAACCCGAGCGCTTCAAGGACTATGGGCCCAACGGCCTGCAGGTGGAAGGCAAGGGCGAGATCGCGCGCATCGTCAGCGGCGTGACGGCCAGCCAGGCGCTGATCGACGCCGCCATTGCCCAGCGGGCCGACGCCATCTTCGTGCACCACGGCCTGTTCTGGCGCGGCCAGGATGGCCGCGTCACCGGGTGGATGAAGCAGCGCCTGCAACGCCTGCTGGCGCACGACATCAACCTGTTTGCCTACCACCTGCCGCTCGATGCGCACCCCGTGCTGGGCAACAACGCCCGCCTGGGCCAGGAGCTGGGCTGGGCGGCTGACGCGCGTTTTGGCGAGCAGGACCTGGGCTGCGTGGCGCCGGTGCACTACGCCAGCGCGCAGGCGCTGGCCCGTCATGTGGAGCAGGTGCTGGGCCGCCCCGCCACGCTGGTGCAGCCCGCGGAGGGGCGTGGCATTGCCCGCGTGGCCTGGTGCAGCGGCGGCGCGCAAGGCTACTTCGAGGCCGCTATCGCTGCGGGAGCCGATGCCTTCATCACCGGGGAAATCTCCGAGCCCCAGGCCCACCTGGCGCGCGAAACCGGTGTCGCCTTCATCGCCGCCGGGCACCATGCCACCGAGCGCTATGGCGCGCCCGCCGTGGCGGAGCACATCGCGGCACAGTTCGGGCTGGAGCACCAGTTTGTCGAGATCGACAATCCCGCCTGATTGGATTGCTATGTGTTTAATAGCTTTAAGCGCTTGATGTATAAGCGTTGAAGGCACTTTTTATCTGAATTTTTATGTCCACCATGCTGCGCCCGCTGGCCATCACCCAGGGCGACCCGGCCGGAATCGGCCCGGAAATCGTTGCCAAGGCCTTCCGCGATGCGCCCGCCGATCTGCAGGGCTGTTTTGCAGTGGGCGATCTGGCCACGTTGCGCCGTGCCGCGCAGTGCATCGCGCGGCCGGGCAAGCCCGAACTGCCTGTGGCGCTGATCGCGTCGCCCGAAGAGGCGCAGGCGGCACCGCCGCGCTGCCTGCCGGTGCTGCAACTGCCGCACCTGCCCGGTCCCGTGCCGTTTGGCGTCCTCTCGGCCGAGGCCGGGCGTGCCGCTGCCGCATGCGTGGTGTGGGCGGCGCGGGCGGCGCTGCATGGCGGCATTGCCGGGTTGGTGACGGCGCCGCTGCACAAGGAGTCGCTGCACGCGGCCGGGGTCGAGTTCCCCGGACACACCGAGTTGCTGCAGGCCGAGGCGGCCGCGCACCAGGGCGTGGCGCTGCGGGACATGCCCGTGCGCATGATGCTGGCCAGCGACGAGTTGCGCACCGTGCTGGTGAGCATCCATGTCGCCCTGCGCGAGGCGCTGGACGCCGTGACCTGCGACAACGTGCTGCAGACGCTGCACATCACCCATGCAGCGCTGCAGCGCAGCCTGGCGCGTGCACCCCGCATCGCCGTGGCGGGGCTGAATCCGCATGCGGGCGAGGGCGGCCTGTTCGGCAGGGAGGAAATCGAGGTGATCGCGCCCGCCATCGCGGCCGCGCGCGCGCAGGGGCTCGATGTGACCGGCCCGCTGCCGCCTGACACGGTGTTCATGCGGGCACGCAACGCGCCCGGGCATCCCGGCGAGTTCGACGTGGTGCTGGCCATGTACCACGACCAGGGCCTGATCCCCGTGAAATACCTCGGGGTGGACAAGGGCGTGAACGTCACACTGGGGCTGCCGCTGGTGCGCACCAGCCCCGACCATGGGACCGCCTTCGACATAGCCGGCCAGGGTGTGGCCGATGCGTCCAGCCTCATCGAGGCCGTGCGCATGGCGCGCGTTCTTTCCAAATAAAAAAATGCTCTCAGCGCTTATGGATAAAGCGCATGCAGCTATCTAAAATGTAGCGCCCGGCGATGCCGGGTGCTGTGCCCGGAACGTAAACGTTCTTACTTCTTCAGGCTGTCGCGGATCTCGCGCAGCAGCACGATGTCCTCGGGCGTGGGGGCGGGCGCGGCCGGTGCCTCCGGTGCGGCCGGGGCCTCGCGCTTGAGTCGGTTGATCTGCTTGATCATCATGAAAATGATGAACGCCAGGATGGTGAAGTTGACCGCCACGGTGATGAAGCTGCCGTAGGCAAACACCGGAACGCCGGCCTTCTTGAGCGCGTCGAGCGTCATGGCCGTGCCCTCGGGCACCGCACCCAGCACCAGGAACAGGTTGGAAAAATCGAGCTTGCCGAACACCAGGCCGACCACCGGCATGATCAGGTCGGAGACGACCGAATCGACGATCTTGCCGAACGCGCCGCCAATGATCACGCCCACGGCCAGATCGATGACATTGCCCTTGACCGCGAACTCGCGGAACTCCTGCATCATGCCCATGAAAAATCTCCCTTCAGTCACTGTTGCACTCAGTATCGGCCAAAAACCGCGTGTTTGCAGAGCAGTCCGTAAGCGGTTGAAAGTGCGCATGGGCCCGGACCCGCGAAGAACGCGCTTTTCTGTCCGCTACAATTTACGGTTGACTCCCAACCCCTAGCGATGTTCATCGAGGACCCCCATGAGTGACACTCCAATCGACTCCAGCAAACGGACGTGGCTGATCGCGACCGGCTGCGCGGGCGCTGTGGGCGGCGTGGCAACCGCCGTTCCTTTCGTGAGTACTTTCCAGCCATCGGAAAAGGCCAAGGCCGCCGGTGCTGCAGTCGAGGTGGATATTTCCGAGCTCAAGCCCGGCGAACGTGTCACCGTCGAGTGGCGCGGCAAACCGGTCTGGATCATCAAGCGCACCCCCGAGCAGCTGGCCGAGCTGTCCAAGCTCGACCCCCAGCTGGCCGACCCTAATTCCGAGCGCAAGCCCTCCGAGTTCACGCCGCCCTACGCGCGCAACGGCCACCGCTCCATCAAGCCCGAAATCCTTGTGGCCGTGGGCATCTGCCCGCACCTGGGCTGCTCGCCCACGGAAAAATTCGTCATGGGCGCCCAGCCCTCGCTGCCCGACGACTGGAAGGGCGGTTTCCTCTGCCCCTGCCACGGTTCGACCTTCGACATGGCGGGCCGCGTGTACAAGAACAAGCCGTCGCCTGACAACCTCGAAGTGCCTCCGCACATGTACCTGTCCGAGACGCGCCTGCTCATCGGCGACGACAAGAAAGCCTGAAGGACCACGCCATGGCTGAATTCAAGGAAATCTCTCCCAACGCTTCGGCGGGTGCCAAACTCACGAACTGGTTCGAAAACCGCTTCCCCACGGCATTCGACGCCTACCGCGTCCACATGTCGGAGTACTACGCACCGAAGAACTTCAACTTCTGGTACATCTTCGGCTCGCTGGCGCTGCTGGTGCTGGTGATCCAGATCGTCACCGGCATCTTCCTCGTGATGCACTACAAGCCCGATGCCGCCAAGGCGTTCGAGTCGGTCGAGTACATCATGCGCGACGTGCCCTGGGGCTGGCTGATCCGCTACATGCACTCCACCGGTGCCTCGGCGTTCTTCGTGGTCGTCTACCTGCACATGTTCCGCGGCCTGCTCTACGGCAGCTACCGCAAGCCCCGCGAGCTGGTCTGGATCTTCGGCTGCGCCATCTTCCTGGCGCTGATGGCTGAAGCCTTCATGGGCTACCTGCTGCCCTGGGGCCAGATGTCGTACTGGGGTGCCCAGGTGATCGTGAACCTGTTCGCCGCCATTCCCTTCGTCGGCCCGGACCTGGCCCTGCTGATCCGTGGCGACTACGTGGTGGGCGACGCCACGCTGAACCGCTTCTTCAGCTTCCACGTCATCGCCGTGCCGCTGGTGCTGCTCGGTCTGGTGGTGGCCCACCTGCTGGCCCTGCACGATGTGGGTTCCAACAACCCCGACGGCATCGAGATCAAGGGCCCCAAGGCCCCCAAGGACGCCAAGGGCAAGCCGCTGGACGGCATCCCGTTCCACCCGTACTACACGGTGCACGACATCCTCGGTGTCTGCCTGTTCCTGATGGCCTTCAGCGCCGTGGTGTTCTTTGCACCCGAGGCGGGCGGCTACTTCCTGGAGTACAACAACTTCATCCCGGCTGATCCGCTGGTCACGCCCGCGCACATCGCCCCGGTGTGGTACTTCACGCCGTTCTACTCGATGCTCCGTGCCATCACCACCGAAATGATGTACGCCCTGATCGCCTGCGTGGTGCTCGCTGCCGCATTCGGCGTGCTCAAGGGCCGCATGCCCGCCATCTTCAAGGGCGTCGTCGTGGCCGCTGCCGCCGTGGGCGTGGCACTGATGCTTGCCATCGACGCCAAGTTCTGGGGCGTGGTGGTGATGGGTGGCGCCGTGATCATCCTGTTCTTCCTGCCCTGGCTCGATTGCAGCCCGGTCAAGTCGATCCGCTACCGTCCGAGCTGGCACAAGTATGTGTACGCCGTCTTCGTCGTCAACTTCGTGATCCTGGCCTACCTGGGCGTGCAGCCGCCGTCGCCGATCGGCGAGCGCGTGTCGCAAGTCGGTACGCTGTTCTACTTTGGCTTCTTCCTGCTGATGCCGTGGTGGAGCCGCCTGGGCGAACCCAAGCCCGTGCCCGACCGCGTCACCTTTGCCGCGCACTGAGCTGGAGCCGAACACCATGAAAAAAATCATTCTCTCGTTCATTGCCGCGCTGGGTCTGGCCGCAGGGGCCGCGCACGCCGCCGGCGGCAGCACCATTGCGTGGGACAAGGCGCCCAACAAGACCAACGACCTGCCCGCGCTGCAAAACGGCGCCAAGCTGTTCGTCAACTACTGCCTCAGCTGCCACTCGGCCGCGTTCATGCGCTACAACCGCCTCACGGACATCGGCCTGACCGAGCAGCAGATCAAGGACAACCTGCTGCTGACCACCGACAAGATCGGTGAGACCATGAAGGCCAACATCGACCCCAAGCAGGCCAAGGAATGGTTCGGCGCCAACCCGCCCGACCTGACCGTGATCGCCCGCTCGCGTGCCGGACATGGCGGCACCGGTGCCGACTACCTGTACACCTTCCTGCGCACCTTCTACCGCGACGAAGCCAAGGCCACCGGCTGGAACAACGTGCTGTTCCCCAACGTGGGCATGCCGCACGCGCTGTGGGAGCTGCAGGGAGAGCGCCGCGCCGTGTTCGATGAAAAGACCCACGCCTTCAAGGGCTGGGAGCAGATCACGCCCGGCAAGCTCAGTGCGCAGGACTACGACAAGGAAGTGGCCGACCTCGTGGGCTACCTGCAATGGATGGGCGAGCCTGCCCAGAACGCACGCGTGCGCATTGGCGTGGGCGTGCTGATCTTCCTCGCGGTCATGACCTTCTTTGCCTGGAGGCTCAACGCAGCTTTCTGGAAAGACGTCAAATAAGGTTCGCCTTGCCCTGCCGCACCCCCAGGGTGCGGCGCTGTTTTTCTAGAGTGGACGCATCCCTGCGTTCCACTCTTTTGGTTTTTAGGAGTCTCTAGCCATGATGGTGCTTTACTCGGGTACAACCTGCCCCTTTTCCCACCGCTGCCGTTTCGTGTTGTTCGAGAAAGGCATGGACTTCGAGATCCGTGATGTCGACCTCTACAACAAGCCCGAAGACATCAGCGTGATGAACCCCTACGGCCAGGTGCCCATCCTGGTCGAGCGCGACCTCATCCTGTACGAGTCGAACATCATCAACGAGTACATTGACGAGCGCTTCCCGCACCCGCAGCTCATGCCCGGCGACCCGGTCGACCGCGCCCGCGTGCGCCTGTTCCTGCTCAACTTCGAGAAGGAACTGTTCGTGCATGTGAACACGCTCGAATCGCGCGCCACCAAGGGCAACGAGAAAGCCCTGGAAAAGGCCCGCGCCCACATCCGCGACCGCCTGACGCAGCTGGCACCCGTGTTTCTCAAGAACAAGTACATGCTGGGCGACAACTTCTCCATGCTCGACGTGGCCATCGCGCCGCTGCTGTGGCGCCTGGACTACTACGGCATCGACCTGAGCAAGAACGCCGCACCCCTGCTGAAGTACGCCGAGCGCATCTTCTCGCGCCCCGCCTACATCGAGGCGCTCACGCCCTCCGAAAAGGTCATGCGCAAGTAAGCGCCGTTTCGCCCCCATCACGCACGCCGGCCCATGAACGAACAGGAATCCACCTCCACGCGCCCCTACCTCATCCGTGCCCTGCACGAGTGGTGCACCGACAACGGCTTCACGCCGTACATCGCGGTGCGCGTGGACGATTCCGTGCAGGTGCCGCGCGAATACGTGAACGAGGGCGAGATCGTGCTGAACGTCGGCTTTGACGCCACCAGCGGCCTGCAGCTGGGCAACGACTACATCGAGTTCAAGGCCCGCTTTGGTGGCAAGCCACGTGACATCATGGTGCCCGTGGGCCGCGTGATCGCCATCTACGCCCGGGAGAACGGCCAGGGCATGGCCTTCCCGCCGCCGGTGGACCTGCTGGCGGCCATCGAGGATGGTCCCGCACAGCCCGATGCCCCCGATGCCGGTCAGGAGCCTGAAGCCAGCCGCGTCGTGCAACTCGTTCCGACCGAAGCCGGCCCGGAGGGCGACGACCCGCGTCCGCCCGCGCCAGGTGGCGCATCGCGCCCCGCCCTCAAGCGGGTCAAGTAAAACCGGAGCGGGGAAAATCAGCCTGCTTCGCGATTAGAATACGCGCTTCGCCGATTTAGCTCAGTGGTAGAGCAACCGCCTTGTAAGCGGTAGGTCGTCAGTTCAATCCCGACAATCGGCACCAGACACCCGCCAGAAAAACCCGCACTCCCCAGGGCCTGCGGGTTTTTTTGTGCCTGCAGGGCTTTGCGGTGCCATGGACCGGCCCAAGAAAAAACCCGCCATGCCATGCGGCCTGCGGGTTTGCAGAAGGTGCCTGGTCCCCTCGACAGGAATCGAACCTGTATCTAGCGCTTAGGAGGCACTCGTTCTATCCATTGAACTACGAGGAGCGGCAGGCGCTGATTGTACGTGTTCTTTTGCTTCTGTTTTGATAGCTGTTTACGCTAGCTGGCAGGGCGCTATAGCCTGTTTTTGCTTAATAAATCCGGAAACTCAGTCGTACCGCAGCGTGTGAATCAAATCCACCGCGCTAGTGCTGCCGGTCTGGCCGCGCAGGGTGAGGTGGCGCGAGAGGTCGTAGAAGATGTAGAGCGTGCCCAGCGTGCCCGACAGGCTGCGCTCGTAGGTCACATACAGGTCTTTCGACAGGCGTTTGCCCAGGGTGAGGGCGGCGCCGGTGGCGTCGTTGCCCGTGCCGGGGCCTTTGAAGCCGATTTCGTCCAGGCCCAGGCGGCTGGCGATCTGGGTGCTGGTGCTGTCGCCTTTGCCGCCCAGCAGGGCCAGGGCGGCCTGCTGCAGCACGGCGGCTTCGGCGCCCCCGGTGGCGGCGCTGCGGCCCAGCACCACCCAGGCGAGTTTTTCGGCGTCGGGCAGGTCAGGCTCGGAGTACAGCCGCACGCGCGGCGCCAAGGCCGTGCCCTGCACCTGCACACCGGCGCGCACGCTGATGTGCGGGCGCAGCGCGAGGATGTCGAGCGAGGGGTTGTTGTAAGGACCGTTGAAGCGGATCAGGCCGCTCTCGACGTTCAGCATCTGGCCCCAGGCACGGTAGCGGCCCTGCACGGTGCGGATTTCGCCGGTGACGCGCGGCGGGGCGTTGGCGGTGCTGGCGCTGCGGATGTCGAGCGTTCCTTCGAGCCGCGTGGTGATGCCCTGGCCCTGCAGGGCGAAGTCGGTACCCAGGTCGATGGTGACGGCAATGTCGGGCGGGCGCGCCGATTGTGTGCGGGTGGCGCTGCGGGCGGCGGCCTGGGCGTTGGCCTGCGCGGCGGCGTCGCGCGCGGCCGAGCGCACCACCACGTCGCTGCCCAGGCGGGGCGCGGTTTCGTCGGGCAGCAGCAAGGTGGCGCGGTCTACCGTGAGCTGGCCGCGCAGGGTGAACAGGCCCTCGGCCAGCGAGCCGCGCAGGGTGCCCGATACGCTGGCCTGGCGGTCGGCGCGCACCTGCACCTGCAGCGCGCGCGCCTCGGCCGTGAACTGCATGCGAAGGTCGGAGCCGGTGGGCGCACCGTCAGCGGGCGGCTCCCAGGTGATGTTGCCGCTGCCCTGCAGGCGGCCGCCGTCGCGCGGTGCAGCGGTGCGGTTGCCGCTGTAACCGGCAATGCGCGCGCTGCTGCCGCTGCCGCCGTGCAGGGTGAATTCGGTGATGTCGAGGCGGTTGCCGCGCAGCAGGCCGCGCAGGCGGCCACCCTGCAGGTCCACGCCATCGGCCAGCGAGCGCACGGCAAGCTGGTCGGCCCCCAGCGTGCCTTGCCACTGGGGCTGGCGGCGGGTGCCCGAGAGGGTGGCATCAAGGTTGAGCGTGCCTTGCACGCGCCAGCCCGGCGGTGCCAGGGCCGACCACACGCCCAGGTCGGGCAGGCGGGCCTGCACGCGGGCCGCCACGGGGGCATCAGGTGACCAATGCCAGCCATTCGGCGCAGAGGCGCTGCCGGGCGCCAGCGTGGTGCGGGCGTCGGCCTGCAGGGTGCCCGCGCGTTCGCTGTCCCAGTCGATGCGGGCGCGGATGTCGCCGCCCTGCGCATCGAGCTGCACCGACGCCTGGCGCACACCGGCCCAGGTGCCGGGGCCGTCGGCGCTGGCCGGGGTGGGCAGGGGCGTGCCGTCGGGGCCGCTGCGGTCGCCGGTGTTCAGGCGCAGGTCGCCGCTGCTGCGCTGCAGGCGCGCGCTGGCGCGCAGGGTGTCGGCCAGTTGCACGTCCCAGTCGCCTTGCAACTCCAGGTTGCCGCCCAGGCCCAGGTCGGCCAGGCGTTGGCCCTTGCCTGCCAGGGCGTCGGCCCAGGCCAGCGGCAGCTGGGCGAGGGTGCCACGCGTTTGCAGTTGCAGCGCGCCGCCGGCCGTGGCGCCCAGCTGCGTGGGCTGCCAGCGCAAGGCCACGCGGCCGGGCAGGGGGCCGCTGAGGGTGGCCTGGCCTTCGGCGGCCTGCAGGGTGCTGCGGGTGGCGCCAGCGGCTGCGGCGGGGGGCTGGCGAAGGGTCAGGGCCAGGGGCTGGTCGAGCTGCAGCACCCAGGGGCCGGGGCGCTCCGGCGCCTGCACCTGCAGGCGCAGCGTGGCCACGTCGGCGCGCCAGGGCGAGGTGGCGGTGGCTCCCAGGCCACCGCTGAGCCGCGTGCTCAGGTCGGCGCGGACGCCGTCCATCTGCGCCTGGCCGTCGAGCGCCAGGGTGGCCTGCGCCAGCGAGCCGTCCAGCCGGGCCTGCACGTTGCGCAGTTGCACGCGGGTGGGCTCGGCACTTTGGTCGGGCGGGGGCAGGGTGATGTCGAGCCGGGGGCTGGTCAGCGTGGCGTCCAGGCGGAAGTCGCCTTGGGGTGCGGGAGCGGCCGGCGTCTGCCCGGTGGCGGACTGCCAGGGGTGGCGCAGCGCGTTCCAGCCGCCTTGCCAGCGGGCATCGAGCCGGGCCTGGCCTTGCAGTTGCCGCCCACCCAGCGCCTGGGCGAGGCCGGGCAGGGCCTGCAGCCAGGCCTGGGCGCGTTCGGCCTGTTCCAGCACCAGCTGGGCCTGGCCGGCACCGGCGTCCTGCCCCAGCTGCCCGCTGGCGCTGGCCGTGGCGCCGGGCAGGGCCAGCGAGAGCGTGCCGCGTGCCGACGGCGCGGCCCCCAGCGTGACGGCAATGGCCTGGCCTTGCAGCCGGGCCTGCAGGGCCTGGAGGTCCACCGTTTGCAACGCCAGCAGGCCCGGGCGCCAGGTGCCGCTGGCGCGGGCGCTTTGCAGGCGCAGCTGGACCGGGAAGGTGGGGGATGCTGCAGGCCATGGGGGCCTGGCTGCAGCACGGGCCGCAGCCTGCACATCGAGGTGGAAGTGCACCGTGCCGCCCTTGGTGCGGGCGCGCACCTGGCCGCCCAGCGGGCTGGCGTCGAGCCGACTGTGCACGGCGGCGGGGCTCAAACCCTGCACCTGGGCGCTGCCTTCGATGGTGGTGTCGGCCATGGCGTAGTGGCCTTGCAGGGTGATGCTGCCGCTGCCCACCTGCAGGCGGGCTTCGGGCACGGTCCAGCGCGTGCCGTCGTACAGGGTGCTGGCGTTCAGGGCGCTGAGTGGCAGTTTCTGCTGGTCCCACGGGCCGGGTGCCAGGTTATGCAGTGCGGCGGCGATGCTCCAGCCCTCCGGGCGGGGGGCCACCTGCACCGTGCCCTGCAGTGCGGTGGCGGGGGCCTGTGGCCACAGGGCTGCCAGGTTGACGGCGTGCAGCGTGGCCTGGGCCTGGTGCAGGGGCTGGGGTGCCCAGGGGGCGATGTCGGCCGTCACCTCGGCCTGCATGGCGTGGGCAGCGGGGGGCGTGGTGCCGGTGCCCGGGCGCAGTTGCGCTGCCAGTTGCAGCTGGGCAGTGGCGCCGGCCAGGGGGCCTTGCAGCGTGGCGTGGGCCGACAGCGCCAGGGGCTGGGTGGAGCCGGGCGGGGTGGTGTGCACTTCGCCGTCGATGCTGGCCTCCAGCTGCATCGGGGCGTGGGCCTGCAGCGTGGCCTGGGCACGGTAGTGGCCCTGGGCCCAATCGACGCCGCTGATCTCCAGCTGGTGCTGCGTGCGGTCGTGGCGGTAGCGGCCTGCCAGGGCCTGGGCCTGCACGGCGGGTGCGCCGTGCCACTGCAGCAGGCCGATCTGGAATAGTAACTCCACGCGCACGGGCAGCACCAGCTGCTCCAGGGGCTGCGGGGGCATTGCCTCACCCGGCTGCGGGGTGGGGGTGATGTCTACCCGGGCCGCCTGCACCTCGTCCAGTTGCACGCTGCGCTGCAACAGGGGCACCAGGCTCCAGCCGATGCGGATGTCGTGCACCTCCACCGTCAGCGTCGGGCTGCGCCAGCGCAGCCAGCCGATGTGCCCGCCGCTGCGCAGCGTGCCCGACACCTCGCGGCTCTCCAGCTGGTGCCCGGCTGGCAGGCGGGCGGCTGCCTGTGCCAGCGCCGTGGCCAGCGATTGCGGGCTGCCCAGCCACCACCACAGGGCGGCAGCCGCCACCAGCACCAGGGTCACCAGACCGGTGAGCAAGCCTCCCACCCAGCCCAGGGCCCGCCAGGGGCGGCGCGGCGCGGTGCGGGCGGCGGGGGCGCTGCTGGCGCCGGCCGCAAAGGGGTTGGGCCCGGGCGGGCGGCTGGCACCGGCGGCAAACACTTCGGGGCCGGGGCGGGGGGGCGGGGGGGGGCGCTCGGACATCGGTCAGAAAGAGAAGCCCAGGCGCAGGTGCAGGCGCAGTTCTTTGGCCTGCACGCCCCAGGCCAGGTCGGCCTGCACCGGTCCCACGGGGCTGCGCCAGCGCAGTCCGGCGCCCACGCCCACGCGGGCATGCAGGTCGCCGGGCTGGTCGGCTACGGCGCCGGCGTCCACAAAGAGGGTGCTTTCCCAGTCGGTCATTTCGCCCTTCCAGACGATGGGGTGCTGCCATTCGGCGCTGCCCACGGCCAAGTAGCGGCCGCCGAACAGCTGGCCGTTGTCGGTGCGCGCGCCGATGGCGCGGTAGCCGTAGCCGCGCACGGTGGTGTCGCCGCCGGTCAAGAAAAGCTGGGTCACCGGCAACTGGGCGCCGCTGCGTGCCAGCACCGCCCCGGCTTCTGCGCGCCAGGCCAGGCGGCTCTGGCGGGCGGGGCCTTGTGCGGCTTCCACCCGGCCCAGGGGCTGGTAGTGCAGCCAGCGTGCCAGCAGGCGCACAAAGGGGTCGCGCTGGGGGCGCAGCGTGGTGCCCACGCCCAGCTCCCAGGCCACGCCGTGACCGCGCGTGGGGTTGGTGGGGTTGTTGAAGTAGCGGCCGGTCCAGCCGAACTGGGCGCTGAGCGCGGTGCTCGATGGCGGGGTGTTCACGCCCTGGCTGCGTGCAGTGTCGATCTGCAGGGCGTAGTTGCGGTCGATGTGGTCGGTGAACTGGCTGCGCCCGGCGCGCAGGCGCGTGCTGTTCACTTCGTAGTCGCCCGTGGTTTCGCGCTGCAGCTGCGCACCGCTGAACCAGCGCCAGCCGCCTTCATTGGGCAGCGCCATCCAGTCGGTGCCCAGGCGCTTGGTGTTGCGGTCGAGCGAGAGCTTGCTCAGCGCGCGCCAGCCAATCACCGGCAGGCGGTTGTGCGTGTGGTCCAGCGACAGCCGGGCGCCGCTGTCGGTGGACAGGCCCACGCCCGACACCAGCTTTTGCAGGGGCGCCTCGCGCACCTGGGCCACCACCGGGGCGGCCAGCGGGTCGGTGCCCTCGGTGTCGAGGGTGAGGAACACCGCGTCGTAATAGCCGCTGCTGGCCAGGCGCAACTGGGCGTCAAGCAACTGGGCTTCGTCGTATTCGGCGCCCGTGGGCAGGCGGGCCAGGCGGCGTGCGCCGTCGGGGTCGTAGCGCTGGCTGCCCTCCACGCGCAGCGGGCCAAAGTGGTACAGCGGGCCGGGGTCGTAGGTGACCGCCAGACGGGCCTGTTGCTGGTCGGCATCGATGTCGGCGCGGCTGTGGGCGATGCGGGCGGTGGGGTGGCGCCGGGTCTGCAGCTGGCGCAGGCCCTGGTTCTTGGCATTGTCCCAGTCCGTCTGGGTGAAGGGCTGGCCGGGCGGCAGCAGCCAGCCGCTGCGAATGCGGGAGTGCTGGCGCCGCGCCGGGGCGTTGCCGGGCGGCGGGCCGGCAAATTCCACCTCGGCTTCCACCACCTGCGTTTGCGGGCCGGGCTCCACGGTGAGGGTGACGGTGGGCGGGGCCGTGCTGCCGGGCGGCGTGGGCGCCAGGTCCACCGTCAGCGTGGGGCTGAAATAGCCCAGCGTGGCCAGCAGTTCGCGGGCGTCGCCGTCGGCGGCGCCCAGCAGGCGTGTCAGTTCGCGGGGCTGCAGGTCGGGCTGCAGGCGAAAGCGCTGCAGATCAAGGTGGCGCTCCAGGGTGGGGCGGACGGCGGGCGGTGCGTGGACCACGAGGGTGAAGGCGCTCTGCGCAGCCGCGGCGGCGGCTTGTGCATCGGCCTCCTGCCGGGGGAGCAGGCTGCAGCCCTGCAGGAACAGCAGGCTTGAAAACAGCAACGCCGACCAGAAGGCCGGCGTTGGAGGGGGGTGCGGCATGTGCCTATTTTGACAGCAGGCGCATGGCTTCTTCGAGCCCTTTGAGTGACAAGGGGTACATGCGGTTGCCCACGAGTTGCTGGATGATGCTGATGCTCTGGCGGTACTGCCACACGCCCTGCGGCTCGGGGTTGATCCACGCAAACTTGGGGAAGGCGTGTGTCAGGCGCTGGATCCATTCCGCGCCCGGTTCCTCGTTGTTGTATTCTACGCTGCCGCCGGGCTGCAGGATCTCGTAAGGACTCATGGTGGCGTCGCCCACGAAGATGAGTTTGTAGTCTTTGTTGTACTTCCGGATGATGTCCCAGGTCGGGAACTTTTCCGCAAAGCGGCGGCGGTTGTTCTTCCACATGAAGTCGTAGACGCAGTTGTGGAAGTAGTAGAACTCCAGGTGCTTGAACTCGGTCTTGACGGCGCTGAACAGTTCTTCCACGCGCTGGATGTGCTCGTCCATGGTGCCGCCCACGTCCATGAGCAGCAGCACCTTTACGTTGTTGTGGCGCTCGGGCACCATCTTGATGTCCAGGTACCCGGCGTTGGCGGCCGTGCTGCGGATGGTGTCGGGCAGATCGAGTTCCAGCTCGTGCCCCTCGCGCGCGAACTTGCGCAGGCGGCGCAGCGCCACCTTGATGTTGCGCGTGCCCAGTTCCTGCTGGTCGTCGTAGTCGCGGTAGGCGCGCTGCTCCCACACCTTCACCGCGCTCTTGTTCTTGCCCGCGCCGCCGATGCGGATGCCCTGCGGGTTGTAGCCGCCGTGGCCGAACGGGCTGGTGCCGCCCGTGCCGATCCACTTGTTGCCGCCCTGGTGGCGCTCTTTCTGCTCTTCGAGGCGCTTTTTCAGCGTCTCCATGAGCTCGTCCCAGCCCATCTTCTCGATGGCAGCTTTCTGCTCGGGCGTGAGTTCGTTTTCCAGGATCTTGCGCAGCCAGTCGGCCGGGATCTCCTTGGTGAAATCGGCCACCATCTCCACGCCCTTGAAGTAGGCGCCAAAGGCCCGGTCGAACTTGTCGTAGTGCTTCTCGTCCTTCACCAGCGTGAGGCGTGAGAGGTTGTAGAAGTCGTCCAGGCTCCAGGCGTCGTCCGATTTGGGGCCGACCACGCCGGCCTGCAGGGCTTCGAGCAGGGTGAGGTATTCCTTGACCGAGACCGGCAGCTTGGCGGCGCGCAGGGTGTAGAAAAAGTCGATCAGCATGGTTTTGCCCTCCGGCGCCCGTCAGTCCTGCGCATGGCGCTCCAAAAGATATAGCAACTGAGCCCGGGCCTCGGGCCATTCGCCCGCGCGCATGCTGTACATCACCGTGTCGCGGATGGTCCCGTCACGGCGCAGTGCGTGGCCCCGGATCACACCGTCCTTCTGCGCGCCCAGGCGCTCGATGGCGCGCTGCGAGGCGAAGTTGAAGTTGTCGGTGCGCCAGCCCACGACGTTGCAGCCGAGCTGGTCGAAGGCGTGGCCCATCATCAGCAGTTTGCAGGTGGTGTTGACGTGGCTGCGCTGCACGCTTTTGCGGTACCAGGTGTAGCCAATTTCCACCCGTTTGACGGCGGGCAGGATGTCGTGAAAGCTGGTGCTGCCCAGCACGTCGCCCGTGGCGTCATCGCGCACGGCAAAGGCAAAGCGGTGGCCGTCTGCGCGCATCTGCAGCGCGGTTTCGATGTAGGTGCGCGTGTCCTGCGGCTCGGGCACCGAGGTGATGCGCAGCGTCCACAGTGCGCCGTCGGCGGCTGCGGCGCGCAGGCCCTCTTCGTGCTCCAGCGCAAGGGGTTCGAGGCGTACGCCGTTCTGGCGCATCACCAGCGGTTGAACGAAACTCATGGCCGGGCTCCGGGGTTCAACGGTTCCTCTGGTTCATGAACACCAGCTTCTCGAACAGGCTCACGTCCTGTTCGTTTTTCAGCAGCGCGCCCACCAGCGGCGGCACCGACACCTTGTTGTCGGCACTTTGCAGCGCGGTGAGCGGAATATCTTCGGCCACCAGCAGCTTGAGCCAATCGAGCAGCTCGGAGGTGGAGGGCTTTTTCTTCAGGCCCGGCAGGTTGCGCACGTCGTAGAACGTCTTCATGGCCACGGTGAGCAGCTCGCTCTTGAGCGTGGGGAAGTGCACGCCGATGATCTGCCGCATGGTGTCGGCCTCGGGGAATTTGATGAAGTGGAAGAAGCAGCGGCGCAGGAAGGCGTCCGGCAGTTCCTTTTCGTTGTTCGAGGTGATGAACACCAGCGGGCGGTGCTTGGCCTTGATGAGTTCACGCGTCTCGTAGCAGTAGAACTCCATGCGGTCGATTTCGCGCAGCAGGTCGTTCGGGAATTCGATGTCGGCCTTGTCGATCTCGTCAATCAGCAGCGCCACGGGGCGGTCGGCCGTGAAGGCCTGCCACAGCACGCCCTGGACGATGTAGTTGCGGATGTTTTTCACGCGCTCGCTGCTGTGCTCGTCATTGAGCTGGCTGTCGCGCAGGCGGCTCACCGCGTCGTATTCGTACAGGCCCTGCTGCGCCTTGGTGGTGGACTTGATGTGCCATTGCAGCAGCGGCATGTCGAGCGCCTGTGCCACTTCCTCGGCCAGCATGGTCTTGCCGGTGCCGGGCTCGCCCTTGATAAGCAGGGGGCGTTGCAGCGTGATGGCTGCATTGACGGCGAGCATCAGATCCTGGGTGGCGACGTAATTCTCGGAGCCTTGGAATTTCATGGGGTTTGAATGCAGAATCGTTGACAAATGGGCTTGACATGCGCTGGCTATAATTGCCTGCAAAATCTGGGCCCCTGGTTTTCACTTCACAGGATTGTGCGCGCAAAATGAACAAGACGTTGACCACGCTATTTGCATTGGCTGTCGCTTCCGCGACCGCTGTCACCCATGCCCAGGAGATCAAGGGCGATGTGAAGGCAGGAGAGCAGAAGACAGCCATGTGCATTGGCTGCCATGGCATTGCAGGGTACCAGTCAAGCTTTCCGGAAGTGCACAAGGTGCCGATGATCTCGGGCCAGAACGCGGGCTACATCGCCAGCGCGCTGCAGGCCTACCAGAAGGGCGACCGCAAGCACCCCACCATGCGCGGCATTGCCATCTCGCTCACCGAGCAGGACATCGCCGATCTCGCCGCCTACTACGAACAGCATGGCAAGGCGGGGGGCGAATTGCCCGCCGCGCCCCGGCGTGCGCCCGTGGCCCCCGTGGCCGAGCTGCTCAAGAAAGGCGCCTGCGTTTCGTGCCACGGCGACAACTTCGCCAAGCCCATTGATCCGTCCTACCCCAAGATCGCGGGCCAGCACGCCGACTACCTGTACGTGGCGCTCAAGTCCTACAAGGAAACCGGCAAGAACGCCCATGTGGGCCGCAGCAACGGCGTGATGGCAGGCATTGCGGGCCAGTTCAGCAACGCCGAACTCAAGGCGCTGTCGCAGTACATCGCCAAGGTCGATGGCGACCTGCAGGTGGTGCCGCAGCCGCGCTTCCGCTGACCCTCCCGGGGGCTTGCCGCCCCCGTCAATACTGGCACGCCCAGGTGCGGCATGCTTGCGGCAGGCCCCTGCTGCTCATAAGATAAGCAGCGCATGAAGCCGCTGCCCACCTCCCTCTTCTCACCCGTCCACCTGGCCCGCCGGCCCGGCTGGATCATGCGGGTGCGGCCCAGACAGGGTGCGGCCGAACCCGTTGTGTTGGCCGCAGACTCCTAGGCCCGGCGGTTCCTCTCTCCCCCCAGACGTCATCCAGCAACCGCCGGGCATTTCTCCGCCCGGTGGTGCGGTGCGCGCTTTCCGGTCCGCCCCCCGGTGCCGGACATGCCTGCTGCACGGCCGGAGCCGGGTGACGCAGAAGACGACGGTGATCCGTCCCTGCACCCTGCCCGAGAGGAGTCCCATGCGCATCCAGAACATCCTGGCCCTGACCGATTTTTCCATCCAGGCCGAGCACGGCCTCGACCGCGCCGCCGCGCTGGCGGCCGCCCATGGCGCGCGGCTGCGCATCCTGTATGCCTGCGAGACGCCGCCGTTGCAACTGTCCGACCCGATGGCACGGCTGGACCAGCGTGCGCGCCAGCTCGCGCGGCGCCATGGCGTGGAGGTGGGCACCATCGGCGGCACGGGTCGGCTGCTGGAGGACGGGCTGACGGAGGCGGCGCATGCCGACCTGCTGGTGGCCCATGGCCGCATGTACCGGGACGGGTACGTTCTGCCGAGGCGGCAGCTGCTGTACCCGCTGCTGCGGCGCAGCCCCTGTCCGGTGCTGGTGGTGCAACGGCCGTGGCTGGGGGCGTATGCGCGGGTGCTGGTGTCGGTGGACTTTTGTGCTGCGTCCCGGCCGCTGGTGCGCTATGCCGGCAACCTGGAGGCCGGTGCGGCCCTGGAGCTGTTCCACGCCATCGACACCCACGACGAAGCCCGGCTGCGCAGCGCCGAGGCCTCGACGGCCGCCGTGCAGGCCTACCGCCGCGAAGTGCAGCAGTATGCGCAACAGCAGCTCTACCGCTTGTCCGATGTCTTCGAGGCCCGGCGCAACCGTGTGGGCACCCTGATCGGCCGGGGCGACGCGGTGCGCCACCTCACGGTGCAGCAGGAACGTATCGGCGCTGATCTGGTGGTGCTTGGCCAGGAACGCCGCTCATGGCTGATCGACTGGGTGCGCGGCAGCGTGCCACGCAAACTGCTTTCGGGGGGCCTGCAGAGCGACCTGCTGGTGGTGCCGCACGACTGCCTGGGGGTGTGGCAGGATGGCAGGCAACCCGCCAGCCCCACAGGGCGGCTCCCGGCCTGACCCTCAGTCGCGCGTGGCGCGCCGCTGCACAGCGGCGACATAGGCATCGCCGTCGGGTGGGCGCCCCGAGCGTTGGCTCTCCCACAGCATCTGGCCCAGGCATTCCATGGTGGCGTGGTGGGCGTCGTGCAGCGAATCAAGGCGCTTGCCCAGCAGTTCGACGGCCTGGCGGATGCCACGCGGCTGGTCGATGCTGCACTGCTCGCTGATCGACAGGTGCATCGACAGGTGCAGGAAGGGGTTGGTGCGGTCGGGGGTTTCGTCGTAGTTGCGCGCCACGGCCGCATCGGCATCCTGCAGGTCGGCGAGGTACTCGGGGTGCTCGGCGATCCACAGGCTGGCCAGGGTTTCGATGGCTTCCATGGGCGCACCGGCCTGCGCCTTGGCATGGGCGGCGCAGAAAAAGCGGCGGACGTCGGCTTGGGAGGGATTGAACATGGCGCCAGAGCGTAGCACGCGGCCTGCCTCGTCATGCGGTGGCGTCCTACGCGGCATGGCAGTGCGGCGCTCTACAGTGGCTGCCAGAGGGTGGTGCTGTGTCCCGGATGGCAACCCTGGTGTCCCAAGGAGATTTTTCATGACTGCCATGCGTTTGATCGGAGCCATTTTGCTGGTGCTGGGCCTGGCAGGTTTGCTGACCGGCGGGTTCAGCTTCTCCAAGGAAACCACGCAGGCCAAACTGGGCCCGCTGGAGCTGACTGTGAAAGAGAAAGAATCCGTCAATGTGCCCCAGTGGCTGAGCCTGGGTGCCATGCTGATCGGTGGCGTGGTGCTGGTGATGGGTTTTCGCAAGCCCTGATCTGCAGCCGGCGATTTCCAAGTCCGGCAGGCTCCTACCCCCTCGTCCCCAGCAGGCGCGAAATGGTCTGCGTGGCCTGCAGCAGGGCGGGGAGCAGTTCCTCCTGCATCATCTGTGTGCTTGTGCGGTTGGCCTGACCGCTGATGTTGAGTGCGGCCACCGTCTGGCCCGCATGGTTCTTCAGCGGCGCGGCAATCGAAATCAGGCCTTCTTCCAGCTCCTGGTTCACCAGGCACCACCCCTGCATGCGCGTCTGGCGCACACATGCGAGCAGGCCTTCGTCGTCCAGCACCGTGTGCTGCGTGAAGCGCTGGCGTGGCGTGGTTTGCGGCAGGCGGCGCAGCAGTTCGTCCTCGGGCAACGCGGCCAGCAGCACGCGGCCCATGGAGGTCCAGAACGCGGGCAGGCGCGAGCCCACGCCGAGGTTGGTGCTCATGATCTTGTGTGTGTGCACGCGCAGTACATACACCACGTCCAGCTCGTCGAGCACTGCGGCCGAGCAGGACTCGTGCACGCGGTCCACCAGCGCTTCCATCGTGGGCTCCGCCAGGTTCCAGATCGGCAGCGACGAGAGGTAGGCAAAACCCAGGTCGAGGATGCGCGGTGTGAGCCGGAACAGCCGCCCATCGCTTTCCACATAGCCCAGCGTCTGCAGCGTGAGCAGGATGCGGCGCGCACCGGCGCGCGTGAGGCCGGTGTGCGCAGCCACCTCGCTCAACGTTTGCTGGGGCGTGCTGGCGCTGAACGAGCGGATGACTTCGAGCCCGCGGGCGAACGACTGCACATAGCTGTCGCCCGGTTTGGGGTCTTGGGGTGGGGGCATGGCATTCATGTGTGAACGAAGTATAATTCTTTTGGCGAACAAATGTTCGATATACGAACAATCTCGCAAAGTTTCCCGAAGGGCAAACACCTTCCCATCATTCCCGAGAAAGCGTTCCGGATGATCAACAAACTGGCAGATTCGGTGGCCCAGGCGCTCGCAGGCGTGCAGGATGGTGCCACCGTCCTCATCGGCGGCTTTGGCACGGCGGGCATTCCCGGTGAACTTATCGACGGCCTGATCGCGCAGGGCGCGCGCGACCTCACCGTGGTCAACAACAACGCCGGAAATGGCGAGCAGGGCCTGGCGGCGCTGCTCCAGGCGGGCCGCGTGCGCAAGATCATCTGCAGCTTTCCGCGCCAGGTGGACAGCCAGGTGTTCGACGGCCTGTACCGTGCAGGCAAGCTTGAACTGGAACTGGTGCCCCAGGGCACGCTGGCCGAGCGCCTGCGCGCTGCCGGGGCAGGCATTGGCGCCTTCTTCTGCCCCACGGCCTACGGCACCGAACTGGCCGCCGGCAAGGAAACACGCGAGATCAACGGCCGCCACCATGTGCTGGAGCATCCCATCCACGGCGACCTGGCCCTCATCAAGGCCGAGCGTGGAGACCGCTGGGGCAACCTGACCTACCGCATGTCGGCGCGCAACTTCGGCCCGGTGATGGCCGCCGCCGCCAAGAAGACCGTGGCCACCGTGCACGAGGTGGTGGAGCTGGGCACGCTCGACCCCGAAGCCATCGTCACCCCCGGCATCTACGTGAGCCAGATCGTCAGGATCGACCGCGTGGCCACGCAGGGCGGCGGATTCAAGAAATCTGCATGAAATTGCCATCCAGCGCAGAAGGAGCAAGCGTGAGTAGCTATCAAAAACGAAGCAAAGAAGAGTTGGCCCGCCGCGTGGCGCAGGACATCCACGATGGCGCTTACGTGAACCTGGGCATCGGCATGCCCACCCAGGTGGCCAACCACATCCCGGCGGGCCGCGAGGTCATCCTGCAGAGCGAGAACGGCATCCTGGGCATGGGTCCGGCGCCGGCAGCCGGGCTGGAGGACTACGACCTCATCAACGCCGGCAAGCAGCCCGTCACGCTGCTGCCCGGTGGCGCTTATTTCCACCACGCCGACAGCTTCGCCATGATGCGTGGCGGCCACCTGGACATCTGTGTGCTCGGTGCCTTCCAGGTCTCCGCCACGGGCGATCTGGCCAACTGGAGCACGGGCGAGCCCGGCGCCATTCCCGCCGTGGGTGGTGCCATGGACTTGGCCATCGGCGCCCGCCAGACCTGGGTGATGATGGACCTGCTCACCAAGCAGGGCGAGAGCAAGGTGGTCCCACGCTGCACCTACCCGCTCACCGGCATTGCCTGCGTCAAGCGCATCTACACCGACCTGTGCACCCTGGCCTGCACGCCCCAGGGCCTGCAACTGATCGATGCCGTGCCGGGCCTCGCCCACGCCGAACTCGAACGCCTGGTGGGCCTGCCCATCGCGCCAGCCGCCGCCTGAACCCCTTCTACCGACCACCCCAGGAGCCCTCCATGACCCAAGCCTTCATCTGCGACGCCATCCGCACCCCCATCGGCCGCTACGGCGGCGCCCTGAGCAGCGTGCGCACCGACGACCTGGGTGCCATCCCCCTGCGCGCCCTCATGGCCCGCAACCCCAACGTCGACTGGGCCGGCATCACCGACGTGCTCTACGGCTGCGCCAACCAGGCCGGTGAAGACAACCGCAACGTCGCCCACATGGCCAGCCTGCTCGCCGGCCTGCCCCTGGAAGTGCCCGGCGCCACCATCAACCGCCTGTGCGGCTCGGGCCTGGACGCCGTGGGCACCGCCGCGCGCGCCATCAAGGCCGGCGAAGCCGGTTTGATGATTGCCGGCGGCGTGGAAAGCATGAGCCGCGCCCCCTTCGTCATGCCCAAGGCGGAGTCCGCCTTCTCGCGCGCCAACGCCGTGTATGACACGACCATCGGCTGGCGCTTCATCAACAAGCTGATGAAGGAAAAGTACGGCGTGGACTCCATGCCCGAGACCGCCGAGAACGTCGCCGTCGAATACAAGATCGAACGCGAAGCCCAGGACCGCATGGCCCTGTCCAGCCAGCTCAAGGCCGTCGCCGCCCAGAAGGCCGGCCACCTGGCCCGTGAAATCACCCCCGTCACCATCCCCCAGAAGAAGGGTGATGCCATCGTCGTCAGCCAGGACGAACACCCGCGCGAGACCAGCCTCGAAGCCCTGGCCAAGCTCAAGGGCGTCGTGCGCCCGGACGGCAGCGTCACCGCCGGCAACGCCTCGGGCGTGAACGACGGCGCCTGCGCCCTGCTGTTGGCGAGCGAAGCCAGCGCCGCCAAAAACGGCCTCACGCCCAAGGCCCGCATCGTCGGCATGGCCACGGCCGGCGTGGCCCCGCGCATCATGGGCATCGGCCCGGCGCCGGCCACGCAGAAAGTGCTGGCGCTCACCGGCCTGGGCCTGGAGCAGATCGACGTCATCGAACTCAACGAAGCCTTTGCCGCCCAGGGCCTGGCCGTGCTGCGCGCGCTGGGCCTGCAGGACGACGATGCCCGCGTCAACGCCTGGGGCGGCGCCAT
>OGCL01000173.1_pt1 | contig 74484 bp, 61 predicted proteins | sample 1570041 | NCBI WGS metagenome assembly OGCL01 (sample SAMN06266162, study PRJEB24511) | hot springs metagenome | isolation source: Hot spring water | place: South Africa: Limpopo | collected 2015-06-22
GGGACATAGTGAATCTCTATCAGTAGATATAGGATTGGCTTCTCTCATGAATCATCTGGGATTGCTATAGTAGCGATTAAACGCAAGTTCAGCCTTTTAATGTCGTGTGATCGGGTCCATCACGTGCGATCGCCCATAGATCTGACAACTGAATCACCTAACAACTGAATTACCTAACCCAAACTACCCAACCCAAATTACCCAACCCAAATTACCTAACAACTGAATGATGTTGTTATCGTGTTATCACGATCGCAGCGCGGATCTTTGCGAATCATGCTGCTGATATCAGTTTATCAGCTTTGATTCCTGTGGGGGATTTTGCCAGGAGAATTTCGTCATCGATTTAATTTTTGTTGTGATCTTTGCGGTTTAACATAGCCGTTTAGTATGGGGATATTATGAAGGCTTTATTACTTTGGCCGGTCATGCCAAATTCCTTTTGGTCCTACCAGGAAACGTTAGATTTAGCAGGGTTGCGATCGACGAATCCACCCTTGGGCTTAATTACGGTGGCGGCGATGTTACCTGCGGATTGGGAACTGCGCTTTGTCGATCGCAATGTGCGCTATGAAACGGTTGCTGACTGGGAGTGGTGCAATCTGGTGATCATTTCCGCCATGATCATCCAAAAGGGGGATTTCCAAGCCCTGATCCGCAAAGGGGTTGCCTTGGGCAAAAAAGTCGCTGTTGGCGGTCCTTTCCCCACTTCCGTGCCCGAAGTTGCCCTGGCAGCCGGTGCCCATTACTTAATTTTGGATGAGGGCGAATGCACAGTACCCCAGTTTTTAGCGGCCCTAGCACGGGGCGAAGAACGGGGGATTTTCCGGGCCAGCGAAAAACCAGATGTCACCCAAACCCCGATCGCTCGGTATGACCTGCTGGATCTGGATGCCTATCTGGCGATTACCGTGCAATTCTCTCGTGGCTGCCCATTCCAATGCGAGTTTTGTGACATTATCAACCTCTACGGACGCAAACCCCGCACCAAAACTCCGGTACAAATGCTGGCCGAATTAGAAGTCCTCTACAACCTGGGTTGGCGACGCTACGTGTTTATTGTGGATGATAATTTCATTGGTAACAAACGCAATGCCAAACTGTTCCTCCGGGAATTGATCCCCTGGATGGAAGCCCATCACTATCCCTTTATCTTGCTGACGGAAGCCTCCCTAAATCTGGCCGAGGATGAGGAACTGATTGATCTGATGGTGAAGGCTGGCTTTACCCTGGTCTTTATGGGCATTGAGACACCGGATACCGAAAGCCTAGTCGGCATTCATAAACTCCAAAATACCCGTCATGATTTGATCGAATCCTGTCATCTGATCACCCGTAAGGGCTTACAAATTATGTCGGGCTTTATCATGGGCTTTGATAACGAGCGACCAGGGGCAGGCCAGCGCATTCAAGACTTTATTGAAGAAACGGGTATCCCCCAATGTCAGTTCAGTCTCCTGCAAGCCCTGCAAAATACCGCCCTGTGGCAGCGCCTCCAGCAGGAAAACCGCCTGATCGATGGCCTCGGTACCTTCCATCAAGGGGCGATTATGAACTTTGTCCCCACCCGGCCCGTCGAGGAATTGACCCAGGAATATATCCAAGCCTTTTGGCATCTTTACGAACCCATGCCCTATCTCAAACGCACCTTTCACCATTTTCGGCTGATGAATGGCTGGCGCGGCTTCTCCCAGCGGCCCCTAACCCGGCATGAGTGGCAGCTATTCAAGGCGATTTGTTGGCGACAGGGGATTGTGCGATCGACCCGGTTCCGGTTCTGGTGGCAATTACTGGTGATGGCCCTGACCAAGCCTCGCCTGCTCTACGACTATCTGACCACCCTGGGGGTTGGGGAACACTTCTTCAGTTATCGCCACATCGTCCGGGAGCAATTGTGGCAACAACTCGCCCAGATCGAACAAGCTAAACAAGCGCATGCGATGGCCATCCCCTCAGATCAGCCTGTCTTAGCGGGGATCTCAACCTCAGGAAATTAACCCATCTAACCCATCTAACCCATCTAACCCATCTAACCCATTTGTCCACATGGGGCGCGGCAAAGTGTAATGCTAGATTCAGTCCCAAGGCTAACTCTTCCCGTAGACTGGAGCAAATAAGGTGGCTAGGACCAGTCATTTTCCTGAAACGGGTAGCTACCGCTTAGGGTAACGGGGGGTAGACTTTAAGATAATATTTGAGGCCATTTCGGCAATTGGGACCACTTAGGTCGCTTGGATCGCCCTAGGTTGCGACGCAATCCCTGAGCGGCTAACCGTTCGCTCGTTGCGAAACCTTCCCAGCGCCTTTCCCCAGACAAACTTGCTGGGGTTACGACTGCCTCACAGCCCTTGACCCTTCGTTGTTAGCCAGGTTTTACCAACACCATGTCAGCCCCATCGCCGCATGTCCCAACCGTCGATGCAACTGTGGTAGTGATTGATACCGTTGCTGACCCAACGGGCAACTCACCCATCATCGATGTCACCCCCCAAGGCAGTGATGCAAGGGCTGGGGCGACCTCCAGTGCCCTCACCACCACCCACGGCAGTTTTTCTGCCTTCCTGGCCCCCCTGACCCAAGACACCTTCCGGCAGGTGGTCAACGATGTGGAAGAGAAGCTCAAGGTGGTTAACCAAACCCTGTCGATGCTGGAACTTCAGGGGTTTGACTCGATCCTGGAGGAAATGCTCAGTTCGATCACCTTCAAGACGGGGGAACTGCTCAACGCCGATCGCACCAGTATTTTCCTGCTGGACGAAGAGAAAAACGAACTGTATTCGATCATTGCCAAAGGGGAGGGGCAGCAGGGCACGGTTGAAATTCGCATTCCTGCCGATAAGGGGATTGCGGGGGAAGTGGCCACCTTTAAGCGGTTGGTGAATATTCCCTACGACTTTTATGATGATCCCCGATCGGCCTTTGCCCAAATCCAGGATAAAAAGAATGGCTATCGTACCTACACGATGCTGGCCCTGCCCCTGCTGGATGAAGAAGGCAGTCTCGTGGCCGTGGTGCAACTGATCAATAAACTGAAGCCTAACCCTGACCCAACGGCCCCCCTCGATCAAAAGATTGATCTAGAGGGATTTACGGCTAACGATGAGGAGGTCTTTCGCGAATTTGCGCCCTCGATTCGCCTGATCTTGCAATCGTCACGATCGTTCTATGTGGCCACCCAACGGCAACGGGCCGCCAATGCCCTGATTAAGGCGACCCAATCCCTCAGCCAAAGTAGCCTCGATTTGGATGATACCCTGCGGCGGGTCATGGACGAGGCCAAGTCGCTGATGAATGCCGATCGCAGCACACTGTGGCTCATCGATCGCGATCGGGGTGAAATTTGGACCAAGATCCTGATCGCCGATGGGAGTCTGCGGGAGCTACGGATTCCGATCGGGGTGGGGTTTGCGGGGCAGGTGGCGGCCACGGGTGAGGTGTTGAATATTCCCTTTGACCTCTACGATATGGAAGGAGCAGAGACGGCGAAAAAGACAGACCAGTCGAGCGGCTATCGCACCTGTAGTCTGTTGTGTATGCCGGTGTTTGCTGATGGGGAATTGATTGGGGTTACCCAACTGGTGAACAAGAAAAAACAAGGGGAGTTTCCGGCCTATGATCCTACCGACTGGCCCACTCCCCCGGAATGCTGGAAAGCCAGTTTTAATCGCAGCGATCAGGAATTCATGGAGGCGTTCAACATTCAGGCCGGGGTGGCCCTGAAAAATGCCAAATTATTCGCCACGGTGAAGCAACAGGAACAACTCCAGCGCGATATGCTGCGATCGCTCTCCAACGGGGTGATTTCCACTAACAAGGAAGGCCAAATTATTGCGGCGAATGAAAGTGCTAAACAACTCCTGGGCCTCGAAGCCGACGCGATCCTGGAAGGACGATCGATCCTGGATCTGATTCACTTGGAGAAGGGGGATTTCTGTCGCTGGTTTACTGCCGCGATCGCTGCTAAGGATGAGAAAAGTCGGCAGCAATATTATCCCGATCAAACCTTGCAACCCATTTCAGGGGGTGATTACCACAGTATTAACCTGTCGATTAACACGATCACGCTTGCCGATGCCCGCGAAGGGGAACAGGTCTCTGGGGCGCTGGTGGTCATGGACGACATCAGCGATGAAAAGCGGCTCAAGAGCACCATGTACCGCTACATGACCCAGGAGTTAGCGGAACAGTTATTGGAAAATCCCGATGCGGCCAAGATGGGGGGCGATCGCAAGGAGGTGACGGTCCTGTTCTCCGATATTCGCAGCTACACCACCCTGACGGAAAGCCTCAGCGCCGAAGAAGTGGTGGACATGCTCAATAAGTATTTTGAGGCGATGGTGGATGCGGTTTTTACCTACAAAGGTACCCTGGACAAATATATTGGCGATGCGATTATGGCTGTGTTTGGGTCCCCTCTGCCCTTGGAAGATCACGAGTGGATGGCGGTACAAACGGCGATCGAAATGCGTCACCGTCTAGCCGCGTTTAATGAGGAACGGGTTGCCCATAATTATTTACCCATTCGGATTGGGATTGGCATTAACTCCGATGTGGTGATTAGTGGCAATATTGGTTCCAGTAAGCGCATGGAATTTACGGCGATCGGGGATGGGGTTAACCTGGGATCACGCTTGGAGTCGGCGAGTAAGATCTATGGCACAGATATTGTGATTAGTGAAATGACCTATCGCCCCTGCGCCGATCGCGTTTGGGCCAGGGAATTGGACTATATCACGGTGAAGGGTAAAACTAAGCCCGTGGCGGTATATGAACTGATTGGTCTGGCGACAGAAACAATCGCCGACACCAAAAAACAAATTATTGATCTCTATCATCAAGGTCGTAAGTACTATCTGGAACGGAATTTCCCGATGGCAATGGCCCAGTTCGGTATGGTATTGGGCTTGGATAAGCAGGATAAATCTGCGGCCCTGCATCTGGAACGCTGTCAACATTTTCTGCAAAACCCACCACCAGAGGATTGGGATGGCGCTTGGATCTTAACGGAGAAATAGGGTCAGTAACTTGAAAAGCTATTGTAAGGTAGGCAGCCTGCCTGCCACCCAGAGTCCGGTATTCACGGTCTGGTATCCACGGCTGAGGATTCCACAGCTGGGTATTCCTGCCAGCGTATGCTTGATCCTGAGAACGATCGCCGAGAGCTACCCCATGAGTACCCTGACCCTCGACCAGGCCCACACCCTGCTGAAACAGTACGACTGCGTGAATCCCCAAACTGCCCACCTCGATCGTGCCCAGGTCCGCGCCGCCCTCTTGCAACTGGTAGCCAAGTCCGATCAGCAAATCCTGGGGATCTGTGCCGACACCGTTGAGCAGGGCATGACGGCCCTCACTGCCTACGCCCAGGCCCTAGGGTATACCCAGATTCCAACTCCCGCTGCGGAAGCTCAAGCGATCGCGGAACCCGTATACATTAAATTCAACCCCAACGCCGCTGTGTTCTACATCAACCCCTACTCCGGCGACTACCGAGGGGTCTTAGTTTCCTGCCAGTCTGCCGATGCTGATGGGATTAACGATATGTACGGCCACTTGCCCTTAGATTTATTTGCGTGACATCCTCCCGACGCTGACCTTGCCCCCTGCCCCTAAACCCCCGCAAGCGGGGGCAGGGGGCAGCGGGGGGTTGGGGGTACAGCGCTGGATCTCTCAACCTCGCGATTGGGTATCCCTGCCCCACGCCACTTGTCTAGGTCAGAGACCCCCGACAGACCGACTTGACAGGCGGTTTCCCTTCCCCAGTGTCCCTGGGTACTGATCGAACCAGCAACAGAAGTATTTCTGTACAGTTCCCGAACGTTGGAGGTCCCGGCAATGCCTGACTTTTACTCTCAATCGGTGGGCTGCGAACCCAGATTATTATAAGACTGATTGGCTTTGTCTGGCTCATCCCCATTGCGGGGAATCACCAGACGCGGGGAGTCCATGTTTGAGAAGGAAAGAGGCGGGAGAAGTGAGGAAAGAGATTTGCTGCTCTCTACCCTCACTTCTCTACCCTCGCTTCTCCTCAGATACAGCGCGGGACTTATCGCTCCCCGAACCCCTCAAAAGTTAAAATCCCTAGGGGGCTGTCATCATCTACCCCAGCCGTAGCGTCGAGCAGGATGACACCCATCCCTACCGCCCCCTGCTCAACGCCGATCAAGTGCATCGGATTTACCTGGATGAGTTGGGCGATATTGATACAGTTACCGTTGGGCGTTGCCCTGATGGTGCTGACAACGGTGCCGGAAAACCAAGCCCCCGATCGCGCCCGTCGGTTATTGGACCGTGCCAAACAGGAGGCAGCGGAACAGCCGAAGCGTCAAGCGATAGTAGAAATGATCAGCACGATCATAGTCTACAAGTTCATGAATCTCAAAAGACAAACCCACAACTCAAACCCCTCGTCATGTCTGCGTTACCTCCCGCCCAGTTAACCACGCTCCAAACACTCCATGCGCAGGCAGCGTCCCTGTTGCTCTATCAAGGGGTGTGGCACGATCCTGTCGGGCAGGCGTTTCTGGGGCTATTGACGGCACTTCAGCGCAGCGGTGCGGGCGGGAGCCGGGGAGATGGGACCGGTTCTGGGGGGAATCAGGCTTGCCTGGTAGCCTATGGGCAGTGGTTTCGGGCCTTGGCAGCGACGGGCCAGTCCTGGTCGGAGTATTTGATTCAAGGGATTTTACGGGATGAGAATCCCTTCAGTGTGCAAGCGCAAGGTAAACCGCTAACGGCACTACCCACTGCCCTGGTGGCGGCAGCACGCCAGGATTTGGCGCAGTTGCAAGCGATCGCCCAATTGGACTTAGGCCACCTGAGCCAGTGGGTACAAACCAGTGCTGGATTGGCTAGCCCCCCGATCGTGTGGCAAGGGGTGGGGAACGATCCCCCCAGGGAAGCGGCTACGGAGACCCGGCCCGATCGCTGCGCCAGTCCTGGGGCGGGAGAACTCGCGATCACCTTGGCCCACGCTGCCGACTGGTCGGCGCTCATTCCCCAACTGGCCGAGCACTATCGACACCAGGGAACCGGTGTTCTAGGTAGCTTTGGCGCACTTCGGTGGCAAAGGGGACAACTGGTGGGCATTGCCCATCCGGATGCCGTACCGATGGATAATTTGGTGGGCTATGACTGGCAACAGCAGGCATTGCTCCAGAATACAGAGTTTTTAGTGCGTGGCTATCGGGCGCTGAATGTGTTGCTCTATGGCAGTCGCGGGTCGGGGAAGTCGTCGTTGGTCAAGGCGCTCCTGGGGGCACGGGGGCTGGGGTCGCCGCAGTCGTTTCAGGCACGCGGGTTACGCTTAATTGAAGTCGATAAGTCGGATCTCCAAGACTTGCGGGCGATCGTGACCCAACTGGATGGCCTGCCCCAAAAATTTATCCTGTTTGTTGATGACCTGTCCTTTGAGGAAGATGAATCTGCCTATAAATCCCTTAAGGTGGTGCTGGAGGGGACACTGACGGCACGACCGCCCAATGTGGTCGTCTATGCCACCTCAAACCGTCGCCACCTGATTCGCGAGTTTCTGGGCGATCGCCCGCCCCCCCGTGATACCGATGAGGTTCATGCCTGGGATACGGTTCAGGAAAAGTTATCGTTTAGCGATCGCTTTGGGTTGACCCTTACCTTTCCCCCTGCCGATCAAGACACATACTTAACCATTGTCCAGCACCTAGCCCGGCAAGCTGGGATTGCCCTGCCTCCCCCTGAGTTGACCGAGCGGGCGCTGCAATGGGCAACTCGTCACAATGGGCGATCGGGGCGGACGGCGCGTCAGTTTGTGGATTTCCTGCAAGCGGAGTTGGCGTTGAGCCAATCCCTAGGTGCCACGACCGTTGCTTAACCCTGGCTCAAAATTCGATCCCGGCCTGGGCTTTGATCTTTTGTTCCCGGAGAGGGTGTTTAACCAGGGTCATTTCTGTGACTAAATCGGCCTGCTCAATGAGGGCGGCGGGTGCCCCCCGTCCGGTGAGAATTACGTGGGTGTCGGGGGGTTTCGTGGCTAGGCCCGCTAGGACCTGCTCGGTGGATAGATAGTTATGCTTGAGGGCGACGTTCACTTCATCCAGGAGAATCGTGCGGAAGTCGGGATTTTGCAGGAAAGCTAGGGCCTTTTCCCAAGCCTGTTGGGCAATTGCGCGATCGCGCTCCCGATCCTGAGTTTCCCAGGTAAACCCCTCGCCCATTGCATGGAATTCCAGTTGGGGGGCGGCCCCATTTTGGCTCGCTGCCCAAGGCGCAAAAGCGGCTTTTTCCGCCGGTTCCCAGGCCCCTTTAATGAACTGCACCACCGCCACCCGAAAGCCATGACCGAGCGATCGTAACACCATCCCCAAAGCAGCAGTGGTTTTGCCCTTACCGTTGCCCGTATGTACAATAATCAGGCCCTTGGTTTGGGTACATTGGGCCAATCGTTCATCTTGGACCCGTTTGCGGCGCTGCATTTTTTGGCGATATTGCTCAGCCGTGAGGGTCTCAAGGGTGTTGTCAGGGTGATTCTGATCGGTTAGGGTTGCGGACAGATTGGGCAGATTAGACATAATGACATTCAGAATAAAATTCAGACCGGGAATTAATCCATTTTGGGCAAGTCGTTGGCCCCAGCAATTTTTCTATTGTACTGGGTTAGTAAGGGGGCGATCGGGTAGATTGAATATTTGAAAAGCACCGGGTTACAAAAGCACCTGGTCACGAGATACGTTAAGTTGAGCAATGCACAATGGGCAAACTAACGACCCACGTTTTGGATACCGCCAATGGCTGTCCAGCGGCACAGATGACGATCGCACTGTGGGCGATCGCGCCGGACACGGGGAACCGCACCCATCTCCAGACCTGTGTGACCAATGGTGAGGGTCGTACCGATCGACCTTTGTTAAGCGATGCAGATTTTCGGGTGGGAATTTATGAATTGGTATTTGCGGTCGGGGACTATTTTGCCCAGCGATCGCCCGCTCTTCTCATGGGTTCACCCCCCTTCCTCGATCAGGTTCCCATTCGCTTTGGGATTGCCGATGCCAACGCCCATTACCACGTGCCACTCCTGACTTCCCCGTGGTCCTATAGCACCTATCGTGGAAGTTAATTTTGGCTCGAAAACAAGGCTAGTAGAGCAATCGATCGACCTCAAGGGGCGTGGTTGGAAAACTAAGCGGATAAAGGGTGCCACGGGTCATTATCTGGGTTGATTGATAGGTGTCAGCGACGGGATCACGGAAGACGACTAACTCCCTCGTTCGGAGATTAATCACCCAGTATTCCGGAATCATCGCTTGGGCGTAGATTTGGCGTTTAATGTATAAATCCTTTTCTAAACTGGTGTTGGCATATTCAATTACCCAGAAAATATCCGCTACTTGGGGATGACGTTCGGTTTTATACAGGTCAGTCAGCGGTTTCACGATCGCGATATCGGGTTCCGGCTCTGAGTCATTGGGCAAGGTAATTGGCTTCGCTTCCCGCACCTTTGCTTGTCCCTTTAACCGTTCCCGCAGATAATCCGCTGCATCGCTACTTAATCCCGCATGGGGAATCCCTTCCGGTGACATCTCAATCAGTTCGCCTGCCAATAATTCAATCGGTTGCCCCTCAAAAATTCCCGCCGCGATCGCTTGGTGATAGCGATCCACCGTCCACCGAAAGGGCGTTATCACAGGAGACTCCCGATCGTCTGCTGTCTGCGTCATTCGCTTCCCCTCGTCAATATCAGTATCCCCTACCTCCCACCATCCTAAGCTACTCTTGGTAGCCCACCTATCCCCTGCCCCCTAATTCCTCTTTCCTAATTTCTCTCTCCTCTTTCCTAATTTCTCCCTCCTATTCCCTATCTCCATACCGTGCCCAGCGAATCGCCGCCAGCGCCAGGGCATCGATCGAACTGACCAGCGGCAACCCTAATTCATGGGCTGGTCCCGCCTGGATCGCTAGGGGCAGTTCACTGCAACCGAGAATGACCGCGATCGCGCCCCGCCGTTTCAACCGAGCCGCCTCCTCAGCCGCAGGGTGATAACTGTCAGCCAGCCGATTTGCCTTAGCCATGCGAATAGCAGCCATACAATAGCGTTCCATTTCCTCACCGGTTGGGACAAGACAACGATAGCCGTGGGCTTCGAGATACTGCTGATATAGCCCCAGCTTAAGGGTTGCAGATGTGCCCATGATCCCGATCGTGCCTCGGAACAAACCATAACTTTTGAGGTTAGCCACCACTGCTTCAACAATATGCAAAATCGGGAGCGAAGTGACCTGGAGCAGATCGGTATACCACAGGTGTGCTGTATTACAGGGAATGACGATCGCTCCCGCTCCCATATTTTTGAGTTGCTGGACACCGTTTAATAGCTTAGGTAAGGGCGAGGGACCTTGGGCGAGGAGGGCATCAGTGCGATCGGGGACGGTGGGATCACTCCACAGGACTGTATGCAAATGTTCTTGGTCGCAGGTGGCGGTGGTAAGCAGGGTTAAGCGGGTCAGGAACGAGGCTCCTGCTAGCGGCCCCATGCCGCCTAAGATGCCGACAATACGGGGTTCTGGTATTTCAATGATTTGATGCATCATGATCACTGGCGCATCCAATGGATACGTGCTGATTTGCAGGTAAGATTGATATGTGAATTTTTTGTTGGCGGCTCAACAATCAGCCGGGAACCCAGGCTATCCAGATTCTTCTATGCTCCACCAATACCGATCCCGCAAGCCGCTATTGGGGGCTACGTCAAGGGGCAGATGCCTATCTGGTAAAACCGGTGGCGGCAGAAGTCTTGCTAGACTCAATCCAAGCATTGCTACCGCGATCGCGTCGCGACGCCAAGGGCGTATCGTGTCGCGTCTCCACCAGCGAATCGCACGGTGCCCCTCCAGAGGAATCGTCCTGAAACCCCAATGGGCCCGTGTCAAAATAGGGGAAATGTTGATTTCTATACTGCCTGATCTGGCGACGATCAGGACCGCGATCGCACCCTCAATTTAGCCAACCCCACCCCGGCCCTCCCCTTTATGCCCCGCTTTTCCCTGGCTCCCCTGCGTGTCCCCCGGCCCCCAAGGCACTGGTCCATCCCCCTACGTTGGCTGCTGATTGTTCCCTTTGTGGTGCAAACCGTGGGTCTGGTTGGGGCGGTTAGCTATTGGTCGTATCGCAGCGGGCAGCAGTCTGTAGACACCCTAGCGGGACAATTGCTCCTGAAAACAGAGGAGCGCGTGCTGGAAAAACTAGATAGTTATTTACAGACAGCCCAGCAGCTCAATCGGTCTGGGGTTGTGGCCATGCAGGCAGGGGTTATTAGCCCCACTAATCTTGAGCAATTACATCAGTATTTGATGCGGCAACATGATCAATTTCAGGAAGTGACAAGCTTCGTGTTTGGTAATCCCCAAGGGCAATTTCGTACGATTCATCGGGTCACGTTGGCAGATTTTGAATCCCAAGTCACAAAAGTTAAGCCCATGGAACGCTGGCTAGAGGCTGGGATATCGGATGCCCAAGATCCCAGTCAACTCCATTTCTATACTGTTAATGCAGATCATCAACTAGGTCGATATTTAGAGACACTCAAAAATATTGATGTTCGCACTATGCCTTGGTATAAACAGGCCGTCGCCACAGGGAAAATGGGTTGGACACAGCCTTCACAAATTGGTACGACTAATTTATTGGCAATCAATGCCTATGCGCCTGCCTATGATGCGGCTAATCAACTGATGGGGGTTTTTACGGTTCATCTGAGTCTGGCCTCTCTCGATCGCTTTCTCGAAAGTTTATTTATCAGTGAGCATGGCCAGATATTGATCATTGAGCCTAATGGCCTATTAGTGGCTAGCTCTAGTCAGCAACCCCTGTTTACAACCTTTCAAGACCCGGCAACGTTAAACCGCCCGCGCCAGGTTGGGGATATTCAGTTTAAGCGCCTGGCAGCAGACAAAAGCGCCGATCGACGCCTCCAAGCCGCTATCCAGGCTCTCAATAAAGCGTTTGGTGATCTCAGGGCAATTGATCAGGCCCAATCTCTCCGGTTTGAGCTACCCGCTGATCATGCCGCACCCCCCTGGGTCGATCGCTTGTTTGGGAGGCAAATCCCGTGGTTGCGCGAGTCCTATTACCTGAATGTGACTCCCTACCGACAGGCGGGGGAACTGGATTGGCTGATTATTACGATCGTCCCCCAATCTGACTTTATGACAGCGATTCAGGCCAATCGTTACCGCACAGTCCTGTTGGGCACGCTGGCACTAGGGGGATCGATCGCGATCGGTATCCTGACCGCCCAGAGGATTAGCCGTCCCTTGCGGCAACTGAGCCAAGCCTCCCAAGATCTGGCCAGGGGGCAGTTGCCCCTACAGCTTCCGGAGCAATTGGGAATTGAGGAACTGGCGGTCATGGCGCGATCGTTTGAGCAAATGGCGATCAACTTACAGCGGGCCTTTAACCAGACGGAAACCGCCCTTCGGGAGTCAGAAGCTCAATACGCTGCGGTTTTCCGTAATAGTCCTGATCCCATTAGCCTGACAAGTTTGGCAGATGGCCGTTGGCTGGATGTGAATGATAGTTTTCTGGAGTTGACCGGGTATAGCCGTGAAGAGGTGATCAATCACACCGCAGATGAGTTGGGGGTTTTGATGAACCCAGCGGAAGTGGCAGCCCTCGCTGCTCAGATTCAGGCAACGGGTAAGGCCCTGAATCAGGAACTCCACTGGCGCACCAAAACGGGTGAGATCAAAGTTTCCCTGGTCTCCTGTGAAATTATTCACTTGCAAGGACAGCCCTATGTCTTGGGGATTAGTAAAGAAATCAGTGCGATCAAGCAGGTACAAGCCGCCCTACAAGCTAGCGAAACTCGGCTACGCTTGGCTTTGGAAGTTTCCCAAGCAATTGCATGGGAGCGCGATCTGCGGACCAATCGGCTGACGTTTAGTCATATGATCCCAACCACCATCCCCGATATTCTCTCCTATGAGGAGGCGCTTAGTCTAGTGCATCCGGACGATCGTGACGCTGTGCACCAGGCCAATCAAACTGCGATCGCCCAGTGCGGAACCTTTCAGATTGAGCATCGTGTTGCTGTTTCAGAACACACCTCACCCGCCAATCCTTCGCAATGGCGTTGGCTACAGGTGAGCGCCAAAGTGATCACCGATAGTGATGGCCAACCCACACGCCTGATTGGGATGTCAGTTGATATTACCGATCGCAAGCACACGGAATTAATGCTTCAGGAAAGCAGCGATCGGCAGCAAGCCATTCTATCCGTCATGCCGGATTTGATGTTTGTCGTCAATGCCAGCGGTCAGGTACTGGAACAGGTTACCGTCAAGCCCGATCTCGACCTCTATCAAGGTAATCCCCCCCTACCCCGCTCCATTCATGACTGCGGTATTCCGGCGATGGCTGAGCGCAAGGCAAACGCGATCCAAACGGCGCTGACCACGGGCACGATCGTGAGCTACGAACAGGTAGTTGAGCGCCAGCAAAAATTGCGATTTGAAGAGGTACGCTGTGTGCCTATGCCAGGAGAGCGGGCTTTGATGCTGATTCGTGATATCACCGATCGCAAACAAACTGAACTGGCGCTTCAGGAAAGCGAAACCCGCTTCCGGGCCATTTCCGATGCTTCCCCCGCCAACATTTATATCATTGTCAGACGGGCAGATGGTTCCTGGTACTTTGAGCACATGAGTCGGGCAATCGAAGCCATTCAAGAACTTTCCGTTGAGCAGATCTTAGCGGATGCGACCTGTTTACTCAATTGCATCCATCCCGACGATCGACCGGGCTATGAAGCCGCGGCCCAACACAGCTTGGAAACCTTAGAACCCTTTGAATATGAGTGGCGCATTATTACCCCCTCTGGTCGGCTCAAATGGTTGCGGGGTACCTCCCAACCCCTGCGACAGCAAAATGGGGATGTGGCTTGGTATGGCGTTGTTCTCGATATTAGTGAACGTAAGCAAATTGAACTGGCTTTACAGGCCAAAACCGAAGAACTCGATCGCTTCTTCTCCGTTGCCCTGGATCTCCTCTGTATTGCTAACACCGATGGCTATTTCCTTCGCCTTAATCCCCAGTGGGAGCAAACCCTGGGTTATCCCCTCCAGACCCTAGAAGGCGCCAAATTTATTGACTATGTGCATCCTGATGATCGTCCAGCAACCCTGGCAGTTCTGGAACAGATCAAACAAGAAAAAGCCTCTTCCAGTTTTATCAATCGCTATCGTTGCCGGGAGGGTTCCTATCGCTGGATTGAGTGGCGATCGGTCCTGGTGGGCGACCTGATTTATGCGGCTGCTAGGGATATCACTGCTCGTAAGGAGGCTGAGGTTCAACTGCAAGTAGAAATTGATTTCCGACGGGCGATCGAAGCCACGATCGTTGAAGGGGTCGCAATGGTGGATTTGACAGGACGACAAAGCTATGTCAACCCAGCCTTTTGCCGCCTGGTCGGTTGGAGTGAAGCCGAACTGCTGGGAGCAACCCCGCCCTTTGTTTACTGGCCACCCGAGGAAATTGACACCATCACTCAGGTATTCCAGGCGTGCTTGAGAGGTGAACGCCCCCTCCAGGGGCTTGAGTTACGGTTCATGCGCCGGAACGGGGAACGGTTTGATGTCTTGCTGTTGGATGCTCCCCTCCGCAATGCCGAAGGGGAGACCGTCGCTTGGCTAGCCTCGGTGTATGACATTACCGAGCGCAAAGCTGCACAAGAGCAACTCCGATCCTATCAAGAACGCCTAGACAGCATTCTTAACTCGATCGACAGTGCCATCTGGTCTACCACCTACCCCGACTTTGTGACCCTCTACGTCAGCCCTGGTGCCGAAAAAATCTATCAACGCCCCGTCACCGAGTTTGAGACCAATGCCAACCTTTGGTTTGAGGTCATCCATCCCGATGATCGGCCCCAACTCCTGGCAACCCTGCCCCGACTGCTGGACGAGGGCGGCTTCACCCTTGAGGAGCGTATCCTGCGGCCCAGTGGCGAAATTCGCTGGATCACCCAACGTTGCTGGCTTATCTATGACCTGAATGGTCAACCCATCCGCGTCGATGGCATTGCCACTGATATTACCGACCTCAAGCAAACCGAACTGGAGCTACAACAAGCCAAGGAAGCCGCCGAAGCCGCCAGCCGAGCCAAAAGCCTTTTCCTCGCCAATATGAGTCACGAACTGCGCACCCCCCTCAACGCGATCCTCGGCTTCACCCAAATTATGGCCCGTGATTCCCACCTGTCCCCAGAGCAGCGAGAACCGATCCAGATCATTCACCGCAACGGGGAACACCTCCTAAATCTGATTAACGACATCCTCGACCTCAGCAAGATTGAAGCTGATCGGGTCCAAGTACAACTGAGTACCTGCAACCTAAGCGATTTACTCACGCCCCTCCTGAAAACCTTTGCCCCCCAAGCCCAAGCCAAGGGCCTATCCCTGAACGTTGAGATTGCGCCAGAGGTCCCCACGACGATCGCCACCGACCCCCGCAAACTCAACCAAATCCTCATGAACCTGCTGAGTAATGCGATTAAGTTCACCCAAGCAGGCGGCGTTGAATTGCGAATTCATGCCCACATTCCCACCCCTCCTTCCCCAGTCGAACCGAATCTGAATGTATCGACAACATTAGATTCATCTGTAGATTCACCTAAAGAAGTCGCTACCCTTACCTTTACAATTAAGGACACGGGTGTTGGCATTGCTCCTAAAGAGTTGCCACTTATTTTTAATGCCTTTACGCAAGCTGATGCGGGGAGGAAATCCATGCAAGGTAGCGGTTTAGGACTTAGTATCAGCAGTAGACTGGCCGGTTTACTCGGCGGTGAAATTCGGGCCACCAGTGTCCTCGGTGTGGGTAGTACCTTTGAGCTAACCCTGCCCTGCCAACCGCTGCCGGGTGCCGCCACCCTCACGTCAGAGATGTTCCAGGACTTCACGATCGCACCCACCACGATCGCGCCACCGAGTACGCTGCGCGTTGAGGATCTGGCAATGATGCCAGTGACCTGGTTAACCGAGCTGTACCAAGCGGCCCTCTACGGGGATGAGGACACGATCGCCACCCTCGCCCAAGCCCTGCCTGCCTCAGCCGCTACGATCGCCGAGCAGATTGAACAACTGGCCTACGACTACCGGTTTGAGTTAATTAAACAGGTGGCAGAAGACTGCCTGCATCAGCGTACCCTTTCTGATTCAATATGAGTTTTAGATTTTGAATTTTGAATTTTGAATTTTGATTTAAATTGCAATTTTAGAGAGACACTTAGGCTGTGATGTCTGCTACTGCTGCCGAAATCTTGATTGTCGATGACCAGCCGGATAATATCCGTACTCTGGCGGCAATCCTACGGCAAGAAGGTTATAAGATCCGTAAAAGCCTGAATGGAGAGTCCGCATTGGAGTCGGCGTTGTCCGTGCCACCGGATCTGATTTTGCTGGATGTGCGCATGCCAGTAATGGATGGCTACCAGGTGTGTAGCACCCTGAAACAACGACAGGAAACTGCTAAGATTCCCGTGATTTTCTTGAGTGCCTTGGGAGATGCGACTGATAAGGCGAAGGGCTTTGCACAGGGGGCAGCAGATTATATTACGAAGCCCTTTCAAGTGGAAGAAGTCCTGGTTCGTATTCAGCATCAACTCACCCTGCGCCAACAACAACAAGAACTTACCACCCTCAACCAAAAGCTTCAGGCTTACAATCAGATCCTTGAATCCAAAGTTCAAGCACGAACCCAAGCGCTGCAACAATCCCTGAATTTTGAAGCGACCCTCAAACGCATTGCGGATAAGGTGCGGAATTCCCTGGACTCCCAGCAGGTGATGCAAACGGCGCTGACCGAATTAACCCAAAGCTTAGGGTTGGTAGCCTGCTATGCCACGCTCTACGAAGCTGATCGCCCGTTCGCGCAGCGTTTCCAAGGGGAAATCGCGTCCCTGCGCGCCTATCCTGAGCCACACCCGGATCACGCCGTTCGCGCAGCGTCTCCGCAGGAGAATTGCACCCAACGGTTGGTTGCCTTGCCGGGAGTATGGCCCCAATTACAGGCTGGGCTAGGGTTTGCCTTTTGTACCCTGGCCGAACGGACGGATAGTCCTGACAGGCTCAACCCAGAACAGGCAATTTGGGCGGGTCCAATTTTTGACGATCGTGGGCAGCGGCCAGAAATGGTCGGGATTCTCTGGTTAGTTCGTCCGGCCAGTGCCTATTTTAGTGAGAGCGAATTACGGCTCATTGAACAGGTCACCAACCAATGCACGATCGCCCTGCGGCAGGCCCATCTCTATGAAGCCTCCCAACAACAAGTGCAAGAACTTCAGCGCTTAAATTGCCTCAAGGATGAGTTCTTGAGTACGGTTTCCCATGAACTGCGGACCCCACTGGCCACCATCAGTTTGGCGGCGAACATGATCCCTCACCTGGTGGCCCAGATGCTAGGGCCGGCCCAACCTCTCCCCCCCGACAGTAAGCTGTTTCGCTACCTCAAGGTCTTAAAGGAGGCTTGTCAACGGGAGTTACGCTTGGTGGATGATTTGCTCAACCTGCAAACCCTGGAAGCGGGCACCTATCCCTTACAACCGATCGCGATCGCGCTGTCCCAATGGTTACCCATGATCCTCCAACCAACCCTCGCCCTCGCCCAATCCCAGGAACAAACCATTCTCTTCCATCTGCCCCCGGATTTACCGACTTTTCAAAGCGATTCTACCAGCCTCGCCCGGATTGTGAACGAGTTAGTGGCCAATGCGTGTAAATACACCCCCCAGGGTGGCAGGATTACCATTGCGGCCCAAGTGCTGCCGGAACTAGGGCGACCGGACAGTCAACTAGACGGTCAACTAGACGGTCACCAGTTACCGAATGGCTACCCCCCCGGTGCCCGCCCCCTGTGTTCGCGCAGCGTCTCCCCAGGAGAATTGCTCCAAATCACGATCCACAATACTGGCACCCATATTCCCGCCACCGAGTACGATCGTATTTTCGACAAGTTCTACCGCATTCCCCAGCAGGACCCCTGGAAGCATGGCGGTACCGGTTTGGGGTTGGCTCTGGTGAAGAAATTAGTTGATTACCTGGGGGGCACGATCGGGGTCACGAGTGATGACCAAGGCACCTGCTTCTATGTCCGGTTTGCCCTCACCCCTTGCCCCAATGAGATGGCATAGCGGGAGCCGCTTAAACTGCCACTTAAACTGCCACTTAAACTGCTTAAACTCTTAAACTGCTTAAACTATAGATCAGTCATGCCGAAAAGGGGAACTTGTCGGTTAGTGTCGAGTCTGCAAGGCCCAGCCCGTTCAACTGCTTTGTTGACGTGAGTTCGATAACAGCCCCATTGCCCTCACCCCCCAGCCCCCTCTCCCAAAAGGGGCGAGGGGGAGTAGGGCATTATCAAGCTTTTAGGCCCCTCTCCCTGGGAAAAAGGGGTTGGGGTGAGGGTCATCGAACTGACGTTTGTTGGGTCGCCCGGCGCTTGCCCCAATCTATTGCCCAATCAAGCTTGATCGACCACTATTCCCGTGGGGTTATTTCCCGCAGAGTCATTAGAGTCATTCACTATTACCCATGTCAATTCCCGATCGCGCCACCCCTGCGTCTGCCACCCCAGTGCCTCCCCCGCAGGCCGCTGCCCCGGCTCCTAGCCTCACCCACCTCGATCGCCAAGGGCAAGCCCAGATGGTGGATGTTTCTGGTAAAACGCCCACACAACGACGGGCGATCGCAGGGGGACGGGTGCGGATGCGGCCAGAGACCTTTGCCGCGATCGCGGCGGGCAATGCCCCCAAGGGAGATGTCCTAGCTACGGCTCGTCTGGCAGGCATCATGGCAGCCAAGCAAACAGCCCAGCTAATTCCCCTCTGTCATCCCCTGCCCCTGCATCAGGTGGAAGTGACGATCGCGCCAGATGCTGACCTGCCGGGGTATCATATTCGCGCTGAAGTCGCTACCAAGGCTGAAACGGGGGTAGAGATGGAAGCATTGACCGCCGTCAGTGTTGCCGCCTTAACCCTCTATGACATGGCCAAAGCCTTGGAAAAATCGATCGTGATTGAGGCGATTACCTTGCTGCATAAAACCGGTGGCAAATCGGGTGACTACCCCTATTCCGCAGGCGAGGATTAACAACCCGTCCGTTGTTTTTTCGCTGGGTTCCTAGAGTAAGCTTGGCGGCTGAGGGAGCCTGTTAAACTAGAGCTGTAAGCCTGCTGGACACGCGGTATCCTATGCCCCGCATTCTTGTTTTGGAAGACTCAATCCTCTCCCGTCGCATAATTAAGCGGATTTTAACAGCGGCAGATTACGAGGTGCTTGAAGCCGCTGATGGCAAACGCGGGTTAGCGATCGTCGATACGGAGGCTATTGACTGCATTCTCTTGGATTTGCTCATGCCGGAAATGGATGGTCAGACGTTCCTTGCTAACCTTAGGCAGCAAAAAACAGCGATTCCCGTAGTTGTTATTAGTGCGGATATTCAAGAAAGTACCCGCCAACGGTGTTTAGAATTGGGTGCCTTGGCGGTGCTGTCTAAGCCCACAAATTCTGAGGAATTACTCCGTGTCCTCCAACGGGTACTCCCCCCTGAATACCCTCGTCCTAACCCCTAGTTTCCCGAATTTAACTAGCCTCTGGAATGATAGCCATGAGTTTACTAATGCCCACTCAACTCGATGCATTACAGGAATTGATTAACATTGGGGTTGGGCGATCGGCGCAGATGCTCAACCAGATGCTAGATGTTCATGTCCAACTTCATGTGCCCTTGGTCAAGGTGTTACCCTCTACCGTGCTCGAACACGAATTAGCGCAACAATTAGGACCTGAACCGATCTCAACGGTACAATTAGGCTTTCGAGGTCCCTTTAGCGGCTTGGCCCAGTTAGTATTTCCCACCGCCAGTGCCGCCCGCTTAGTATCCGCCTTGATGAGTGAAGATACCGATGAATCCGATGATTTAGATGCCCTGCGCACAGGCACCTTGAGCGAAGTTGGGAATATTGTCCTCAACGGAGTCATGGGCATGATCAGTAATCTGCTGCATCAGCACCTCGACTATTCCATACCCATCTACGCTGAGGAACGAATTGATCACCTCTTAAGCATCAAAAGTATGCCTCAAGGTGATGTCGTCCTGCTAGCCCAAACCCGTTTTTTAATCGAAAAATTGCTAGTTACCGGCGATATTATTTTACTCTTCAATATTGGCTCCTTTGATACTTTGCTGACGGTGATTACGGACAACCTGGAGTTGTATCATGAGCAGACAGTCCCAGTCTGAGTTATCCCCTAAACCGATACCCATTCCAGCCACCGATTCCGCATTTATTGTGTTGGATGCCTTGCCGTTAGGCGCATTTGTCCTGGATGCAAATTGGGTGATTCTGTTCTGGAATAATAGCCTGGAAACCTGGACCGGGATTCAGCGTGACCAAATTGTGGGACATGCCGTCGATCGCTACTTTCCCCACCTCCGGCACCCCCGCTACCAGAGCCGCCTGAGTCAGGTATTTGAAGGAGGCCCCCCCGTCCTGTTTTCCTCCCAACTCCATCCCCACCTGATCCCAGCCCAGCAACCGGATGGCAGCCTGCGGGTGCAAAACACCACGGTTTCCGCAATTCCCGGCAGCCAGCCAGAAGAATTCTATGCTCTTTGGTCGATTCAGGATGTCACCGACTTAAGCCAACAGGTTAAACGTTACCGCAAGGCCCAATCGCAAGCCTGGGATGAGGTCAAAGCCCGACAACAGGCAGAAGCCAAATTACGAGCCGTCGTAGAAGACACTTCGGCCTTTTTCTCTAGTTTATATATGTATAGTCTAGACTGTTGGGAATATGACTATGTTTCCCCGGGTGCTGAGGCAATTTTTGGCTACTCAGAGTTGGAAATTGTGGCGAATCCAGCCCTCTTGATTGAACGCATTTTACCGGTCGATCGCGATCGTATTGTCTTACCCGCCCTCGCCCAATTATTAGTTTCCACAGAACACCTCACGATCGAATACCGTTTGCAACATAAACAGGGGGCAATTCTCTGGATTTCACATACCCTTAGCTCCCATCGTGATGAGACTGCTGATGCCTGGTATGTGACGGGCATTGTGGTTGATATTACCCAACGGAAGCAACTCGAACTTCAGCTTCAAGAAAGTGAACAACGCTTTCGCAATACCTTTGAATATGCCGGTATTGGGATGGCCTGGGTCGATTTGGAGGGGCGCTGGCTACGGGTAAATGCGGCCCTGTGTCAAATCACGGGCTATAGCGAAGCCGAGTTATTGGCCACGAATGTGCAGTCGATTAGCCATCCGGAGGATATGGTTGCCGATCAGGCCAATGCCGATCGCCTCCTGCGGGGGGAAATCTCTGTCTACCAAATGGAAAAGCGTTACCGGCATAAACAGGGATACTGGGTATGGGGATTGCTCATTGTGACCGTGGTTCGGGATCAAGCAGGTGCCCCCCTTTACTATATTTGCCAGATTCATGATATTAGCGATCGTAAACGAGCCGAGGAATCCCTCCGACGCTATGAACGAATGATTGCGGCAACCCCCGATTGTGTGTCCTTAATCGATCGCAATTATGTTTATCAGGTGGTGAATCAAACCTATTTAAGTTGGCATCGTAAATCCTATGATGAGATTGTTGGTCACTCAATTGCAGATCTACTGGGAGAAGACTTATTTCAAAGCGTTAGTAAACCCCTATTCGATCGCTGTTTAGCCGGGGAAAGTAATATCAAAGTTGAGAAATGGCTAGATTATGCCGATGGCCAACGCCGCTTTATCTGTGCTACCTATAGCTCCTATCTGGAACCAGACGGTACTATTATTGGCGTTGTGGTGAATATTCACGACCTCACCCAGCTAAAACAAGCCGAAACCCAGTTGCGGGATCTCTCTAGTCGCTTGGAGTTGGCGGTTAAGTCGGCCCATATCGGTATTTGGGAGTGGGATCTGCTCAACGATCGCCTGTGGTGGGATGCGCGGATGCACGAACTGCATGGGATTCCCGTCGGCACGTTTGCGGGAACCTACGCCGCATGGCAAGCCCACCTCCATCAGGCCGATGCACCAGCCCACTACGCGGCCCTCCAAGCCACGCTTCAGCATGACCAAGATCTATCCATTGAATTTCGGGTGATCTGGCCCGATGGCAGCCTACACTGGCTAGAGGCCCATGCCCTCGTACAATGGGACCCCCAAGGCCATCCCCGGCGGCTGATCGGGGTTAACCTGGATAATACCGATCGCAAGCGGGCTGAAACCGACCTGCAAACCTCCCAACAGCAATATCAAACCCTGGTTGAAAATTCCCCCGACCTGATCGAGCGGTTTGACCCCCAACTGCGCCACTTGTACGTCAGCCCGGCCCTCGCCACCCTGGTGGGGATGCCCACCACAGCGTTTTTAGGCAAAACCTGCCGGGAACTAGGTCTCGCGACAGACATGGTGGAAGCCTGGGAAGCAGCGGTGGCACGCCTTTTCGCCACCCGCCAAAAGCAAACGATCGAATTCAGTACCCCGACCCAACAAGGCACTCGTTCCTTTGAGATGGCGATCGTGCCCGAACTGACCCCAACCCAGGAGATTGCCTCGATCCTCTGTATTTCCCGTGATGTGACCGATCGCCAAACGGCAGCAATGGCCCTCTATCAACAGGCCGAACGTGCCCGCCTTTTGGCCGAGATTGCCCAACGTATCCGCCAAACCTTGGATCTGGCTGAAATTCTGAATACCACCGTCACAGAAGTGCGTCAATTTTTACAGTGCGATCGGGTGGTGGTCTACCGCTTTGAACCGGATTGGAGTGGCCTGATTGTGGCTGAGTCCGTGGGGGCCGGTTGGCCCGCCATCCTCGCGATGCACATTACCGATACCTATTTTGTAGCCCATGAGGGCAATCTTTATCAATCGGGCGATATTAAGGCTGTTGATGATATTTATCAAGCAGGATTTACGGACTGCCATCTAGAATTATTGGAAAGTATGCGGGTACGGGCTAAGCTAGTTGTACCGATTATGCAAGCAACCGGGCCGTGGGGACTCCTCATTGCTCACCATTGCCAAGGTATTCGCCATTGGCAGACGTTGGAAATTGACCTGATTAAACAACTGGCAACGCAATTAGAAATTGCCATTCAGCAGTCGGAGTTGTTGGAACAGGTGCGGCGACTTAATACTAATCTAGAAACCCAAGTCCAGAAACGTACCCAGGAACTCCGCCAATCTCTCGCTTTTGAAGCCCTGCTCAAACGGATTACCGATAAGGTCCGAGATAGCCTGGATGAGGGGCAGATTTTGCAAACAGCGGTCCAGGAATTGGCCTTTGGTCTGGATTTAGACGGCTGTGATGCGGCCCTTTATGATCTGGATAATCGGACCTCAACCATTGCCTATGAATGTATTCGATCGATCCTCCTTCCAGCCCAGGGAATTCAAATCTCGATGGATGGTAAACCGGATATTTATCACCAACTGCTCCAAGGCCGATCCCTTCAGTTCTGCCTGGTTAATCTAGCTGAATTTGATAGTTGTCGTGTCCATCAGAAACATACAGCAACGATTCTCGCTTGTCCGATCATTGATGAACGCAGTGTCTTGGGGGATCTATGGTTATTTAAGCCAGCCACGCAGAGTTTCTCAGCGATGGAATTGCGCTTGGTGCAACAGGTCACCAATCAATGCGCGATCGCCCTGCGCCAGTCCCGTCTCTACCAAACGGCCCAGGCCCAGGTGCAAGCCTTGGAACAACTCAATCGTCTCAAGGATGACTTTCTCAGCACCGTCTCCCATGAGCTACGCACCCCCATGTCGAACATCAAGATGGCGACTCAAATGCTCGAAATTAGCCTGCAAGCCTTGGGAGTCTTCGATGATCCTGCCAATGTCATTAATCGCTACTTCACGGTTCTGCGCGAGGAAGGTCAACGCGAGATCAATCTGATTAATGATTTACTAGACTTGGCCCGTTTGGATGCTGGCCAGGAAGTGCCCAACCCCGTCACCCTCGACCTGCGATCGTTCCTGCCCTACCTGACGGAACCGTTTGTCGAGCGCACTCGTAGCCAGCAACAACAGTTGATCCTGCAAATTGCTCCCGATTTGCCGCCCCTTGTTACCGATCCCACCTACCTGGAACGGATTGTGACCGAGTTGCTGAATAATGCCTGTAAATATACCCCCGCCCACGAAACCATCACCCTCGCCGCCCAGGCAAGGCCAACGGGCATCCTGATTCAGATGAGTAACTCTGGGGTGGAAATGGCCGCAGCAGAATGTGAGCGTATTTTCGATAAGTTTTATCGTATTCCCAACAATGATCCCTGGAAGTATGGCGGTACCGGGTTGGGCCTTGCCCTTGTCAAGCGAATGACCGACTTTCTGGGGGGCACGATCCACGTCGAAAGCCACGATCGGCAGGTCCATGTCATCCTTCAGTTAACCCCGCTCACCTTGCCAACAGCCCGCCCCACCCCGCTGAACACGCCCGCCCCCGCCGCCCGCCCCCCAACTGCCTAAGCCTTGTCCGCGCGACGATCGCGCCTAGCCCTGGGAACGGTAGCAGCTCCCCAGCGTTTGGTTATCTACCCTGCAAGCAGAGGTAGGGACACCCTGTACATTAGACAGAGTGAGTTTTGAGGCCGCACATGGTCGATTTCCTAGCTTGGGTACCGCGATTACCGGTCAGCCCCGTTCTTCCTGGGGGTATTGTCCTGCCCCTACTGGCCACCCATAGCCCTAGCGAACCCACCGACAGCACCCTGGTCCTGGCGGGTGTCCTGTTGAGCCTCGTGATTATTTACCTCGCCAGCAAGGTGGGGGGCGAAATCGCCCATCGGTTTTCACTGCCGCCAGTCCTAGGGGAACTGGTTGCGGGAGTAGTCATCGGGGTATCGGCCCTCAAGCTGATCCTGACCCCCGAAAGTGGGTTGGCCAGCACCGACTCGCTGGTGATCCAGTGTTTACAACTCACCGCTGGTCTCAGTCCGGGGGGGACTGCGGCCACCTTCCAGGCCCAAAGTGAAGTCCTGACCATTCTGGCCGAGCTAGGGGTGATTATCCTGCTGTTTGAAATCGGCTTGGAATCGAATATTAAGGACCTGCTGGAAGTGGGGCCGCAAGCCTTGCTGGTGGCAGTGGTGGGGGTGGTTGCACCCTTTGTCGCCGGGACGGCTGGCCTCATGTTGGTGTTTGGGGTGGCGGCGATCCCCGCGATTTTTGCTGGGGCGGCGTTGACCGCGACCAGTATTGGCATTACCTCCAGAGTCCTGGCTGAGTTACCCCGACCGGGCGGTGAACGGGGCAGTCAATTGGCCTCGCTCGAAGGTCAAATTATCCTGGGAGCAGCGGTGATCGACGATGTCTTGGGCATTATTGTCCTGGCCGTTGTAGCGAGTCTGGCGAAAACCGGTGAAGTGGCGGCCCTGACGATCGTTTACCTGATCCTGAGTGCCTCGTTCTTTCTCCTGGGGGCTATCCTCCTGGGGAAATTCCTCAGCCAGTCCTTTATTGCCCTCTCCAAACGCCTGCAAACCCGTGGCGAATTGGTCATCCCCGCCCTGATTTTTGCCTTTACCCTGGCCTACTTGGCCGATGCGGTCCATCTGGAGGCGATCTTGGGAGCCTTTGCCGCTGGGCTGCTGCTGGACGAAAGCAATGAACGGATTCGGTTACAGGCCCAAATTCGCCCGATCGCGGATATGCTAGTCCCAATCTTCTTTGTCATGGTGGGGGCTAAAACTAACTTGGGCGTACTCAACCCGGCCATCCCCAGCAACCGTGAGGGCCTAGTGATCGCCACCTTTTTGATCGGTGTCGCCATTCTCGGTAAGGTAGTAACAGGGTTCACGGTGTTTGGCCAAGGTCCCGCAATTAACCGATGGGCGATCGGAGTAGGGATGATCCCCCGTGGGGAAGTGGGGCTAGTCTTTGCTAGTGTAGGAACAGCCAGTGGTGCCCTTACCAATGCCCTAGAGGCTGGCATTGTCGTCATGGTGATTCTCACCACCTTCCTCGCCCCCCCCCTGCTGCGCTGGGTGTTCAATCCCCCGATCGCGGCTTTGGTTCCGGAGGTCCCTCCCTCTGGAAAATCGGGTCCCGGTGCCTAACGTTCGATGACTGCTTGTTTCGATCAGTTTGTTTTGATCGCGTCGTTTTGATCCGTTTGTTCTGATCAGTTCGTTGTGATCACCCCATTGTGATCACCACTCCTGTTTTGATGTGAGGAGAGGCTGCTGTGAAATTCTATCGGTTGTTGCCCGGTTTGCTGGGTACCCTGCCGCTGTTGTGTCCAGCGGCTCAAGCCGCGCAGTTGCAATCCTGGCGCTTCGATCCCAGCCAAAATCGGCTCGACTTCGCCACCGATACAGCCATCCAACCCCGTGCCCAAGTCCTGGCAAACCCGACCCGCCTCGTGATCGATCTGCCAGGCACGACATTTACTCAGCCCCTCGCCCAGCAAGCTGTCGGCGGGGCAATCCAAACCGTCCGGGTGGGACAACTCGATGCCGCCACTACTCGCATTGTGGTCGAGATGACACCGGGCTATACCTTTGATGCTAGCCACCTCGCCATTCAGGGCCTCACCCCGAACCAATGGTTTGTGCAACTGCCCCCCTTGCAAACCCTGGGGACGAGTGTGATGTCTGCTGGGTTCCCCAGTCCGCCCCCCTCACCTACCTTTACCGTCCCTCCGGCCAACGCGGCCCCGATGCTGGCCACCATCCAAACCGTGGATTTGGTCAACCAGGGCACCCAGTTATTGATTCGGGCGGATCAGCCCATCCGCCAACAGGGCCAATGGGATCGGCGAACCGGTACCTATTTGCTGCGGCTATCCCCAGCCCGTCTGCCCGCCTCGCTGCGGGGTCCCCAGTTGGGCCAGGAGGGTCCCCTAGGGCAGCTACGCTTTCGCCAAGACAGTCCCGACACGGTGCTGGTCCTCGCCCAACCCCGGCCAGGGGTACAAATCCTGGGGGTGAATCAGCCTACGTCCCAAACGATCGCCCTGCAACTTCAGGGGCTACCCCCCTCGGCGCGATCGGCCCCGCCTCCCCGGCTGGCCTACCAAGGGGGAACGGCCCCGGCCCCAAGCTTAGGATTGCAGGCCGCGCCGCGCCCGCTGCCCCAAGGAATGTGGATTGCCGTGATTGATCCGGGGCATGGTGGTCCTGATCCCGGTGCGGTAGGGATTGGGGATCTCTACGAGAAAAATGTGGTATTGCCGATCGCCCAACAGGTTGCGGCCATTCTGGAACAACATGGGGTACGGGCCATCCTCACCCGCAACGACGATCGGGATCTGGACCTGGAACCCCGCGTCCAAATTGCGGAGCAGGCGAATGCCGCGGTCTTTGTCAGTATCCATGCCAATGCCATCGGGTTAGATCGACCGGACATCAATGGCCTGGAAACCTATTATTTTTCCTCAGGAGAACAACTGGCCCAGATCATCCACAACAGCATTGTGCAAGCCCTACCCGTGACCGATCGCGGGGTGCGGCAAGCCCGCTTTTACGTCCTCCGGCGCACCTCCATGCCCTCGGTTTTAGTGGAAACTGGCTACGTGACGGGGCGGGAAGATGCCCCCCGGTTAGCGAATCCCGCATTCCGCAGTCAAATGGCCGCCGCGATCGCGCGTGGTATTCTCCAATACCTGCAACAAGGCTATTAACTGCCGCCATGCTCCGCCTACAGATATTCCCGCAAAAACTCAAAGGGATCATCTTCCCAGCAAGGTTCGGGGAAGAGCGCCAGCAACACCTGACTGACATCGGCAGCAGCATCCTCGATCCCGTCGTAGTGGAACAGGGTATCCAGGGCCTTAATATCCCGATCTTTCAAGGGAGCGACCAGAACCGCAAAACTGCGCAAATGGGCATGGGCACGCTGAGTATCCGCGTTAGGCAGGACCTCTGGCCCCACATGGGTTACCGGAGCCGCATAAAAATCCGTCCGGGGCGCTCGTCGTGTTAACGCCGGGGAGTTATAACGGGGTAACTCGCCGGAAAAGGCCACGTCGTCGTTGTTGGAACTGGTAGAGCTAGTCGTGAGCATCAGGCAAAAGGGTGCCAGTGAACGATTACTCCCAATAACAGCATTCCCTGTTACAAGTGTTAACTCACTACTTTATCGTCTGTTTCGATATTTGCCAGTGATCCAAGTCCTAGCCAAGCCTTGTTCTCTATCATAGAAGACCCAAAATCCTAAGAGGGTAAGCACCCCCCATTTACCGAAACTCCCCTCGGTAGCGGGAGGCAGGCCGTGCTTTCCCCGCTGCGGCCCATTCCTGGAGAAATTGGATCTGTTCCTGGGCGGTGCGGGCGAGGGGGATCACCTGGCTGGCGGCTTCGAGGATGTCCTCGTTGGTAAAGTCGCGGTTTTGGCTAAAGGCGATGTGCATGGCCTCGACTAGGATTTGCTCGATTTCGGCCCCGGAGAAGTCAGGGGTTTCGTAGGCCAGTCGGTCCAGGTCATACTGGGACAGCGTGTGGGGCCGCAGGCGCGAGAGGTGGACACCAAAGATCGCCCGTCGTTCCTCCTGGTTGGGCAAGCCGACAAAGAAAATTTCATCAAACCGGCCCTTGCGCAACATCTCCGGGGGCAGGGCACGGACGTTATTAGCCGTCGCCACCACAAAGACGGGGGAGGTTTTCTCCGCTAGCCAGGTGATAAAGGTGCCAAACACCCGATTGGCGGTCCCGGCATCCCCCCGCCCATCTAATCCGGAAAAGGCTTTATCAATTTCGTCAATCCACAAAACACAGGGAGCCAGGGCTTCGGCCAACTGGATCATCTGGCGCGTGCGGGACTCCGATTCCCCCACCAGTCCCCCGAAGAGCCGCCCCACGTCCAACCGCAGCAGGGGTAGGTGCCAATGGTGGGCAATGGCCTTGGCCGTGAGGGATTTGCCCGTGCCCTGAATCCCCACCAGCAGCAACCCACGGGGATGGGGCAGACCGTACTGCCGTGCCCGTTCGGAGAAGGCCCCACCCCGCCGTAGCAGCCAATCCTTGAGGTTATCCAGGCCGCCAATATCGGTCATCGCTTCGTGGGCGGGATAAAAGTCGAGAATTTGGGTTTGGCGAATGGTTTGGCGTTTTTCCTCCAGAACCAGATCAATATCCTCCGGGCGCAATTCCTGGTGGGTGGCGATCGCCCGTGCGAGGACCCGGCGAATCCGCTCGATCGACAACCCCTGACAGGAGCGCACCAACTCATCCAACAGCCGTCCCGTCGGCGGGGTGCCCAGGGCGGAGAGCAACCGCTCAACTTCGGCCCGGATCTCATCGGCATTGGGCAGGGGGAATTCAAGAACGGTAATGCAATCGCTCAGGTCCTCCGGGATGCTGATTTGCGGGGCGAGGATGATTAGATTCTTGGGCTGGGATTTCAAACGCTTAGCCAGGTTACGCAGCTTGCGGGAGATGGCAATGTCATCGAGAAACCGATGGAAGTCGCGCAGGATAAAAATCCCGGCGGCCTCAATGGGTAACTTTTCGACAAATTCCAAGGCTTGCAGGGGGTTACGCCGCCCAAACCCGGCATCGTTGGGATTCCCCTGGTAGCCATCGACGAAATCCCAGGTATACACCGCCCGTTGACCTTGCTGCTGGGCCACCTGGGCGATCGCGGTTTCTAAGCGTTCTTCCTCCCCCGTCACTAGGTAAAGCAGGGAGTAGCGGGCACGGAGCAGGAGGCCAAATTCATCCCGAAAATCCATCATCAACCCTTAGGACGAAAGCTGATTTTTGAGCGATTCCAACGCGGCCCAGCGACGATCGATGGCCGTATTCACGACTGGGACCTGATCGTCCTCGGTGGTAATCCCCGGACAGGTTGCATCGCACAGTTGACGCAAGGGTAAGGCTAAGCACATCTGCTCATAGAGCCAACCCGCCGGGTCAAACAGTCCGTGGGGGGAGAGGGATTCCACCAGATCCTCCGGGGCCACCTCTAGCTCTGCGGGGAGGGTGTTGGCGGCGAGATCAGCCGCTTCATCCAACCAAATCAACTCCAAGGTATGGGCTACTAAACGGTAGTTGTACTGCTGCAAGCAACGATCGCAGGTCAAGGTGATGATCGCCTCTGCCTCGGTACTCACCTCCAGGTAGGTTTGGCAATGGCTGACCTGGACCCAACCCTGTATGGGCGTTAGGGTCGGTAAATCGGCCAGAAATTCCTTGATCGTCCAGCGGATCGTGCGATCGGGGGAGCGGGCGATTTGGGGAATGGGGATCGGGTTCACGGTGGGTTACCTTACCAGCGCTAGGGGGATGTCTCCGCCGGGGATACCTGCGGCTGGACAACCAGGTGCCGTGCCGGTTCGCGCCCCTGGCTAAAGGTTTTTAAGTCCTCGTAGTCCGACAGCAGATTATGGATTTGCCGCCGTTCGGCTGCGGACAAATGCTCAATCACATAGGGTTGGTGGGTTTCGCGGACATGGGCCACCGCTGCCTCGGCCAAGGCTTGCAGTTCGGCTTGGCGTTTCACCCGATAGCCATGTAGCTCGATCGTATAGGCATGTTGGGCTTCGGGCGGCTGACCCAGGTTGACGATCGTATTAGCTAGGTACTGGAGGGCATCCAAAACTTCTCCGTGTTCACCCACCAGGATATTAATCTGTTCTGGGGTCAAATCGCTTTCAGTGATCGTCAACCAAATGCTGCCCGATGCCTGGGCCAGGTCATGCTGCTCAATGCTGACCCTGGCGGGTAAATGGGCAAGCTTAAGCAGGTCCTGTAACCAGGTTTGGCCCCGTTCGAGTCCAATATCGGCGATCGCTGACATGGGGAGTTAACCTATTTCGGTGAGGATTTGGATTGGGATTTTTTGGTAGCCTTGGAGGCTGGTTTGGCAGCGGGTTTGGCCTCTGGTTTGCTGGCTACCGACTTCGGCTCGAAGGGGAGGGTTTTGCGATCGGGGGTATTTTTACCATTGCTCTCGCCCTTGGTCGCTTTGGTGTTCCGTGCCTCAACATCCACCAATTTTTGGATCTCCTCCGGCAAGGGTTCACGGGAGAGGATAAAGGTTTGCAGGGTTTGAAAGATGTTGGCAATCAGCATGTAGAGCAACACCCCCGCCGGTAAGGGGAAGAACAGGAACATCCCAGAGAAGAGGATCGGCATGGCCTTGTTAATGCTGTCCTGTTGGGGATTGCCGGTACCGCCCCCTTGCCCAGAAAGCAGTTGGTTGATATACATACTGACCCCAAAAGCCAGAACCATCGCAACGATATCCCAGTTGATCGTGCCATCTTCCTGGACGGCTCCGACGCGACCTAGGGCCGTGATAAACAGGAAGCCCTTGTTCGCCGCTAGACCGGGCACCGTTCCTTGCAGGGTGACATCCCCCGGTTGCAGGGCGACGAGCGTGCCATCCGGGTTAATCTGGACCCGACCTTCTCCCTTGGTGACTTTCCACTGGGGCGTAATATCGGTTTCGGGGTGGGCCGCCATCAGTTCGGGCAGGGGCTTCCCAGACACACTTTGGAATTCAATCTTGGTTTTTTGCCCCACCGCAAGACGGTTCCCACCGGGTAACAGGGCCACGATCGCCGCATGATCCCCATCGGCCACATAGATGTTTTGGGGTTTGGTTGCATACGCTTGGGGTTGGATTTGCTCAATCTGTTCCTGGGGAAAGATTTGCAGGTTGACGGTGTAGTTGACATCCGAGAAGGGTGATCCCCGCAGGGTCGCAAACAGGGCAAACAGGACAGGCATTTGGATCAACAGGGGTAAACAACCCGCCAAGGGGTTGCCAAACTCCTTATAGAGCTTGCTGACTTCCTCCCGTTGCTTCACGGGATCATTGCTATAACGCTCCTGAATTTCCTTCATGCGCTTTTGCATCAAGGGCTGGGTGACCTTCATGCGGCGCATATTGCGAATTTGCCCAGCATTGAGGGGGTACAGCGCAAAGCGGACCACGAGCGTCAGGGCGACGATCGCCAACCCATAGCTTGGCACGATCCCGTAGAAGAAATCCAGGATCGGCAACATCACGTTGTTGGAAAGGAAACCTACACCGAAGTCCATGCGCTCTATGCTGCTCTCTAGCGTGTGCAATGTTCAGTCTATCGTACTTTCCCGATCGCCTTGGACCAGGATTGGCCGGTCTCGCCGTTGCCGACTCCCCAGCCGGTCGAGTTAGGCTTGACCAATTGGGCCGCTGGCTTGGCGGGCTTTGGGGGAAATCTTATCGCTGATGTATTGATAGGCTTCGCGGAAGCGCGGGATCGCCCGGAGTTCTAGGCGGCTGCCATCTTTGAGGGTCAACACCATATCGCCCCAAGCCCCCCAACCACGGGGAACCGTTACCACTTGGGTAATTTCTGAGTAAATAACATCCGCACGATCGCGGCCCATCCACCCACTGGTAATCGAAACCCGACGATTCGTAATGCGATATCGTAGCCACAGTGCCCGCACGATCGCCCCGATGGTTAAGGGCAAACAAATGACGGTAAAGGCTAATAAAATGCCAATGATCAGGTCGCCAATGTGGGGACCGCCATCGTAGAAAACCTCTTCACGAATACCCATGTATTGAGAGGACTCCCGTTTTTACCAACAACTGTTCTAATTCTTGCAGAAATTCGTCATAATCGCACTCGGCTGACCCATTGCGGGCGGAGATCACCAATAACCAACCGGGCAGGGTTCGGGGCAGTAAGCAGCGACAAGCCGCTCGGATACGGCGTTTAACACGATTACGGACAACAGCCCGCTTGCCAGCCGCTTTTTGACTGACGACGATGCCAATGCGGGTAGGGGCTGGCGTTGGGTTCGTCGTTGGCCTAGCGGGTGGGCAGACTTGGGGGGACACGGGGCGATCGCTGACGGGGGATAGCAATGGCAAAGCTAGCGCCCGCACGGTGAGATGGGGGCTATGGACGCGGGTGCCGTGTTGGTAAACCCTTTGAAAGTCCCGACGGTGCAGGAGTCGATTCGCCTTGGGTAGCATGGCTCCTGCTCAGGCCGTGATTGAAGGTTGAACGAATTGAGCTAAGTCGCAATCCTGAAGTGGTGATACCAACGTTGTACGCAAAGTATGCAAAGGTTTTCTTCAACGCTGCACTTCAGCCTATACGGCTAGTCTGGCCCGTCCTTTCTGGCGACGTGCCCGGATCACCTTACGGCCCGATTGGGTCCGCATCCGTGCCCGAAAGCCGGAAGTCCGCTTGCGCTTGCGATTGGTTCCGTGCAAGGTTCGCTGGGTCATATCCTCATACTCCGTCCGCTAAAGTCCGTCCAATGGGTTCGGTTAGGCTGTAAAAGCCACGATTGTTGATCATAGCATTGCTGCTGCACGATCGTCGGGGCGTTTGGGGCGACTATTTGGCGACCGTGCTGGGACTAGGGGGTTGGGCGGGGCCAGGATGAGCGATCGCTTCTGGCCAGTGGCGATGATCACCCTGGGGGGTGATGGGGAATTTTCAGCAGGACTGCTGACCGGCTGAATCCCTGTTTCCAGATGGCCTCTTCCCCTCACAAGCGTCCCATCGGGTCAAGGTCATAACTGGCCGACGTTGGCTCCGTCACGGGTTCAAGCTGCCGTCCACGGGGCCGTCGCGGTTCATGGAGCAGCGTGTAGAAGCAGGGGATGATAAACAAGGTCAGCATCGTTGCCAAGGACAGGCCGGAGAACACCACAATCCCCAGGGGTTGCAGAAATTCCCCGCCTTCCCCCAACCCTAGGGCGAGGGGGAACAAGCCCAGGACGGTCGTAATCGTGGTCATCAGGATGGGACGCAGCCGTTGGGGCGCCGCCTTCAGGATCGCCACGGTATGACTGACCTGCTCCCGCTCCCGGATCTGGTTGGCCAACTCCACCATGATGATCGCGTTGTTGACCACAATCCCCACCAGCAACACCACGCCGACAATCACCGTCGCCCCGATCGCCGTTCGGGTGATAAACAGGCCCAAGATCCCACCCGCTAGGGCTAGTGGTACCGTCAGTATGATCACCAACGGGTCCAGGAGCGAGTTATATTGCACCGCCATCACCACAAACACCATAAAGGCCGCTAGTCCCCCCAACACCACCAGCGAGGACTGCAACTGGCGGTTGGTGGCCGCACTGGCACTGGGCAGTACCGTGACACCGGGGGGCAGTTCCACCTGGGCCAGAATGGCCTCGACTTCGACCAAGGCCCGACTGAGGCTGGCCCCTTCGGCTAAACTCCCGGCAATCAAAGACACCTGACGTTGATTAATGCGTTGAATTTCACCCGGAGCCGTGCCCACCGCGATCGTGGCCACATCCCCCAACTGCACCCGTTGGCCCTCGCGGGTAAACAGGGGAATCTGCCGTAACTGGGCCGATCGCTGGACCGAGCCGGGGGCAATCTGGACCTTGATATCCACCAAGCGATTTTGCCGTTGCAGTTGGGTGGGCACCGACCCATTTAAGGCCGTCTGCACCGTTGCGCCCATTTCCTGAGCCGACAGGCCCAATGCCGCTGCCCGCGTCCAATCGGGCCGGATCTGGATTTCCGGTTGGCGTTGCTCCGCATCCGGTCGGAACCGCGCTAAGGTCGCCTGTTCCCGCAACGCCCCTAGCACCAGCCGGGTTGCCTGTTCGAGGGCCTGGGCATTCTCCCCCTGGAGGCCCACATCAATATCCGCTCGCACGGGGGAGTTGCTCAGAATCAACCCGCGCACTGCCTCCGGCTGCATCCGAATCGTCGTATCCACCAGGGGCAATTGCTGGAAAATCCCGTCCATGCGATCGACAAACGCCGCCACATTCGTTCCTGGCTTCAGGCTAATCGTACTGGACCCCCGCAGGGCATTTTCAATCGTGGCAGTCCCAAAGAGGGCACCCCCCGCCGTGGTGAACACATAGTCCGTTTCCGGTTGCTCCAAGAGCAACTCATCCAGGGTTTGCATGACCTTGCGATTGGCGCTCAGGGGCGTACCGGGGGGAAATTGCACAAATAGCCGCGCCTGTCCCGTATTGATCCGGGGCAAAATTTCCTGGGGAACTTGCCCCACAAGCCAGAGACTGCCGCCGCCCAAGACCAACACCGCCAGGGCGATCGTGATCAGGCGATGGCGCAACACTGCTGCCAGGAAGTGGGCATACTGACGGGTTAACCCCTGCAATTGCTGCTGAAATATCCGAATCGGCAAAAACTGCTGTAAACCACTGCGGATGGGCAGGGCCAGTAAGCGCGAGGCCAGGGTGGGCACCACAGTCAAGGCCACCACCAGCGACGCAGCCACGGCAAAGCTAATCGTCAGGATCAATTCATTAAACAGCAGGGCGATAAACCCACCGAGCAGCAGGAAGGGCAGCACCACCACCAAGTTGGTGGTCGTCGATGCCAACAGGGCCGACTCCAACTCCCGGCTACTCACCTCGGCCTGGAGTAATGCCTGCTGGGAAGACAGGGGACGCTCTCCCGCCCGTCGTTGGCTGACCTCCATCCCCGTTGCCAGGTTTTCCAGCATAACGATCGCGTTATCGACCACAATCCCCACGCCCAGGGCCAAGCCTCCCAAGCTGAACACATTCAGCGAGAGGTTGAAAACGCCCATTAACAGCAGCGCCGTCAAGGTGGCTAGGGGAATCGCAAAGACAATGATCACCGTTTGGCGCAGGGACCCCAGGAACAGGAGCACCGCGATCGCCGCCAGCCCCGCCCCCGACAACCCCGCCGTCACCACAGTGCGGATCGCATTGCGAATAAAGCGGGACTCATCCAGGGTGGCCGTCAACACCACATCAGCAGGCAAGACTCCGGCCTGTTTGAGTTGTTCCAGCCTGGCTTTGACCCCGTCCACCACCCGGACCGTGTTGGCCTCGGCCTGCTTCTGCACACTCACCTTGACGGCGGGTTCCCCATTCAGTCGCACAAACACCCGCTGTTCCTCAGTGCCATCGGTAATGGTGGCCACATCCCGCAGGTAAACCTGTTGGGGCGGGTTAGTATTGGGCACCGCGATCGCTAGGCCCCGAATCGCCTCCGCGTCCGGGAAGCGGCCCACCAAGCGGGTCAGGGGTTCCGTTTCTCCACCCCGAATGCGCCCCCCCGCCGTGTCCACATTCCGCTCACGCAGCGCATTTAGCACGTCATTGAGGCCCAACCCCACCGCCTGGAGCCGTTGCAGGTCTAAGTTAACCTGGACCTCCTCCCGCACCCCACCCGATATATTGACGCTTGCCACCCCTGTGACCCGCGCCAACTCCCGCGCCAATTCCTCATCGGCAAACACCCGCAGGTCCACCGCCCGCAGGGACGGCGATGTTAGGGCCATCTCATAGACCGGCAGTTGCGACGGATCAAACTTAAACAGCCGGGGTTGTTCGGCGGTATCGGGCAGGCGATCGCGGGCACGGTTCAGGACCGCCGTCGCATCATTGAGCGCCTGGTCAATATCCCCCCCCGGTTCAAAAAACAAATCAATACTGATCTGCCCCTCCCGCGTTTGGGAGAAAACCTGCACCACCCCCTCGGTTGCCGACAGGGCCTCCTCCAGCGGGCGAGTAATTTCATCGATCGCCACCTCCGGCGCAATGCCCGGCGCCGCCATCCGCAGCCCAATCCGGGGATAGGTAATCGACGGCAACAGATCCACCGGCAAGCGCAGGGTGACAAACACCCCCAACACAATCACCGCCAGCGTCAGCACCAGGGTGCCAATATGTCGGCGAATCGCCAAACCACTGAGGCTCACACCAGAGCGACTAGGAAAGGGAGTCATAAGCGTTTATGGAGTAGGGAGCAAGGAGGAGAGAGGAGGGCGTGTAGGGGCGGGTTATGACGACCTCCCCCCATGTCACCCATAACCTGGATAAACCCGCCCACCTAGGGGGTTGCCTTTTGAATTTTGAATTTTGAATTTTGCCTAGGACTCCGACAGCAAACTACGCTGCACCGTCTGTCCAGGGCGTAGGGGACGGTTACTGCGGATCACGAACCGCTCACCCGGTTGCAATCCCCTGGTCAGGGCAACCTGCCCCTCCACCTGTTGGCTAATTTGCACGGGGCGGGGTTGCACCGTGAGTTGGGCCTCCGTTTCCTGGACAACGAAGATCGTTGGCTCACCCTCGGTATCGGCGCCAACAGCCAGGGCGGCTTCCGGCACAACCACCAGGGTGGGGGCAAGACGGGTAAACTGCACCCGCGCCAAGAGGCCACTGCCCAGGTTGCCGTTGGGATTGGGAAGGTTAATTTGCACGGGCACCAGGCGACCAGCGGGATCAGCCGTAGGGGCCACACGGGCGACTTGCCCCGTAAAGGTTTGGTTGGGTAGGGCATCAAACTGGACCTGGACGCTTTGCCCGGGTTGCACTTGCCCCAAATCGCGATCGCTCACCTGTACCCGCACCTTCAGCGTCTTGAGGTTCCCTAGTTGCAACACCTCTTGACCGGGCTGAATCAGATCCCCCGGTTCCACAAAGCGCCGCAACACGACCCCCGTCAGGGGAGAAACCAGGACCGTATGGGTCAGGCGTTGTTTGGCCTGGTTGACGATCGCCTGTTGGGCCGCAACCCGCCGTTCCAGCGCCGCGATCGCCTGCTGCCGGGTGCGCACCTGCTCCTGGGCCGACCGTAGGGCTTGTTCCGCCGTGCGCCGGTTGGTTTGGGCTAATTCCGCTTGCTGTTGGGCGATCGCCCCCTGATCCGCCAGGGTTTGGAGCCGTGCCGCATCGGCTTGGGCCTGTTGGAGGTTCGCCCGTGCCTGCTCCACCTGGGTCTGGGCATCGGCAACCAGGGTCTTCGCCTGGGAAACTTCCACCTGACGGGCGGCCAGTTCAGCCTCTTCCTCCCGGACCGCTGTTTCTAATAACACCGCATCTAACTGGCCCAGGCGTTGTCCCTGCTGGACAGCATCGCCCACATCGACGCTGAGGCTGAGCAACTGCCCATCCGCCTGCGATCGCAGCGTCACCTGCTGTCGGGGTTCGGTACTGCCGGTATAGGTGAGGGCCTCGCCGAGCGCGCCAGGGGTTGCTACTGCGGTTTCCACGACGATCGGGCCACTGTCCCGATTCCCCCTAGGCGGTCCTGGTTGGGCATCGGCCTGACCTCGGTTTTGCCAAACACACCCGGTGGGCAAGAGAAGGAGTCCGAGGATGGCTAGGCTGCTGAGCCAGGGTCGCCATCGTGGGTGCGGCTGGGTCTCAAAACGCTGGGATGTTGATATCATGCCTATTCCACGCTGCTCGTTAAGGATTAAGACGCTGCGACGGTCAGTTTGGTTCAATGGCTTCATCAAAAAAAACTTCTGCCCAGCCAACGGGTGGCCCAGCCAACGAGCGCGGGTGACTCGACTAAAGAAACGGGCGACTAAACAAATACCTCCCCTGCTAACCCAACGTCCCTAGGGGGTGAGGCATCAACAGAGGAGGTATGAGGCGATCGGGATCGCGATCGCCATTGGCGGCTGAGCGCACCGTTAGGAGTTTTTACTTCCTTCGCGGCTGGCTGTCTGGATGTACAGAATCAGCAGGAAGACTGCCGGAACCAATACAAAGAGCAGACTGGCGACAAAACCAAGATTATTAACTTCCATCCGTCTCCACCTCGCGTGAAGTGTGCAGTCGTCAACAGTTCCTAGGGTATCACCGTGCGATCGCAAAAATAGATCCCTATATAGATCCCTTACCGATCCCTTACCCCTCAGCCACCCGTGATCCCGCCTCTAATCCCTGCCTCAGGGCTTAGTTTTGATCGAAACGGGACCCTTGACGATCGTCTGGCAAGCTAGGCGATAGGATTCCGGCTTACGCTTGAGCTTGCGGTTCTCCACCTCCGTGCGCGGCGAGAGATTCTCCATGCCCTCCACCACCTCGACAATGCAGGTGCCACACTGGCCATACCCCCCGCAATTCATCAACTTCCCCGTCAGGGTATACAGATCAACGCCATTGGCAAGGGCCTGTTGCCGCAGATTGGCCCCATCCGCCGCGATCGCCAGCTTGTTCTCTTTGACAAAGGTGATGTCTGCCATACGCCCCCTAATAACGGTATTCCTAGTAACAATACCCACAGAGTCCTCCCTAGTAATTGTAAAGAATTATAAATAAAAATTACCAATTCAAGCTGTGATCCCCGTGGGATTTGAGAATAGTTCAGAATAGCGCCGAGATGCTTGCCAAGCGTCCTCACGCTGGTTACAATTCTTTATACTTTATCCTCAGAAAATGCTAAAAATCCCCAGCTTTCAGGCCGATCGACACTTGACTGACAAGTCCTGCGATCGTACTGGGGCACCAAGGTGGGATGCTGAAAGCAGGATTTTAACGAAACGGAGATTTTGAAGGAGGAGCGTAGTCAATGGGACTACCCTGGTATCGAGTCCACACAGTCGTCCTGAATGACCCAGGACGGCTGATTGCTGTTCACCTGATGCATACCGCATTGGTGGCAGGCTGGGCTGGCTCAATGGCGCTCTATGAGCTAGCAGTTTTTGATCCGAGCGACCCTGTGCTCAATCCGATGTGGCGTCAGGGGATGTTTGTCCTACCCTTCATGGCACGCTTAGGGGTCACCGGGTCCTGGGGGGGCTGGAGCATTACCGGAGAAACGGGGGTAGACCCGGGTTTCTGGAGTTTTGAAGGGGTGGCCACCGCCCACATTGTGCTGTCGGGTCTCCTGTTCCTGGCAGCGGTTTGGCACTGGGTGTATTGGGATCTGGAATTGTTCCGTGATCCTCGCACCGGTGAACCTGCCTTAGATTTGCCCAAAATGTTTGGGATTCATCTGTTCCTGTCGGGCCTGCTGTGCTTTGGGTTCGGCGCTTTCCACCTGTCGGGGCTGTTTGGCCCTGGGATGTGGGTCTCTGATCCCTATGGCCTCACGGGACACGTTCAAGCCGTTGCCCCCGAATGGGGACCGGCTGGGTTTAACCCCTACAATCCGGGTGGGATCGTCGCCCACCATATTGCGGCGGGCATTGTCGGGATTATTGCCGGTTTGTTCCACCTGAGTGTACGGCCACCGGAACGCTTGTACCGCGCCCTGCGCATGGGGAATATCGAGACAGTGCTGTCCAGCAGTATTGCAGCGGTCTTCTTTGCCGCCTTTGTGGTGGCGGGGACCATGTGGTATGGCAGTGCGGCCACCCCGATCGAACTGTTTGGCCCAACCCGTTACCAGTGGGATCAGGGTTACTTCCGTCAAGAAATTGAACGGCGGGTGGATGCTGCCGTCGCCGACGGTAAGAGCCGCAGCGAAGCCTGGTCTTCAATTCCAGAAAAACTGGCCTTCTATGACTATGTGGGTAACAGTCCTGCGAAGGGCGGCCTCTTCCGTGCTGGCCCGATGAACTCCGGTGATGGCATTGCCCAGAAATGGCTAGGTCATCCAGTCTTCACTGATGCTGCGGGTCGCGAACTCACGGTTCGCCGTCTGCCCAACTTCTTCGAGAACTTCCCGGTGATCCTCACTGACAAAGATGGCATCGTGCGGGCGGATATCCCCTTCCGGCGGGCAGAGTCCAAGTACAGCTTTGAGCAAACTGGCGTAACCGTGGACTTCTATGGCGGTGAGCTAGATGGTCAAACCTTTAAAGATCCGGCGGTGGTCAAGCGCTATGCCCGTCAAGCCCAGCTAGGGGAACCCTTCGTGTTTGACACGGAAACCCTGGATTCCGATGGTGTGTTCCGCACCAGTCCTCGCGGCTGGTTCACCTTTGGCCATGCGGTCTTTGCCCTGCTGTTCTTCTTTGGCCATATCTGGCACGGAGCACGCACTCTGTACCGCGATGTCTTCGCCGGGATCGACCCCGATCTGGAAGAAGAGCAAGTGGAATGGGGCTACTATGCCAAGGTGGGTGACAAGACCACCCGTCAGGCGTAATTGCCCGATCGTTTGAGTTGTCTGTCAAGCTCAATTGGGCAGGTTGGGCCAAACCGAGTGCAACCTAACAAAACTAGCGAACGTGTTGGGTCTCGCAGACTCGATACCAACCGATAATCTTCTAAGCTTGGGGATGACAGATCACTCGCTCGTTAACGTATAAATACTTAAAAGACGGTCTCAGTAACCGTGCTTGGAGAGTCAAGTTTGGCTCTCCTGTTTTATTTTTGAGGCGGAATTTCAGGGGAGAAAAGGGTGCGGGGAGCTTCCAGGGGTGAGTGGGTGAGATACCCGCCTTCTACCTGGCAACAGAACGAGCCACAGCAAATCCTGGACGACTACGGTTTTACTTTCCCTATCCTGATAGAATGGAAGCGATGTAATCAATCCCAATAGTCATCCCGATTTCCTATGGAAAGTGTGATTTATATCCTCGTCTTAACGGGAGCCATTGCGGTTCTCTTCTTTGCGATCGCATTCCGGGAACCGCCTCGGATTGGCAAATAACCCAACCTTCCGTAGGGGGGTTGTGGCTATGGCTGAGAATACAACTGCCTAGGGTATGGCGATTGCGGCATGACTTGGGCAGTTTGCCTATTTTCTTGACAATTTTCCGACTGATTCTGGCTCGTTCCTGCCAACCTGAATTCGTTCAACTGAATTCATTACTCGTGTTAGGGGCATGACCTATGCAATGTCCGTTCTGTCAGCACACCGATAGCCGGGTCCTGGAATCGCGATCGGCAGAAGCCGGACAGAGTGTGCGGCGGCGGCGAGAGTGTCTCTCCTGTCGGCGACGGTTTACCACCTACGAGCGGATTGAATTTGTTCAGATTACGGTCATCAAGCGCGATGGACAACGCGAGTCCTTCGATCGCTCCAAACTGCTACGGGGCATCATCCGGGCCTGTGAAAAAACAGGCGTGAGCCTGGAACAGCAGGAAGCCTTGGTGGATGAGATTGAGGCCGAACTGCAACAACGGGCGGTGCGGGAAGTCACCAGTGCTGAGATTGGGGATCTGGTGCTGGCGCGTCTGCAACCCCTAAGTGAAGTGGCCTACATCCGTTTTGCCTCGGTCTACCGCCAATTCCAGGGCATTCGGGACTTTATCGATACCCTCGATCGTCTGCGCCAGGAGCGGGCTGCGCTAGCAACCTCAGATGCAGAAGCTGATCCGATCGCAGACGCGCATGAAGATCAGGATCTACCCCCCATGCCCAACATTGCCCGCGCCGACGCCCGCGCCCTTGAAGACACCACCTTTGACCTACCCGCTAATCCTTTAGTCCCCACGACCAGCAATTAGTCAACATTCTGGGATACAGCGGTTGCCACGCCCGTAAGGTACAGTATCCTATCATCCCATCTTTAACCGGATTGTGTCGGGGCGGGCAGGTTTTATGGATGCCCCCTGCCCCCGCGTGCGGGGGTTGGGGGGGAGGCTCCCCTTGCCGGCAAGCCCGCCCCTACCCGTGATTTCCCGAATGGCAATGATTGCACCTTATCAGGAGGGGAAAAGCCGTAAGCTTCATGGCAGAGTCCCCCTGTTCCCTTGTGGCGGGCTAAGCATTGAGTGGTGAATCAACCAGTAGAGGCCAGCGACATATATACCGCCCAATAGGGTAGCGATTACCCATACAGCCGGATAAACCAGAACCGTATCCTGCCCGCGACGCCAACGCCGATCCACATCCTGTGCGATGCCAATTGCGAATAGGACATTTAGGAGCATCATTAGGATCAGCCTTACTGCCACCAGTATTGGAATGCCCGCCTGAAGCGTTATCGGCCAGGAAAGACTAGCATTATTCATGATTAGGATGAACTCCGTTGAGATAAATTTTGGCAAGCTAGGAACTTCGTGATCTGAAGTAGGGAGGCTCTTAACGACCTCAGAGTACAGTTGTTGAAGGTCACGTGCCTAGCGGGTAGGCGTAGCCGATTGCCAGCTTGACTGTAATCTCCCAACGATCGCAGATTAGGCTATGATAGAGAATCTATGCCCACCAGTCTCCCTGAGCCTGAATGTGTCAGGGAGAAGGGGGGAACCAATTGGGAGTGGGAGTCCGCTCTGAACGCCGCAGGCGTTGTTTCAACTTCTGCCAATATACATGGAGACACCAAGTCAGGAAACCGCAGCATGGTCAATCAGCAGTTAGAAAAATTAGATAGTGTAGACATTGGGTTTACGCACGAAGATTTTGCCGCCTTACTGGACAAGTACGATTACCACTTCAGTCCTGGTGATATCGTTGCCGGGACGGTTTTCAGCCTGGAGCCACGGGGGGCACTGATTGACATTGGTGCGAAGACGGCGGCCTATATCCCCATCCAGGAAATGTCGATTAACCGGGTCGATAGCCCGGATGAGGTGTTGCAGTCGAACGAGACGCGGGAGTTTTTTATCCTCAGCGATGAAAATGAGGATGGCCAACTCACCCTATCGATTCGGCGCATTGAATATATGCGGGCCTGGGAACGAGTGCGTCAGCTACAACAGGAAGATGCCACCGTGCGATCGGGCGTTTTCGCCACCAACCGGGGCGGTGCCCTGGTGCGGATCGAAGGGCTGCGCGGGTTTATCCCCGGTTCCCACATCAGCACCCGCAAACCTAAGGAAGATCTGGTGGGCGAAGAGTTGCCCCTGAAGTTCCTGGAAGTGGATGAAGAGCGCAATCGCCTCGTCCTGAGCCACCGCCGCGCCCTGGTGGAACGCAAGATGAATCGCCTGGAAGTGGGCGAAGTTGTGATCGGCACCGTGCGTGGGATCAAACCCTACGGGGCCTTTATCGATATTGGCGGGGTCAGCGGCCTCCTGCACATTTCCGAAATTTCCCACGATCACATCGATACGCCCCACAGCGTCTTCAACGTCAATGATGAAGTCAAGGTGATGATCATTGACCTGGATGCAGAGCGGGGTCGCATCTCCCTGTCCACCAAGCAATTGGAGCCGGAACCAGGCGATATGGTCAAGAATCCGGATCTGGTGTACGAGAAGGCCGAGGAGATGGCCGAACGCTACCGCGAACAAATGCGGGCGAAGCAAGAGGGCCTAAACGCGAGTGCAGCCCCAGCGGTTTCGGAAGCGGTTGCTGCCGAGGAAACCGATCCCGTTGTGGAAGCAGTGGAAGCAATGGAAGCCGCGATCGCAGAACCGGTAGGGGTGGCTGCGGGTAGCGACGCTTAGGGCTGGGTGACTGGGTGGTCTCGGTTCACTGTAACGGCGTGGTTTTCGCCAATATTCAGGCGATCGTTCTAGATAAAGATGGGACGATCGCCGATGTTGCCCAGTTTCTTCGCAGCTTGGGGCATAGGCGATCGCGTCTGATCGATGCCCAAATTCCAGGGGTCCAAGATCCCCTGCTGATGGCCTTTGGCCTGAACGGGTCGCGGCTTGATGCGGCGGGCCTACTAGCTGTGGGCACCCGTCACGAAAATGAAATTGCGGCAGCGGCCTATATTGCGGAGACCGGTCGCAGTTGGTATGCGGCCCTAGAAATGGCGCGATCGGCCTTTCAGGAAGCCGACCAATCCCTCCCCCGCAAAGCCGAACACACACCACCCTTTCCTGGAATTGTTGAGTGGTTGCGATCGCTCACGGCCAGCGGCCTTCAACTGGCCCTCTTGTCCTCGGACACGACAGAAAATGTCCAGGACTTTATGCAGGTTTACCAGCTAGAGTCCCTGTTCACGATCGGTCAAGGCGCGGACACCCAGCCTGTCAAGCCTGATCCGCGACCGTTTTTATCGATCTGTCATGCCTTGGACCTTGATCCCGCCCATGTCCTGATGATTGGGGATGCCGAAGTAGATGCGGTTATGGCCCAGAAAGCAGGAGCCGCTGGTAGTATTGGCGTGACCTGGGGATGGTCCCCGCCTGTGCTACTGGAACACGCCGACTGCGTAACGGCCCAATGGCGAGAGATTACCGTCACGGCAACCTAGGTGGGGGCTTATTCCAGCAGTTGGCGCATTTGCTCCACAAGCTCAGGATTTTGCTGCAACAGTTGCATAAGCAGGGGATTTTGCTGGGCAACTTGTTGCACAAAGGCGGGATTTTGTTGCAGTTGCTCGATCAAATCAGGATTATTGGCGATGAGGGTTTGCATCATCTGCATCACTAGTTCCGGGTTCTGCTGGAGAAGTTGGACCGCCTGCTCCTGAAGCTGGGGATTTTGTTGGATCGCCTGCCGCAGTTGTTGCAGATCGACGGCTTGCTCCTTCACTTGGGCAATCTGGACCGGGGGAGCGGGAGCAGCCACTGCCCGACCCGGTAAGATCATCGGCAGGGCACCGATCGCCCCCGCGAGGGCCAGAACGAAGCAACGCGCAGAAAGAGGTTGGTTCATAGGAAATTGTTGCGTCCAGATAGGGTATACGGGAAAAACAAAGTGACCAAGGTACCCCCTAGATCGGGTAAACCAGCGAGACACGCATCCCTCGGTGACAAACACAGAACCCTTGATCCGAGGCCCATCCCCGAATTGTCATGCCAGTGTCAAACGGTTGTCACCCAGTTGTCATCTCCGGCTGTCACACTACCAATAACCTTACACACCAAGACTCGTATCACTCGTAGCAGCCTCCCCCGGTCCTAGCACTGGGGGATTTTTTTGAGTTAGGCGGGATCAGATCGGCGGCTTGTCCTAGCTTAGCGTGTGCTGGCTACTGGTTACCGTTATACCCGATCGGCCAGGGGATTGGCGGCGATCGCCGTCACAGCCTGCACCTACCTAAGTCGTTGCCCCCTCCCTGGTAAATATCAGTAACTTGTGATATGAATCAAGGGGCTTTGACAAGGCAATGTATATAGTTGAAGAGGAAGGTCCACGCTTGATTAGGCTTCCGGCAAACGCACTCAGTCAACTGTAGATACGAGCATGTTATTTAACTCCACCGAACTCCTCATTGATGAATTTGTTGGCAAGCTCAGGGCTGGGTACCACCGCACCTATGGCGGCTGGAAACCTGACTACGAGGACATCATCGCCTGGGCTGGCTCAATGGCACTGGAAAATATCGCCAACAGCGATGCCCTGTACCATAACGTTGAGCATACAATCCTCGTCACCCTGGTTGGCCAAGAGATCCTGCGGGGCAAGCACATCCGCGAGGGAGGCGTTTCCTGCGAGGATTGGCTGCACTATATTATCTCCCTGGTCTGCCACGATATTGGGTATGTCAAGGGGGTTTGCCGCCAAGACAAAAACGGCTTCTATTCCACGGGACAAGGCGATACGATGGTTTCCCTAACGCCGGGAGCTTCGGATGCCAGTCTGACGCCCTATCACGTCGATCGCGCTAAGCTGTTTGTGGATGAACGCTTTGGTGGCCACAAGCTGATTGATGCGGAGATTATCAAGCGCAATATTGAACTCACCCGCTTCCCCGTTCCTAAGGCGGAGGATCATCAGGAAACCGCTAACTATCCCGGTCTGGTGCGGGCAGCGGATCTCATTGGACAACTGAGCGATCCCCGCTACCTCCGCAAGATCTGTGCCCTGTTCTATGAATTCGAGGAAACGGGAGTCAATAAGGCCCTGGGGTATAAAAATCCGGGGGATCTGCGGCGCAACTATCCCCAGTTCTATTGGAAAGGGGTTTATCCCTACGTGAAGGATGGCTTGAACTACCTGTCCTTAACCCAGCAGGGTAAGCAGGTGATTGCCAACCTTTACTCCAATGTGTTTGTCGTCGAACATGAGGAAAATCCCCCCGGTTGAGTTGGTGCTTGCCGGGGAGAGGGTGCTCCTCAATCCCAACCAGCGCCGCATTGGCCTAACGGGGGGGATTGCCACCGGAAAAACCACGGTTGCCCAGTGGCTCATTGAGGCCGGGATACCGGTTTTGGATGCGGATAGTTATGCCCGTGAAGCGGTCCAGCCCGGTACGGATATTCTGGCTCGGATTGTTGACCGGTATGGTCCCCAGATCCTTCAGGCTAATGGTCATCTCGATCGCCAACAGTTGGGCAACCGGGTGTTCCAGGATGCCCACGAACGCCAGTGGCTAGAGCAGCAAATCCATCCCTACGTGCGCGATCGCTTCCTGATGGCCCTCACGACAACCCATGCCGCTACCCCCACCCTGACATTGGTAATTCCACTCCTGTTTGAGGCCCAGATGACGGATTTAGTGACCGAGGTTTGGGTGGTCACCTGTTCACTGGCCCAACAGCAGGACCGCCTGATGCACCGCAATCAACTGAGTCCGGAACAGGCCCTTGCCCGGATGCAGAGCCAAATGGATCTGGCCGCGAAGGTGGCCCAGGCTGATGTCGTCCTTGATAACACCGGAACCCGCGAGGGGCTATGGGAACAGGTACAACAGGCGATCGAACGATACCCCCCCTAGTCGGCCCACTTCGGGGGGAACCATTGCTGCGGGTCCCCCTTTGCCCGTATACTCAGAGCGCCAAGTGTTAGCCCATAGCATAATGATGCACCCAGCGATCACAGTTAAGATTTTTCAGCAACAGAGCGACGTTAGACAGGTCCCAGCCGGTGAAATCATTTTTTCAGACGGCGATATTGGCACAGAAATGTACGGCATCTTAGAGGGGGAAGTTGACTTTTTAGTGGATGGGAAGGTTGTCGAAACGATCGGGGTGGGCGATGTCTTTGGCGAAGGGGCGTTAGTGCATATTGAAGGCACACGCGGTTCCACCACCATTGCCAAAACCGACTGCAAGCTAGCGGTGATGAACAAGCACCACTTCCTGTTTGCTGTCCAGGAAACACCGGAATTTGCCTTGGAGGTCATGCGGAGCTATTCCAATCGGCTACGTCGCCTACGGCGGATGCTATAGCTAACACCGTTTTGGCAGAGTTTTGCAGACCCCGATCGTACCTGGCATATCGGTAGGGCATACGCGATCGCCCACGCTAACGCTGCCTACACTAGATCTTTACACTAGATCTTATAGATATCGACATCAGCACGGTAATCCACCGAGATCGAATAGCACCTGGTTGCAGGCTGCCAAGCGGCGAGCAAACGGGTGATGTATTCAGCCTAACGGCAGAGGCGGCCATTCGGCGGCAGGTTGAGGAGAGCGATCGGCGTCAAGGAAAGGCTAATGATGCCCATTAATGTAGTAGTCGCGGGTGCCCTTAGCGGAGAGGGCTTCGGCCAGGCGATTGATGGCATGAATATAGGCTGCTGTCCGCATGGGAACTCCTAATTCCTGGGCGATCGCCCAAATATGTTCGGCCTCCTCAACCATGCGCTGCCGGAGCCGTTGGTTAATTTCCCCCAATGACCAGTACAACCCACTGCGGTTTTGCACCCATTCAAAATAGCTAACCGTCACCCCGCCCGCATTGACCAAAATATCCGGGAAAACATAGCAACCCTTGTGATTCAAAATCGGATCGGCGGCGGCGGAAACGGGGCCATTCGCGACCTCAAAAATAAACTTGGCACGGCAATCTGCCGCATTTTCCGCCGTAATTTGATTTTCCAACGCTGCTGGCACCAGGATATCCACATCAAGGGCTAGCAAATCCTGGTTGGTGATCACCTCATGCTCAACAATATTGCACACGGTGCCTTCGCAGTAGACCGCCTTCACCGATCGCGTGGTGTCCTTGAAATGGCGCACGCTGGGAATATCTAGGCCCTGTGCGGCATAAATCCCCCCCTGGGAGTCACTAACAGCCACCACCCGGTAGCCTGCTTGCCAGAGGAGTTGAGCCAGTTCGGCTCCGGCATTGCCAAACCCCTGAACTGCCACCGTGGTTTCCTGCGGTTGCCGTCCGAATTTCGGCATCATGGCTTCAATCACAAAGAAGGCCCCCGTAGCTGTTGCAGTATCGCGGCCCAAGCTGCCCCCCATGGTCAGGGGTTTGCCAGTGACCACCGCCGGGGAAATTTTGCGCTTGATCACGCTGTACTGGTCCATCATCCAACCCATGATCATCTGGTTGGTGTAGACATCGGGAGCCAGGATATCGACATCGGGGCCAATGAAGTCGGCGATTTCTTCGATATACCCGCGACTGAGCCGCTCCAATTCAAACTTCGATAACTCCTTGGGATTGAGGGCCACCCCCCCCTTCGCACCCCCAAAGGGCAGATTCAGCGCCGCACATTTGAAGGTCATCCAAAAGGCGAGGGATTGCACCTCATCCATTGAGACACTGGGATGAAAGCGCACACCCCCCTTGCCCGGTCCCCGCGTATCGTCGTAGCGCACCCGATAGCCCTGGAAAACTCGCAGTGACCCATCATCCATGCGCACCGGGATCGAAACTTGCAAACTGGCCTTGGGGTATTTGAGATGCTCGATCGCATCCTCGGAAATTTGAACGTACTTGAGCGCTTGGGCAAAGCGTTGACTGGCATCGGCAAACAGTGAGTCTGACATGATTCCCTATCCTCCCTAAACTGCGACGATCGCGATGATTTGGTGTGTGACTGGCTGGCGCTGGCATGGTCCTATTCCCAGGATGCCCTAACCGTGATCGCGATAAACGGTAGTGATAGATACATTTTTGCAATCACGATCGGCTATTTTGCCAGTTTCTGGTTATACACGGCGAACCACCTCGCCGCCTGGCATGAAGCGAGGTGGGGCGTGATTTCAGATTCAGGCTCAAGATTCAGGATCAGTCGATCACAAGATCACCGTTGCAGCTGTCTCCGGGGCAGGTAGAATCTACCCCAACTTAGAGGGACATGGTTTGGCTAACGGGAATCTGAATGACAAACTTTGTTCCTTGGCCGACTTCCGAAAGGCAGTAAAGCTGACCCGCATGTTTTTCCTTTTCTCTTTTTGGACCAGTTGTGTCTGCATCGTTTTCAGGTTGTCGAATGCCTCGAGGCCGGACACCATCAGTAGTTGCTTCAAAGTTGCTTAAACAGTTGCGGCGACTGGGGCAACGCAAACCATTCCCCCGGATTAACGCGGCTAGGCATAGGTAGTCCCGTGCGCTTTCGGGGGTCGATCGGGTCAGGATTGGGGTTTCAACTTCAATAAAGCCCTCCTGGTCTTCCAGATAGCGCCGGATCGCTTGGACGACCTGGGCTATGCCACTGTGATCGCGCAGGTCCAAGAAAATAACGCCTCCGTGGTCGCGACGGCGATCAATCCAGCCATAGAGGGTAACGGTTTCACCAATCTAGTTGCTCCGGAGTTGACCACAGTAATAAGTCCGCATTGTTATTTAGTTAGATTAGTTAGAAGAATCGATCGTTAGGAAGGTTGAGCGTTTGGGGGATAGGGTGGGCCAAGTTAAACCAATCAGTTAAGTCAGTGAAGCCGAAACAATAGCCTTGAAACTAGCGCAAGGTTAAGAACTGTGTCGGTTGGGGCAAACAATTACGACCCCCCTCAGGGTCGCCTTCCCCTTCTTGGCATAGACAGGGGACACATGGCCCCTCCATAGCCTTACTCGTTCACTTGGCTGTCTGGTTGGCCCCACCACTACCCCCAGCGCGAAGGCCGGTTTGGACGGATGCGTTCATTATCCCTGACCCAGGTGAAAAGCTACCCCAAGGGGGACACTCCTGTCCATTGTTGGGAGCCAGGTTTTGGGGATCTAGGTCCCTTGGAGGACGCACTAGGCTGGTTCGCCGCTTGCCAGACGGTGATTGGCGCGGCTTTAATCAGATTCACTATCAGAACGCGGGGCTGTGAGCTTTTCCCAGGCTGTCTTAGCGGCTTCCGTCTTCAGTTGCGCCTCCACCAGTTGGCTGGTTTCTTCGCTCACCTCCACGATCGCCGACTCTTTAGGGACTTCTGACTCAGCCATGACGCTTCGCTCCTCGCAGGCGTAATCATTTATTATTACCTAGGGTAGTGTATGACGCTAATGCTGGGGATGGGCATCATCGCTGTTTGACTCTAAAGAAAAGTTGAAACCTGCCGGTAGTTGGGTGGGAGGAGGGGCAGTGATGCACCGACAGAGACCCGTGGCGGCCCGTCATCGGTTGCTGGCGCTAAGAGTTGCAGGTACTCAGGACTGATTAGCCAAGGGTTTATCATTCAGGGTACCTCGCGCAATAAAACTCTGATGCCAAGTCCGGTGCTACAGACGATATCACTTTGTTGCTTGGGGCAGTTGGACGGCTGCTCCTTTAATTAGAGTAGCAATTTAGTAGTGATTCACTATATTAGTAGTGATTATATTAGTTGCCGATCCCGCAAAGCAGAGTAATACTTTATCTTATAACTTCTTGCCGGAAGGGTTTTAACAATGACTTTACTCTTTACCTGGATCAAAACGGCTGTAACTGACGTGGGTTTTACCCTTTAACCTTTGATGAGCTTTGGGAAGAGTGTTATACTGATTGCTTATTTGTGCCTATTGTAAATTTTAGTAAACTGGCCTCGATGTGTATTGTATTTTTTTAATCTTTGAAAAGCACCTTAATTTTTGAAAAACTTAGAAAATTCTTAGAAAATTCTTAAAAATAGATAAAATAAACTTTCTATGACTTATCTACCTCGTATACTCATTTTATCTCAACGAAAAATTCAGAAACATGTAGCAGGTTGTGCTGCTTTTGAGTTTAAAGATATGATTTAACAGCCCTAGCTGAAATAATTCAGCCGCCTTATTATGGATAGAAGCAAGGAACCAAATGTTCTAAAAATCTTAATTTTTTTGATGTTTGTTAAACTTGATGTTTGTTAAACTTGAATTAATTTTTTAATAGAGATCTTGATAAAAACATCTTAGTTTAGCTACTTTAATTTGAGTTGAAATTATGAAAGCAGTCATTTTAGCGGGTGGGCCTGGCACCCGCCTCAGTGAGGAAACTACTATAAGACCTAAGCCAATGGTAGAGATTGGTGGTTTGCCAGTTTTATGGCACATTATGAAAATTTATTTCCATTATGGTATTGATGAATTTATTATCTGTTGTGGCTATAAAAGCTATGTAATCAAGGAGTTTTTTGCAAATTACTTTCTGCGCATGTCAGATGTTACTTTTGATATGCGTTTTAATCAAATGAACATTCATTTAGGGAAGGCGGAACCTTGGAAAGTTACCTTGGTCGATACTGGTCAAGACACAGGAACTGGCGGCCGTTTACGGCGAGTTCAGGAGTATATTAATCATGAAACTTTTTGTTTTACTTATGGTGATGGGCTTAGTAACGTCAATATTACCGATCTGATTAAATTTCACAAACAACAAAGGACGCTGGCAACATTAACAGCAGTTCAACCTCCTGGACGTTTTGGTGTGTTCCAACTCCTGCAAGGTCAGAGTAAAATTAACCGATTTCACGAAAAGCCAGAAGGAGATGGAGCTTGGGTAAATGGAGGTTATTTTCTTTTAGAACCTCAAGTAATTAATTATATTAAAGATGATTCATGGATGTTTGAGCATGATCCTTTAGAGAAATTGGCAGCCGATGGCCAACTATCGGCTTTTCGTCATGATGGCTTTTGGCAACCAATGGATACTCTCCGCGATCGCCTTTACTTGGAAAAACTCTGGGAAAGTGGAAACCCTCCTTGGAAAGTTTGGTAGCCTTCACGCAAGTGCTGTTTTCCCTTGTATTTTTTGTGTATTATGAGGTATTTGTCAAGTGTATGATTTTGCGATCGTGGGTGGTGGCATCGTCGGCCTTGCAACTGTGATGTTATTAGGGCAGCGCTATCCGGAGGCACAAGTTGCTCTGCTAGAGAAAGAGAAGCAGCTTGCTTATCATCAAACAGGTAATAATAGTGGTGTTATTCATTCAGGAATTTACTATAGGCCAGGAAGTTTTAAGGCAAAATTTTGCCGTGATGGAGCTACCTCGCTGATTCGTTTCTGTCAAGAACATCAATTGGCCCATGAAGTTTGTGGTAAGGTAATCGTAGCAACAGAAGAACACGAACTATTAGCCTTAGAGGATCTATATCAGCGAGGTTTGCAAAATGGCATATCTGTCAAAAAGCTGAAGGCTGAAGAAGTTAAAGAAGTTGAACCCTATGTTCAGTGCTTGGCTGGAATTCAAGTTTATTCAACGGGTATCGTTGATTATAAACAAGTTTGCCACAAATATGCTGATCTTGCAATACAACAGGGCAGTGAATTACTGCTTAATACCCAAGTCATGCAAGTCATTAGTACAAGCGAATGCCATGTTCTGGAGACGAATCAAGGTGAAGTTAAAACTCGTTTTTTAATTAATTGTGCAGGTTTGTATAGTGATCGTGTTGCTAAAATGACTGGCATTAATCCTAAAATCAAAATTATCCCTTTCAGGGGTGAGTATTATGAACTAGTTCCTGAAAAGCGCTATCTAGTAAAAACACTAATTTATCCTGTTCCTAATCCAGCGTTTCCATTTTTAGGAGTTCATTTTACTAAAATGATTGATGGCAGTGTTCATGCTGGCCCTAATGCAGTACTCAGTTTTAAGCGTGAAGGCTATAAAAAAATCGATTTTGACTTTAGAGATTTTTTAGAAATTGTGACCTACCCTGGATTTTGGCGGCTGACCGCAAAGTACTATGATGAAGGAGCTAGAGAAATGCTACGTTCCCTGAGCAAGGCTATCTTTGTCAAAAGTTTGCAGCGTTTGATTCCAGATGTAGAGATGGCTGATATTGTCCCTACCCATGCTGGTGTCCGTGCCCAAGCTCTTAGGGATGATGGTCATTTAGTCGATGATTTTTTAATTCTTGAAGATGAGCATGCTCTCCATGTGTGTAATGCACCTTCTCCAGCCGCAACTTCATCCTTGGAAATTGGTAAGGCGATCGTTGCTCGTATTCCTAGACCTACTCATTTGAAAACATTTATTTGATATTTAAGATGCGCACCTTTATTTTATTTGGACATTTGTATAATTTCATGAAAAATGTATGAAAAATAATTCTATGAAAATTCTAGTGACTGGAACAGAAGGTTATCTAGGTTCCCTGCTGGCGCCCATGCTAATGGCGCAAGGGCACGAGGTTTTGGCAGTTGATACCGGCTTTTATAAAGTGGGTTGGCTTTATAATGGTACTACCCTTACCCCAAAAACCTTGCATAAGGATATCCGCCAGATTACACCGGAAGATCTACAAGGAACTGAGGCGATCGTACACATGGCGGAATTATCCAATGATCCCACGGGACAACTCGCGCCAAATATCACCTATGACATTAATCATAAAGGGTCGGTGCGTTTAGCAAAATTAGCCAAAGCGATGGGGGTCAGTCGCTTTATTTATATGTCCTCATGTAGTGTTTATGGTGTAGCTACAGAGGGTGAGGTTACAGAAGAATCACCTGTTAATCCGCAAACTGCCTATGCAATTTGCAAAACTTTAGTGGAACAAGATGTCACTACCCTAGCTGACGATCGCTTTTCTCCAACCTTCCTGCGCAATGCTACTGCCTTTGGGGCCTCGCCGCGTATGCGTTTTGATATTGTTTTGAATAATTTAGCTGGACTGGCTTGGACGACAAAGGAAATCAAAATGCTCAGCGATGGTACGCCCTGGCGTCCTTTAGTTCATGCTTTAGATATTTGTCAGGCGATCGTGTGTGCCTTGGCGGCTCCCCGTGAGGTTGTTCACAACCAAATTTTCAATGTTGGGGATACAGCCCAAAATTACCAAGTTAAGGAAATTGCCGAGATGATTGCAGACACCTTCCCCAACTGTGTCTTAAGCTTTGGTACTCAGGGAGCAGATAACCGTAGCTATCGCGTTTCCTTTGAAAAAATCAATACCCAGCTACCCGGCTTTCAGTGTGAGTGGCCGGCCCAGCGAGGTGTGCAACAACTGTTTGATCTCTTCAACCGGATTGACATGACTGAGGAAATGTTCAACTTTCGAGGTTTTACACGCCTTAAACAATTGCAATATCTGCTTAATACCCAGCAGATTGATCAGGACTTCTATTGGAGGACCTGACATGTTATTTACTGAAACTAAGCTCAAGGGAGCCTTCCTAATTGATCTAGAGTTGCGAGAAGACCACCGTGGGGCTTTTGCGCGTACCTTTTGCCAAGAAGAATTTGCTGCCCACGGTCTCCAGTCAAAAGTAGCGCAATGTAACCTCTCTTTTAACCATCAGGCTGGAACCTTGCGAGGGATGCACTATCAAATGCCACCAGCTACCGAGACTAAATTGATCCGGTGTACTAAAGGGACGATTTATGATGTCATTATTGACATGCGACCTAATTCCCCGACTTACCGCCAACATATTGGCGTTGAACTCACGGCTGACAATCGTCGCGCACTTTATGTCCCGGAAATGTTTGCCCACGGCTATCAAGCCCTGACAGAGGGTGCTGAAGTTATTTACCAGGTCAGTGAGTTTTATACACCAGACTGTGAGCGTGGTCTACGGTATGATGATCCGTTGTTCGCTATTTCATGGCCCTTGCCAGTAACGGTCATCTCTGAAAAGGATGCTGCTTGGCCCTATCTTTCAGAATAACCAGATTCCTGTCGATCCTAAATTAGCCGAACTTGCCTCAATGTTGAATATAAACCCGCCCTGTTGGGTCCCTTACAGCGGTTCCCAGGCCCGTAAGGTACGGTGTCCTATCCTCCAATCATTAACCCAATTCGTAGGGGCGGGTTTTTAAACCCGCTGGCAATTAACCCCAGGAATTTGCATAAAAAACCACCCTTTAGGGTCCCTTCTCTGACCCTAGTGGGCGGGTTTGATGGATTTTCCTGATCGCGTGCGGCTTGCCAGTCAACCCGCCCCTACCCCTAATGGCCAGACTAACAAGGTCCTGTTATCTCCTCGTTCACCCGATTATTAATGGGGGGATTGCACCTGATCAGTACAGGAAACGCTGTAAACTACTCACAATAAAGTGCTCGAATAGAATGATGACCTCGTGACCTTTGGAGTATTTCATGTTAATTGTTGATACGGCCCTCAAGGCAAGGCAATCTGCTGGTAACCCCGTGCGGGTAGGGATGGTTGGAGCAGGGTTTATGGGGCGGGGCATTACTAATCAAATCCTCAACTCAGTACCCGGAATGACATTAGTCGCGATCGCGAATCGTCACCTTGCGGCAGCCCAGCGGGCTTATCACGAGGCAGGGGCTAGTGATGTCCAGGTTGTTTCTACCGTAACCCAATTAGAAGGTGCTATCCAACGCGGGCAGTATGCCGTTACTGAAGACCCCATGTTACTCTGTCAAGCAGAGGGCATTGATGCTTTGATTGAGGTCACAGGTACGATCGAGTTTGCTGCCCATGTGGTCATGGCAGCTATTGATCATGGTAAACATGTGGTTTTGATGAATGCAGAGTTGGATGGGACGATTGGTCCCATTCTTAAAGTTTATGCCGATCGCGCTGGAGTGATTCTGAGTGCCTGTGATGGCGATCAACCAGGGGTACAAATGAATCTCTATCGCTGTGTTAAAGGAATTGGTTTAACCCCCTTACTATGCGGCAACATTAAGGGCTTACAAGATCCCTACCGTAACCCTACCACCCAGGAAGGCTTTGCGAAAAAATGGGGTCAAAAACCCTCAATGGTTACTAGCTTTGCTGATGGCACTAAAATTTCCTTTGAACAGGCTATTGTGGCCAATGCAACGGGGATGAAGGTTGCTAAGCGAGGGATGTTGGGCTACAACTTCAGTGGCCATGTAGATGAGATGACGAGTATGTATGATATTGATCATCTCAAGCAATTGGGAGGGATTGTAGATTATGTAGTTGGTGCTAAACCGAGTCCTGGTGTGTTTATCTTTGCAACCCATGAAGATCCAAAGCAGAAACACTATTTAAATCTCTATAAATTAGGTCAAGGACCACTTTATAGCTTTTATACTCCCTATCACTTGTGTCATTTTGAAGTACCGCTTTCTGTCGCGCGTGTTGTGCTTTTTCGGGATGCGGTAATGGCACCTTTAGCAGGACCACGGGTAGAGGTAATTGCCACTGCTAAAACTGCTCTAAAAGCAGGTGAAGTATTGGATGGAATTGGTTGTTATATGACCTATGGTCAATGCGAAAATGCTAATATTGCACACGCACAAAAACTACTACCAATGGGATTGGCAGAGGGCTGTCGCTTGAAGCATGATATTCCGAAAGATCAGGTGTTGACCTATGATGATGTAGAACTCCCAGTAGGCCGCCTGTGCGATCGCCTGCGGGCAGAGCAAGATCAATATTTTGGAAATGCTTTAGTTGGATGAGTGCAGCGTATGGGCAACCCCATAGCCCTAACATCGTCATTGGCCTGATTCCCTGTGGCGGACAGTCAATGGCAATATTGAGTTACTGCGAAATTAGAGACTATCATTACTCAGTTGAAACTCTCCGTGATTTCAGATTCAGGAGCAAGATTCAGGATCAGTCGATCACAAGATCACCGTTGCGGCTGTCTCCGGGGCAGGTAGAATCTACCCCAACTTAGAGGGACATGGTTTGGCTAACGGGAATCTGAATGACAAACTTTGTCCCTTGGCCGACTTCCGAAAGGCAGTAAAGCTGACCCGCATGTTTTTCCGTAATGATTTTAAAACTAATCGACATACCCATGCCGGTCCCTTGGCCAACGGGTTTAGTAGTGAAAAAGGGATCAAAAATATGGGCTTGCACCGTTTCATCCATGCCAATCCCATTATCCGCGATCACGATTTCAACCCAGTCAGGTGCGATCGGGGCAGTCTGGATGGTGATTTGGGGCGCATCTGGCTCCTCAAATTCCTTAGCTTCTAAGGCATCGATCGCATTGGCCAGGATATTCATAAAAACCTGGTTCAACTGACTGGGATAACACTCGATCAGCGGCAAATCACTATAGTAACGATCGATGATCACTTCTGGGAAACCTGGCCTTGCTTTGATGCGATGTTTTAAAAGTAACAGGGTGCTGTCAATCCCCTCATGGATATTAACGCTTTTGCTTTCAGATTCATCCAAACGGGAAAAATTGCGTAGGGAAAGGACGATCTGACGAATACGATCGGTTCCCACTTGCATCGATTCAATAATTTTCGGTAAATCCGCCAGCAAATAGGGCAGATCAATCGCAGCCGCCTCAGCTTGCATAACGGGATTTGGATGAGGGTCCTGCTCTTGCCAGCGGCAGATAAAGTTAATCAGGGCTTCCGTGTGATCCTGGAGGTAGATCAAATTACCATGAATAAAATTCACGGGATTATTAATTTCATGGGCCACGCCCGCAACCAGTTCCCCCAAACTGGACATTTTCTCTTTTTGGACCAGTTGTGTCTGCATCGTTTGCAGGTTGTCGAATGCCTGTTGCAACTGTTGGGTTTGTTCCCGAAAAGAGGCTTCTGACTGGCGCAGCGCGATTTCAGTTTGCTTCTGCTGAGTAATATTATGAAAAACGGCAATGCCCCCCTGGATAACACCCTCTGGGCTATGGAGCGATCGAGCTGTTAAACTAAACCAATACCCGCCTAGAATTTCGTCTACTAGCATCTTGTCATCGGATGCTGACGTTTCTGGAGCTGGGGCAGAACGCACAAACACTTCCGTGGCATCTTGATCTTCCCCCTGCATCGCTCGCAGCAAGGGAAAGTCTGCCAAGGGATAGGGGGTCACCTGATCCGGCAAATAGACAGACCAATTGCTGGCCCAACAGGCGAGAAAATGGCACGATGGGGTAATCCCTAGCAACTGTTCTGCTGAGGGATTGGTGAACAAAAATCGGCCCTGACGATCGACCACAACCACCGCATCACCAATACTATTGAGCATCGATCGCAGGGTTAAAAGCGTTGATTCCGCATGGCTTAAACGTTGGGTATGGTGCTGGCGATCAGCAAGGGCCTGTTCCAACCGCGTCAATTTTTCCACGGTTTCTCGTTCATAAACCTCTAGCAATTGCTCCAATGCCGCCACCTGCGCCCGCAGGTGCTCCACCTCGTCGAGGGATGCGGCTGGGTGACTAGTGGCCGTAACATTGGGAAAACTCACCGTCGTTCTTACTCCATGCTGACTAATTGAATAACCTAAATAACCTATCTGAATCAGGGCAATCTAAACCATTGGGAGCGTTACTCCAATTAAACCTTAGCATTCCTCCGATCATGAAAAACTTTTCTCTAAGTCCCTTGAAGTGTCACTGGGTACGAAAGTTCCACTGGGCGCGAAAATTGCCCCCTGATCAAAGGGAAGGACAGCAAGTTTTGCATTGAGGGCTAGGGGTTTAAATAATTCGGCAGTTTCACGTTTAATGGGCAGCTTAGAGAAGAAAATAATGGTCATCAGGTTGCCAGAAGGTAAAATACCGCCAAAACCCAAAACGGAGCGAATCTGAAACGGTTCAACAAACTCAGCTTGAGCCGGGATATAGGGGCTACCTTGGGCCTCGGCAACATGGAAAACGTTATAGGTGCGATCCTGTAAATCTATCAGCAGATCAGGGATGGGGGCAATCACGTCCTCAATCGTTAATCCCAGTTGTTTAATCAGTTGGGAAATCATGGGGGCTTGGGCGACCATTTGTTTACTCATCAGGGGAATAGCTTGATGCCCAACGGAGGCCGTGCGGGTATTCCATTCGGGTCGATCGCCTGCTGTTGCCATGAGGGTAAGACATTTCAATTCAGCGACATGGGGCCGATCGCCGAGCATCTGATCTGCTATTTTTTGGAGAGAAGTTGGCAATTCTCCATAGACATGGGTCTTGAAAAACCGTACTAACGCCAAGGTAGATTCGCCCGTTTCAGGATCACGGAACTGGTGGTAAAAATAACTGACCAGCTTGTTGGCAACGTCTTCCATGCTGCTTGCGCCCAAACCCAGTTTGCGCAGAGTTGCTCCACACTCGGTCATTTCTCGTAATGTAAAACGGGTCAAGCTATACATAAACCTGAGCAATCGTGATTAAGAACGGCCAATCGCACTGCGATCGGATGATTGGTCTTCTGTTCGCATCGTTGCGCATCGTTGCGCATCATGGGTTGATTTACCAACAAGAACATTTGCCCATTCAACTCCGGGGATCATTGAGTGGCACGACCTAGTATTTCCTAGTATTTCCTAGTATTTCCTATCCTCAATGGCCACCCTGGATTAAATCCGAGGCAAACCGTTCAACACATCAGCAACACTGCGTAGATTTACCCTGAACAATGACAGTATTTGCGTGTTCCCACGGGTTGTCTTTACTGCCAAGCCTTAAACTCAAGCACCCTGATGATAGGGGGCAAATTGACCTGATCGATTCTACTGAATCACTCTCGTCAATTTTGTGTAATATTTAACACAATTTCAGTTTTTGGGAGCGTTTTTCTGGGCCAGAGCCAGTAGGGAGTGGGGATGATGCGCCGCCGATCGCGGACGCAGGGCATCGCGGTTTTGTACCAGGATAAAGGCTGCCATCGCCAGCAAAAAGTACCCAAACCCCTTTTGCAGGTGCTGCGGTTTGACCCGACCAGATAGCTGACCGCCAATCAGGGTACCCATCCCCGCCGCGATCGTGAACGACAACATCAACTTCCAATCCAGGGGGACCTGGCCAACGTAGCCGAGGAAACCGGCGACGGAATTCAGAGCAATGATCAACAGTGAAGTGCCGATCGCCTCCCGCATGGGGGTATTCCCCAACAACACTAGGGCGGGTACGATCGCGAAGCCGCCCCCCACGCCCACTAACCCCGTTAGGATGCCAACCCCCAAGCCTTCCGTGAGCATCCACAGCCAGCAATATTTACAAACCGGTGGCGGATAGAGGCTGAGATCGCCCCCCGGTACCGCGACTTGAGGCGTTGGTGTCGGGACCGTTTTCGCCGTTTTGCGAATCATGAACACCGCTGCCAGCCCCATCATCACGGCAAACAGCAGCATTTGGAAAGTTTCGGTCACCCAGGGCAAGAGGGCTAGGCGAGCACCGAGGAACGCCCCCAACATCGTCGCGGCCCCAAAGAGGAAGGCTTTTTTGACATTGACATTGCCTCGGCGGGCATGGGGAATCAGGGCTAGCAGGCTCACGCTCCCGACAATCATCAGGGTCATGGCGATCGCGGACTTGGGGGACACCCCCATGACATAGACCAGAATCGGCAGGGCCAGGACCGACCCGCCCCCGCCAATGAGTCCTAAACTCAGACCAATACCCGCCGCCAGCAGGTGACCGACTATCCAGGTCAACATGATCCGTTTCCTTCACTCCCTAATGCTTGGCTGCCTAATCCTTGGTTCCCGAAACGTAGCGTCCTAGCGAGCCAGTGCCGCCACATTACCACACCGCTCATTAGCCGGAACGGCTTCCATGATTTTCTTCGGATCGGGTAACTCTAAAGCGTCCATCAGTTGGATGAAACTGGCCCGATCGCGTCCCGTTAAGCGCGGGTTCCATTGCTTTTCTTCACCGATCGTTGAGACGGTATGGCCCCGATAATCATGGCCAGGATAGACCAGGGTCGTGTCGGGGAGGGTAAAAAGCCGCTGGGTAATGGAGTCATAGAGCGTTCCGGCGTCGCCACTTTGGAAATCCGTGCGACCGCAGCCCCGAATAAAGAGGGCATCGCCCGTGAGCAGGTGGGTGTCGTTGACGAAATAGGCCATGTGGCTATCGGTGTGGCCGGGAGTCGCGATCGCCGCGATCGTCACCCGACCCACCCGCAGCACTTCACCGTCGGCAATAAAGCGATCGGCACATTGGGCCTGGGCCTGCTGGGGAACAACCCCTTGGCACTGGGTGGCGGCCCGTAATTTTGCCGTGCCGGTAACGTGGTCGGCGTGGATGTGGGTTTCTAGGCAGTAGCGCAAGGTTAAGCCCAGTTCCTTAAGGAGTTTGAGGTCGCGATCGACCTGCTCCAGAACCGGATCAACTAAGACAGCCTCGCGGGTATCGGCATCAGCGATGAGGTAGGTGTAGGTGTAGGTTTCGTAGTCAAACACTTGGCGGAAGAGCATAGTACGGTGGGGGGGTAGGGGATAGGAGATAGGAGATGAGGAACGGGGAGATGAGGACATAGAAGAAGGCGATCGCTGGATTGGGTAGCGTTACCGGCCATCCGGCTCCCCGCTCCCTATGGATAAGGGGCTGGGGGTGAAGGCAGATCCCTTCTCACCCTAGCCGTATAACCATATAGTAATACAATTTTGACATAAGAATAAGGCAGGGGGCAACCACGCCCCAAGGGTTACGGTTTGCCCCAATGTGACCCAGAGGACAACTGCCTACAGTGGAGAAGTAGCGCATCCCATCTAGTTTTTAACAGCATTCACTTTTTAACAGCATTCACCGCGCCAGCCCTAACAGGAGTTGTCCTATGATCCGTACTTACTATCGCCAACCCTACCCCTATACCCGCCCGCAACCGCGCCAACGCTTACACCAATTCTACCAACCGCGTTACGACGTGCAAGTCTCGCCCCGTTGGGTTGATCAGTTTGTGCGCGATATCCAAACACCGCCGATCGCGGAACAACCCGCACAACCCAGCGCCCCAGCGCCAGAAGGGGAGGTAACCGCATGGCAACCCGCGATCGCCGTGGGAGAAACCCCCACCCAATTCATCCTTCAGATTGAACTGCCAGGGGTGCCCGCTGCGGACATTAACCTGGAGGCCACGCAAACTACTCTCAGAATTTATGGGGAACGTCGTCGTCCGGACACCACAGGGCCGGGGCAATCAGAATTTCGCTATGGTCCCTTTGCCCGGACGCTGCAATTTGCTGTCGCGATCGATCCCCACGGCATTACCAGCGATCGTCAAACCGGTATTGTCACGCTCAATATCCCCAAATTAGCGGCCCAACAGCCCAAAACCGTGAAGGTAACAATCGCGTCGGCCCCGCCAGTCACTGAAGAACCGGCTTCGTCAGGGACTAACCCCGATTCCGCCCCCATGGCCGAGGTTCCCCCAGCCGTGATTCCCCTACCCGGCCCCAAAACACCCGAAATCGAGGAAGATCCCTGGGTAGCCAGCGCTTAAGAGGCGGCTATTTTCTGTAACCGCAATCTCAAGGTACGGTAAACCCCCCTTCATCTTCGGGGTAAAGGCCAATCAATATAAGTCAAGGCCATTTATTGAGTCTTGTGGCAAGTGGCAAGTGGCAAGTCACCGCGATCCGCTGACACTGATCCCTACCCGCTAACCACGCTCAACTGAGGGTTCCCCAACTGCGGTTACGACCGACTGGTGACACTACCCAACGGTATCCCAAACGCAAACACGCAAAAGACACAAAATTTCAGCTTGAATGGAGTCAGAGCAAGACTATGGCAAAAGTTGTTGGAATCGACCTTGGAACGACAAACTCATGCGTTGCCGTGATGGAAGGGGGTAAACCGACGGTCATCGCAAACGCAGAGGGCTTCCGGACCACCCCCTCGGTGGTTGCCTACGCTAAAAATGGCGATCGCCTGGTGGGCCTCATTGCCAAACGACAAGCGGTCATGAACCCGCCAAATACCTTCTATTCGGTCAAGCGCTTCATTGGTCGCAAGTTTGATGAAGTTACCCATGAAACCACTGAAGTTTCCTACAAGGTGCTGAACGTTAACGGTAACGTCAAACTCGATTGTCCCGCTGTTGGCAAGCAGTTTGCACCGGAGGAAATTTCCGCCCAAGTGTTGCGCAAGCTCAAGGAGGATGCCAGCAAGTACATTGGTGAAGAAGTCACCCAAGCCGTCATCACCGTTCCGGCCTACTTCAACGACTCGCAACGGCAGGCAACTAAAGATGCCGGTCGCATCGCTGGGTTGGAAGTGCTGCGGATCATCAACGAACCCACGGCAGCCGCCCTCGCCTACGGGTTGGAAAATAAGGCCAATGAAACCATCCTGGTCTTTGACTTGGGGGGGGGGACGTTCGACGTGTCCATCCTGGAAGTGGATGATGGCTTCTTTGAAGTGAAGTCCACCAGTGGCGATACCCACCTGGGCGGAGATGACTTCGATAAGAAGATTGTCGATCATCTGGCCGAAACCTTCATGGCCAATGAGGGCATTGACCTGCGCAAGGACAAGCAAGCCCTGCAACGGTTAACGGAAGCGGCAGAAAAGGCGAAGATTGAACTCTCCAGTGTCACCCAGGCCGACATTAACCTGCCTTTCATTACCGCCACGCCCGACGGTCCCAAACACTTGGAAATGACCCTGACACGGGCCAAATTTGAGGAACTGTGTTCGGATCTGATCGATCGCTGCCGGGTGCCGGTGGAAAACGCCCTGCGGGATGCGGGTCTGAGCAAGAACGATATTGATGAGGTCGTCCTTGTGGGTGGCTCCACCCGGATTCCCGCCATTCAAGAACTGGTGAAGCGGATTCTTGACAAAGATCCCAACCAGAGTGTCAACCCAGATGAAGTCGTGGCTGTGGGGGCAGCCGTTCAAGGCGGCGTGCTGGCCGGGGAAGTTAAGGATATCCTGCTCCTCGACGTAACCCCTCTGTCCCTGGGGGTGGAAACTCTCGGTGGCGTGATGACCAAGATCATCCCCCGTAATACCACGATCCCGACCAAGAAAGCAGAGGTCTTCTCGACAGCAGTCGATGGTCAAAGCAATGTGGAAATCCACGTCCTGCAAGGGGAACGCGAACTGGCAAAGGACAATAAGAGCCTAGGGACCTTTCGCCTCGACGGTATTCCCCCGGCTCCCCGGGGGGTACCGCAAATCGAAGTGACCTTCGATATCGACGCCAATGGGATTCTCAATGTCACCGCCCGCGACAAGGGCACGGGCAAGGAACAGTCGATCAGCATCACGGGGGCTTCCACGCTGCCGCAGGATGAAGTCGAACGGATGGTGAAGGAAGCTGAAGCCAATGCCAGCGCCGATCGCGAACGGCGGGAACGGATCGACCTCAAGAACCAGGCTGACTCCCTGGCCTACCAAGCCAAGAAGCAGATGCAAGAACTGGGTGATAAGGTCCCCGCTGCCGACAAGTCCAAGATCGAAGGTTTGATCAAGGATCTGGAAGAGGCCAGCAGCAAGGAAGACTACGATCGCATCAAGACCCTGACCACGGAACTGCAAGAAGCGCTCTACAGCGTTGGTAGCAGCATCTATCAACAAGCGGGCGGTGGCGAAGCGGGTCCCTCGCCTGGGGGTAGTGGCGGCGCTAGCAGTGGTGGCGGTAGCAGCAGTGGCGATGATGATGTGATTGATGCTGAATTCTCGGAAACCAAGTAAGCCCATCGGGTTAGTATGACTAACCCACCGTGAACCCTTCCGTTAACCACTCATTTGAATCCCCCGTCCCCATCCCTAGCGTGAGTTAGCGGATGGGGATTTTTAGTTCTCCCCCCCTATCTAAGTATTCTTGCTAAGATCCGGTTGACGCTGTGTAATCTCCTGGGGTGAGGGCATTAATTTATGGACCACCGTTGCCAAGGATTGGGGTATCCCCTCTGGTTGGCGGGCCTGAGCGCTGTTGCCGCCTTGAGTGCTGGCCCGACGTGGGCCATGCAAACGGGAGAGGGGTATGCGGTCCCTACCCTCACCGCACCGACTGCGGTCAGTCCAGCCCTAGCCCCGGCACCTCTGGCTCCAGAGCATCCCGCCCCGGCACTCATGCCCACCCCGGAACAGATGGAGCAAGCCCAGGCGCTCAACGATCGCGGCGTGACCGCAGCCCGCCGGGGAGCTTTGGGGGAAGCGATCGCCCTGTTTCAGGAAGCGATCGCCCTGTATCCGGCCTACGAGAATGCCCACAATAATTTGGGGATTGCCCTGGGGCGGCAGGGACGGTTTGCGGAAGCGGAAGCGATTTTTTTGCAGGCAGTGGTGATCAATACCCGCAACTTTGAAACCCACAATAATCTAGGGATTGCCCTGGCCAGTCAGGGGAAGTATACCGAGGCGGAAGCGGCTTTTCGGCAGGCGATCGCCTTGAATCCTACTGATCCGGAAGCCTATCAACACCTGGGCCTCGCGTTGGCTTACCAGGGGAAAATCCCAGACGCGATCGCGCAATTTGAACGGGCCAAGCAGTTATACAGTGCCCTGGGGGAAGTAGCGGCAGTCCAACGCCTAGATCAGATTTTACAGCAGGCGCGATCGGCAGGGGGAGGCGCGGGGCGATCGCAGTAGCAGCCAGCAGCGAGGCATCTCTAAAGTAGTTGTGTTCGTTCCTTTCACGACCTCAGCAGCTTGAAAAGGAGTTGTGGGGTGTGGGCATCCTGCCTGCCCCTGAGACAGCCGAGACTTCGATAGACTCAGACAGCTACTCCCCGTTTAATGTGTGATTGATAATGTGTGATGGATTGATAATGTGTAATTGGTTGAACCTATGACCTTATCGATTGGGGGTCTGGCCCCTGATTTTGCCCTCCCCGATGCCGAGGGGAACACCGTGCGTTTAAGCGATTTTCGGGGACAAACGGTGGTGGTGTACTTTTATCCCCGCGATAACACGTCGGGTTGCACCAAGGAAGCCTGTGGCTTTCGCGATGCCTACCCCGACTTTCAAAACCAGGGAGTCGTCGTCTTGGGCATTAGTGCCGATGATGCCAAAGCCCACCAGAAGTTTATTGCCAAATACCAGCTACCCTTTCCCTTGCTGTGTGATGAGGGCGGCAAGGTGGCGGCGACCTATGGCAGCTATGGCCTGAAAAAATTCATGGGCAAGGAATATATGGGGGTTTTCCGCCATACGTTTGTGATTGCGCCCGATGGCACGATCGCCCAGATTTACCGCAAGGTGAAACCCGATGCCCATGCAATCCAAGTGTTGCAAGCGTTGAGCGACTAGAGAATTTGGGATAAAAACTTTTTCGTGCGTTCTTCCTGGGGACGATTAAAGAAGTCTTCCGGCGTGGCTTCCTCCACCAGGGAGCCATCCGCCATCAGCACCACGCGATCGGCCACCTCCCGCGCAAACCCGACTTCATGGGTGACCACCACCATCGTCATCCCCGATCGCGCCAGGGACAGCATCACATCCAATACCTCCCGCACCATTTCCGGGTCCAGGGCTGAGGTGGGTTCGTCGAAGAGCATAATTTTCGGTTGCATCGCTAGGGCACGGGCGATCGCCACGCGCTGCTGCTGTCCCCCCGACAGTTGACCGGGGTACTTGTGGGCCTGCTCCAGAATCCCCACCCGTTCCAACAACCGCATGGCCACTTCCTCCGCCTTGGCCTTGGGCCAGCGACGCACCCAGATCGGGGCCAGGGTGACATTTTTCAGCACCGTCAGATGGGGGAACAGATTAAACTGCTGGAAGACCATGCCCACTTCACGGCGGATCTCGGCAATATTTTTCAGATCATGGCAGAGGTGAATTCCATCGATCTCAATTCGACCTTTTTGGTAAGGTTCCAGGGCGTTGAACGTGCGAATGAAAGTGGATTTGCCCGAACCGGAGGGTCCCATAATCACCACCACTTCACCCTTGTTGACCGTGAGGCTGACCCCCCGCAGGGCATGAAAGTGGTTGTCATACCATTTGTGAACGTCTTGGGCGACAATCATTGGCCCAGTCTCCACGCCGCCTATGTCCTGCATGATTTCAGTCTGTGATTGGGTCATCCCTTGGCCCCTCCTGAATACTTCCTACCAATGCTCCTGTTTGCATGGCTGTGTCCACTATTACACTCGACGTTGCCCAACGCTGTCTAGTCCTAACGCTGTCTAGTCCTAACGCTGTCTAGTCTTAAGACAATCCAGCCCTAGCGCTGGCCAGTACTCAGATGGGCTTCGAGACGGCGACTGCCCACCGACATGGCATAGCAGAACGCCCAATAGATCACCCCAATAAAGAGATAGGTTTCGCCATATTTTCCCAAAAATTCGGGATTTGCCAAAATGGCACGACTGATGCCCAGTAATTCCAATAAACCGACGATCGACAGCAGGGTGGTGTCCTGGAAGAGACCAATGAACTGACCCACGATCGCGGGAATCGAAATCTTGATTGCCTGGGGCAGCACAATCAGACCCACGGTTAATGGGGGATTCAACCCCAAGGCATTCGCCGCCTCCAGTTGGCCACGGGGAATCGCCTGAAGCCCCCCCCGGACATTTTCCGCCAGATAGGCGGCGCTGAACAGGGTTAACCCCAGGATTGCCCGTGCCACGCGATCGGGCCGCACCCCCTCCGGTAAAAACAGGGGAATCATCACCTGACCCATGAACAAAATCGAGATCAGGGGTACCCCGCGCACCAGTTCGATATAGACCGTCGATAGCCCGCGCACCACAGGCATGGCGCTTTGGCGACCCAGGGCCAGCAGCACACCTAAGGGAAAACACAGCAGAATACTGGCGATCGACATCAGCACCGTCAGCAGGAGGCCCCCCCAATCATTGCTCGCAACGACCTTCAGGCCCAACCCGCCGCGAATTAACCAGAAGGAGATCAGAAAGGTGACAGTCCAGAGCAAGGACAGCCATTGACCTATCCCGGTAAACTGCCGCGCCAACTGCTGTCCTCCCCAGGCGCTAACCACACTTACCAGGGTGATGCCTAGCCCCAGCAGCCGGTAGAGCGGTGGCGTGGGAATCAGGATAATTCCCAAGGCCCCTAAGCTGAGACCCACCAGGATGGGCACCGTGAACAGCCGCACCATCCGTTGCGCCAACACGCCCCAGGTTAGCCCCGACAATGCGCCAATGATGGCCAGCATTAGCCAGAGCCGCCAATATTGATCGGCGGGATAGCGCCCCACAAAGTAGAGGGGCAGGTTAGCGGGAATCAATCGCCAATCAGCTTCGACGATCGCCCAGGTGAGGAAGCCAACCCCAACCCACAGGAGCAGCCCACCGAGGACGATCGTAATCAGGCCGTTCAGCCAGCTATTGAACAGATTTTTTTGCAGCCAGCGGAGCGGACGGCGGCGAGAGGGGGGGGGCACAGCCGTGGACAGTGAGGATGTCATGGGTTAGCGCTCCTTGACCTGTACCATGCGGTTAAGTTGATTCATCACCAGGGAAATCGCCAAGTTCAGGATCAAATAGATCGACATGAGAATCACGAACATTTCCAAGGGTCGCCCCGTTTGGTTCAAACTGGTGCTGGCCACGGAGAATAGATCGGGATAGCCGATCGCGAGGGCCAAACTGGAGTTCTTCGCCAGGTTCATGTATTGGCTATTCAGGGGGGGAATAATCACCCGCAAGGCTTGGGGGAACACGACCAACTGCATCACTTGTCCGGAGGATAACCCCAACGATCGCGCGGCTTCCCACTGGCCCCGCGAAACTGCCTGAATGCCTGCCCGCACAATCTCGGCGATAAAGGCACCGGTATAGACCACCAAGCCTATCAGGAGGGCGGTGTATTCCAACGACAGCCGCAGCCCGCCCTCAAACCGACCGGGGGCGGGGGATTGGGGAACTTGCCAGTTGAACCCGATCGTCGCGATCAGCAGGGCGATCGCGCCCAAGATGATTAAACCGACCAATTGGGGCCTGCCCGACTCAGCCTGTTCCACCTGCCGCTTCAGCCGCCATTGCCACAGGCCAGCCGCCGCGATCGCGACCCCCACCAGGCCCACCAGCCACAGCCAGAAAGCCGGTGCGATCGTGGGCCAAGGCAGGTAGATGCCCGTCTTGCTCATGAAAATGGGTCCCGGCAGTTGGAGGGGTTCCTGGGGCGGGGGCAAACTCAAAAAGACGGGAAAGTACCAAAACATTAATTGCAGCAGGAGCGGCGTGTTGCGCACCACTTCCACATACAGCAGACTCAGTTTGCGCAGGAGCCAATTATCTGAAAAGCTGGCCACTCCGGCCACAATCCCCAGCAGAGTGGTTAGCACAAACCCCACTAAGACGACCCGCAGGGTATTGATCAGGCCAACGGCGATCGCCCGCAGGTAGGGGTCACTGGGGCTATAGGGGATGGGCGTTTCCCCAATGCTAAAGCTGGCAGACTTGGCCAGGAAGTCAAAGCTAAATTGCAGCCCCGTGCGGTTCAGGTTGTCATTGAGGTTAGTGATGAAGACACTCAACAAGCCGAACACCCCGGCCAGTACGGCAAGCTGAAAAACCGCATTCCAAAAGCGCTCATCACGCCAGAGGGGAGTGGTTGTATCCGTTGACGGCGGCATGGTATCAGGGGGGAGGACGAACTCAGCGGGTGGGGGAGAGCTTACCCGATACTTTGTGATCTCTCAACACAGAAGGTTACTGGGCAACCTGAACGGAAATCAACGGAACGGCGGCGAATACATCAGGCCCCCATCGGTCCACAGCCGGTTCAGCCCCCGGGGAATCCCGTCACCAATATTGCGATCGTAAATTTCGCCATAGTTGCCCACGGCCTTGATCGCCTGAAGCATAAAGTCCCGTTCAATGCCCAATTGGGGACCAAAATCCCCTTCAACGCCCAGGAACGATCGGATATCCTTGTTGGTTGTGGTTTGGGCCACCTGCTCCACATTGGCTTGGGTGATCTCAAACTCTTCCGCCTGAATCAGGCCAAAGGTGACCCACTTCACCACATCAAACCACTGGGAGTCGTTGTTCATCGTTACCGGTCCCAACGGTTCCTTCGACATGGTGACATCCAGCAAGATGTGCTCATCGGGGTTGGGGAATTGGGTGCGACGGGCAAAGAGTTGGGATTTATCCGAGGTAAAGCCATCACAGCGCCCACTCAGATAGGCTTGCACTGCCTCCGTGCCATCCTGGAATTTCACGTCTGTATAGTTGACCCCCAACTCGGTCATGCGGGAGGTGAGGTTCAACTCGGTGGTGGTGCCCGTTTCCACACAAATCGATCGCCCTTCCATATCTTCTAGGCGAGTAATGCCGCTATCGGCCCGCACCATCATCCCTTGGGCATCAAAGAAGGTCGTTGGGGCAAACTCCATTGCATTCCCCCCGGCTGCATCCCGGCTCAGGGTCCAGGTGGTGTTGCGCGAGAGCATATCGACTTCGCCGCCGCGCAGGGCCGTGAACCGTTCAGTGGAGTCCAGGTTCCGATACTCAACCGCGTTGGCATCTCCGAACACCGCTGCTGCCACTGCCTTACAGATATCGACGTCCAGGCCAGAGTAGTTGCCACTGGAATCCACAAAGCTGAAACCAGGGATGGTCCCTTCTACCCCACAAATTAATTTCCCGCGTGCTTTGACCGCAGCTAGGCGACTGGTGCTTGCTCCGCCGGCAGTGGGCGAGGCGGTTTCACCCGTTTGTCCCGTGGGTTGGGTGCCGCCGCAGGCCACCAGGGCAGCCCCTAAGGCGAGCGATAGCAGTGAGATCAGACCCTTTTTAGACATTATGGTATTCACAATGGTATTCACAAACAGCAGTGGATTCTTAAGGTGGATTCAGATCAAATCCAGATCAAATCCAGATCAGATTCAGGTCAATTTAACGGTGGAGCCAACGGTACAGGGGGTGATGGGTACCGGTTGCCCCCTACATTCCGGGTATCATACTACAAGGATAAAAAAATATGAAACTGTCAATAGCTAGACAGTCGTATGGTCACGATCGTGGTACGTCGCAATCCTAAATAGTGGGTAGTGGACTGTCATGCCTAAATAGCCGTCTGAGTCTATCGGTGACTTGGCGGTCTCAGGAGTAGAAATGCTCAAGGGCCTATAGCGGGTTTGCTAGAATAGGCAGGCGATGTCAGTTGCCGCGATGGATTGCTGCGATTCGTTGCTATCATCAGTTGCTATCATCAATTGTCCCTGGGTTGAGGTCGCCCGAAGAGGCTGCGATAGCTATGCGACGCCAAGGGCGGATCGGCAAACGGCATCGGGTCGATAGCTACGCGACGCCAAGGGCGGATCGCGAGCAGCGCACACTTAAAGATGGCAACTGTGAATGCGGGGAAAAAGTCGCAAACTGGGTCCGTTTAAGCCTTGGTTAACCTTGTCACAACCGTGGCAACTCAAACTATCGCTGTTGAAAACCCTTGTGCAACGGGATTTGGAAGCCCGCTATAAAGGGTCTATTTTGGGTAACCTGTGGCCCTTGCTCAACCAGCTTTCCCAGTTGTTGATCTACACCTATGTGTTTTCGATCGTCCTCCAGGTCAAGCTCGATCTGGCCAGTATGCCCAACGGCAACGTCAGTTTTAGCCTCTGGTTATTTGCGGGATTGCTGCCCTGGAATGCGTTCACGGCGGGCCTGTTGCAGTCTGCCAATAGCCTGGTCACCCAACCCAATCTGGTGAAGAAGGTGGTCTTTCCCCTGCGGTTGTTGCCCCTGGTGCCGATTTGCTCAGCCTTTATTGAAAGTTTAATGGGGTTAGCAATTCTGGTACTGCTGGTGGGGGTGCTCTCCCAAAGCCTGAACCCGGCGCTGTGGTTATTGCCCCTCGCCTGGTTACCCCAACTGTTGTTGACGGCGGGGCTGGGGTATCTGGTGGCCAGTTTTACGGTTTTCCTGCGCGATATTCCCCAAAGTCTGGTCGTTATTGTGAATTTGTGGTTTTATTTAACTCCGATCGTCTATCCGGCCCACGTCATCCCGCCACCCTGGCAACATTGGGTCCTCTGGCTCAATCCCCTGGCGGCGATCGTGGAGACCTATCGCGATTTGGTGCTGGTGGGTGAAATGCAACACTGGGGAGAGTGGGCCTTTGCCACTGGGCTGGCACTCTTGCTTTTCCTAGGGGGGTTGTGGGTTTATCAGCGACTCCGCCCCGCCTTCGCCGATGTGCTTTAGGCGCTACAATCACTCACGTGTGAGGAACGTTTATTTTGGCCTTGGGCCAGCTAGCCCCACTCATGATCACTTCTGATACTCAATCTTTGGTTTGGCAATCGCAGTTGGGTTCCCCGCCGTTGGATGAGCCTGCGATCGTGGTTCAGAACGTGGCGAAGTGCTTTAAGCAATATCACCACCCGGTCGATCGTCTGACGGAACTGCTCTTACCCAATACGAGCAAGGCCGAGTTATTTTGGGCGCTTCAGGATATCAGTTTGGAGGTGCCCCGTGGGCAAACCCTGGGGATTGTGGGGCGGAATGGGTCGGGGAAAAGTACGCTGCTGCAAATTATTGTGGGCACGTTAACGCCCACGCGGGGACAGGTGCAGGTCAATGGGCGGGTCTCGGCTTTGTTGGAATTGGGCAGTGGGTTTAATCCGGAATTTACGGGACGGCAGAATGTCTTTTTCAATGGTCAGTTGATGGGGCTGAGCCGACGGGCGATCGCGGCCAAGTTTGATGAGATTGCTGCCTTTGCCGACATTGGCCCGTTCATCGATCAGCCGGTCAAAACCTATTCCAGTGGGATGTTTGTGCGTTTGGCTTTTGCGGTGGCGACCAGTGTTGAGCCGGACATTTTGATTGTGGATGAGGCGCTGTCGGTGGGGGACGAGGCGTTTCAGCGCAAGTGTTTTGCTCGGATTCATGCGATTCGGGAACGGGGCGGTACGATCCTGTTTGTTTCCCATGCTGCACCGACGATTATTAGCCTCTGCGATCGGGCGATTTTGCTCGATCGGGGGGAAATGCTGCTGTCTGGGACTCCCAAGACGATCGTCGCGAAATATCAACGGCTGATCTATGCGCCCCCCAGTCAGGTCAATGCGGTCCGGAAGGAAATCTATCAGGCCAAGCTGGCGGAGGCGGAGCGGCAGGGGATTGGGGGGGAAGCGAAGGGTCAGGGGCGATCGTCGTGCGACCTAGAGAGTGGCCACGAGAAGAACGGCAGTAATCGCCATAGGCGGAGTGATGAGAATGGCAAGGGTAAAGCTGATATTGATTTAGACGCCTTAGAGTCCTATGACCCGAATTTGATTCCGTCCACGACGATCGCCTATATCAACAAGGGGGCCAAGATCCATGACCCTAAGATTACGACGCTGGATGGCAAGCGGGTGAATCATTTGATTGCCCGGCGATCGTACATTTACACCTACACGGTCGAGTTTTTGCAACCGGCCCAGCGGATTCAATTTGGGATGTTGGTGAAGACGATTAGTGGGTTTGAGTTGGGGGGATCGGCGTTCCCGATTGCGGCGGAACTAGCGGATGAAATTAATACGGGGAGTCGGGTTACGGTCCAGTTCCGGTTCCAGTGTTTGTTGCAACCGGGGGTTTATTTCCTGAATGCGGGGGTTTCGGGCATTGTCGATGGCGAAAGTTTGACCCATTTGGCCCGCTATATTGATGTGGCGATGTTTCGGGTCTATGCGGCTGAGGATAGCTATGGCACCGGGATTGTGGATTTATTGATTGACCCAACGTGTGCGATTTCCCGTTGGGAATGCGGCGCAAACGCGCCTGCGTTACCGGAAGTGTAGAATTAGGTGCATGGCAAGCGGTTGGGGTCTTCTGTCTGGGGCAGCTTTGTCTGCATAAATCTGCCTGATGGGATGCAGGCTGTCCCTCATAGGCGGGTTCACAGAGATGATCGGTTTCCAGGCGAGATTGACGGAAAACCCGCCCCTACATGATGATTTGAACCATTGATATGGGTAGGGGCAGGTTCACCAGAATTTATGATACCCACAGACAATCTCAATAAACCTGACCTCCGTAGATGTGGTTAACGAATAGTTTAGATGTGGTTAACGAATAGTTTCCCCTAGTTTATAAAGAAATTCTGGAGCAAAATTGGCTCCATTAGGCCATTCGATCGTATTGGTTTCTGGATTGAGGAAGACTTGCTGGAATTGCGTCAAGTCGCGGAGGGGTGCAAAGATTTTACCATAAAGTTCTTGGTCGAGGTCAACTTTTTGGGTGATCTGATTACTGAAGGTGAGTCTCAGCTTGTAGGCTTCCAAATATTCAAGTTTAGTTACGTGCAAAAACATGAGTGACTCCAATTATGGTATAGCAATCCCAAGTCATTTATGAGAATGGGAAGGGACATAGTGAATCTCTATCAGTAGATATAGGATTGGCTTCT
>OGCL01000174.1_pt1 | contig 73745 bp, 60 predicted proteins | sample 1570041 | NCBI WGS metagenome assembly OGCL01 (sample SAMN06266162, study PRJEB24511) | hot springs metagenome | isolation source: Hot spring water | place: South Africa: Limpopo | collected 2015-06-22
ACCAAGGGCGACGAAGAATGGCGCGAGCAGCTCGATCTCAAGCCCGAAGCCGCAGGCGCGCGGGTGCTGGTGTGCGCGTGCACGCCGTTGCCCGGCGATGACCACGCGGAGAACGATCTGGAACGCCAGGGCGGCTACGTGATCGTGTTCGACGACATCAGCGCGCTGCTGCAGGCGCAGCGCGACGCGGCCTGGGGCGAAGTGGCGCGTCGCCTCGCGCACGAGATCAAGAACCCGCTGACGCCCATCCAGCTGTCCGCCGAGCGGATCGAGCACAAGCTCGGCCCACGGCTGGCGGAACCCGATCGCGCCGTGCTCGCCAAGGCGGTGCGGGTCATCGTCGACCAGGTCGATGCGATGAAGCGCCTGGTCAACGAGTTCCGGGACTACGCGCGACTGCCCGCCGCCGAACTCAAGCCGCTGGACCTGAACCACCTCGTGGCCGACGTGCTGCACCTGTACCACACCGATGGCGCCGAGCCGCAGACCGGCACCGCCGTGCCGGTGCGCATCGAACTCGACGCGCGCTGTCCGGCGATTCTGGGCGACGCGCAGCAACTGCGCCAGGTCATCCACAACCTGCTGCAGAACGCCCAGGATGCCACCGAGGGCGGCGAGCGCCGCGAGGTCTGTATCCGCACCCGCTGGAGCGAGAGCGCACGCCGCGTTCGGCTGCTGGTGCAGGACAACGGTCCGGGCTTTCCGGAGGCGATCCTCAGGCGCGCCTTCGAACCCTATGTGACCACCAAGCCGCGCGGCACCGGCCTGGGCCTGGCGGTGGTGAAGAAGATCGCCGACGAGCACCGCGCCCGCGTCGACCTCAGCAACCGCACCGCCGAGGGGCGGATTCTGGGCGCACAAGTCTCGCTATCATTCGAAGTTGCAACGCCGCAACAGTTGGCGTCGCCCCAACCAACAGCGCCGGCCTGACAAGCACCCATGGCAAACATTCTGGTGGTCGACGACGAACTCGGCATTCGCGACCTGCTCTCCGAGATCCTCAATGACGAGGGCCACACCGTCGATCTGGCGGAAAACGCCGCGCAGGCGCGGGCCGCGCGGCTGCGCGGCCGCCCCGACCTCGTGCTGCTCGACATCTGGATGCCGGACACGGACGGTGTGACCCTGCTCAAGGAATGGTCCGCCACCGGGCTGCTGACCATGCCCGTCATCATGATGAGCGGCCATGCCACCATCGACACCGCCGTCGAAGCCACCAAGATCGGCGCCCAGGCGTTCCTGGAAAAACCCATCACGCTGCAGAAGCTGCTCAAGGCGGTGGAGCAGGGACTGGCCCGCCAGGATCCGCTGTCGCGCCGGCCTGCCGCGGGCCTGGACGCGGTGTCGGCACCTCCGGTGGCCGAACTCACCGTCGAAGCCGCGATGACCGGCGGTCAGACCCTGCCCGCACCCGGCGAAATCGGCCCTGCACCCCGCCAGAGCTTCGAACTCGACAAACCCCTGCGTGACGCCCGCGACGAATTCGAGAAGTGCTACTTCGAATACCACCTGGCCAAGGAAGGCGGCTCCATGACCCGCGTGGCCGAGAAGACCGGACTGGAGCGCACGCACCTGTACCGCAAGCTCAAGCAGCTGGGCGTGGACCTGTCGCGGGGCAAACGCGCGGCCGCGTGAGCGGGCCCCGCTCGCCCGCCGCCGGCCCGACGCCGCAGCACCGTCCGCAGGGATCGGTCGGGGCGCTCACCTATAATCGAAAGGTTCGGCCAAGTAGCTCAGTTGGTAGAGCAGCGGACTGAAAATCCGCGTGTCGGTGGTTCGATTCCGCCCTTGGCCACCAATTCCATCGGCTTGTGCGAGACGGCAAGCCGAAAGTCGACGGAATGGGCGATGGCCCATTTTTTTTTGTGGGTACTGACGCGCTCAGAATCATCGAAGCAACGGTCGCCGAGCTTGGTTATGAGTTGATCGAAGCCGAGTTCGTGCGTTCTCGTGCGCTGTGGCGGGTCTTCATCGATCGTCAGGACAGCGCTACCGGCATCGATCGAATCGACGTCGAAGACTGTGCAGCTGTCAGTGAGCGTCTGCTGGATGCGTTGGAGGAAGGGGCCGTTTCCTACGAGCATCTGGAGGTGTCCTCTCCAGGTGTTGACCGTGCCTTGACAAAACCTGAGCATTTCGCACGATTCGCTCGTCAGAGGGTGCGCCTTACCCTGGAGCCGCCCGTTGATGGAAACCGTCGCCTCGAGGGCGAACTTCTGGGTCTCGACGGCGATGCCGTGCGCTTGCAGCTGGATGATCGCCCCGGGTGTGAAAGTCGAGTGCCCCTGTCCTCAATTGCCAGAGCTCGGATCGTTCCCGAGTTCAAGGAGCTGAAGTAGATGAATCGCGAAATTCTCGTTCTTGCGGATGCGTTGGCCCGTGAAAAGGGCGTAGACAAGGAGCTCGTGTTTCAGGCGCTCGAGTCGGCGCTGGCCTCGGCTACCAAACGGCTTCACAAGGAGCGTATCGATGCTCGCGTCGAGATCGACCGCGAGACGGGGGACTATCGCTCGTTCCGTCGTTGGCACATCGTGCCGGATGAAGACTTCGTCGATCCGGATAACCAGATGATGCTGCGCGAGGCTCACGAGTTCGACACCACTAAGCAGCTTGGCGAGCATATTGAAGAGCCGCTCGAGCCGGTGCCGTTTGGCCGCATCGGGGCGCAGGCCGCCAAGCAGGTCATCCTCCAGAAGGTGCGTGATGCCGAGCGCGAGCAAATCCTGGAAGAGTTCCTCGCGCGGAACGACAAGCTCGTCAACGGGACTGTGCGTCGAGTCGACCGTGGCAATGTCGTCGTCGAGTCGGGGCGGGTGGAAGGAGTGATTCCTCGCGATCAACTGATTCCGAAGGAGAACTTCCGCGTCGGTGATCGGGTGCGCGCTTATGTATTGCGTGTCGAACGTGAGGCGCGCGGGCCGCAACTCATTTTGTCGCGGACTGCTCCGCAGTTCTTGGCGGCGCTGTTCGAGTTGGAAGTGCCGGAGATCGAAGAGGGTGTCGTCGAGATCAAGGCCGTAGCGCGCGATCCCGGTTTGCGAGCCAAGATCGCCGTGCGTTCGAACGACCCGCGCCTCGATCCGCAAGGCACCTGCATCGGTATGCGGGGCTCTCGGGTCAACGCCGTGACCAATGAACTTGCAGGTGAGCGAGTCGACATCATCCTGTGGTCTCCCGAACCTGCCCAGTTCGTTATCAATGCGCTCGCTCCCGCGCAGATCGTGAGCATCGTTGTCGACGAAGAGCGGCGCGCGATGGATGTCGTCGTCAACGAAGACAATCTTGCCCTTGCGATTGGAAAAGGGGGGCAGAACGTCCGTCTCGCCTCCGAGCTGACGGGTTGGCATCTCAACCTCATGAGCGAGGAGCAGTCGGCAAAACGTGCGGAGGTCGAGGCCGAGCGCATCCGGGATGCGTTCATGCGGCAGCTGGATGTCGACGAGGAGGTGGCCCTGATCCTCGTGGACGAGGGCTTCTCGAGCGTCGAGGAAATCGCCTACGTCCCGATTGCCGAGTTGCAGCAGATCGAAGCCTTCGACGAGGAAACGGTCAACGAACTCCGTACCCGTGCGCGCAACGCGGCGCTTACAGAGGAGATTGCGCGCGAAGAAGCCCTGGAACGTGCTTCCGATGACCTGAAGTCTCTCGAAGGCGTCGATACCGAACTGCTACTAAAGCTGGCCAAGTTCGGTGTGACGAGTCGTGACGAGCTTGGAGACCTTGCCGCTGACGAACTTTGCGCAATCAAGGTATTTCCGGAAGAGCGGGCCCGTGAGCTGATCGATAGCGGCTTTACCGATCTGACAGACGAAGAACGGCAGCTGTTGAATCGCTCGGAAATCAAGGCGGCCACTCAACTCATTGCCCGCGCGCGCGAGTCATGGTTTGCCAACACCTGACGCAGGAGACTCCCCTTGAGCATCACCAAGACAACTGTCTCCGAATTCGCAAGCGAGTTGAGTTTGCGCACCGACGATCTGCTGTCGCAACTTGCGGCCGCGGGTGTCAAAGCGGATGGGCCGCAGGCTAGCCTGTCCGCTGGCGATAAGGCCAAATTGCTGGATTACCTCACGCGCAAGCACGGTTCTGCAGAAGCATCCGGCGCCAAGCGAATCACGCTTACCAAGCGCTCAACGACTGAACTGCGAACGTCCGATTCGACCGGTCGCTCGCGCACGGTTCAGGTCGAGGTTCGAAAGAAGCGGGTTCTGGTGACTCGTACGGTCGATGAAGGCTCCGGCAAAGAGCCGACTCCTCCGCGCCAGAGCGCATCCGCTTCTGCTTCGTTGAGCGCGCCAGCTCCGACGGCGACCACACCGATAGTGTCGGCCGAGGAAGCAGCCGCGAGGGCGTTGGAGGCCGAGCGCGCCGCTGCACTGCGCGATGCACAGGAACGTGCAGCAGCGGCCAAGCGGGCGCGGACCACCCGCAGGAACGAGGTCCCGGACCCGGCGTCGGAAAGGCAGCCTGAGCAGACGAAGGCGATCGCTGAGCGGGAACACACGGTTGCCGCGTCGCCGCCTTCGTCGGACGGCGGGTCATCGCCGGAACCAGCGAAGGCCGCTGCCTCCTCAACGTCGGCCGCGCACGCTCCGGCTGCGGGCACCTCTGCGGCAACCGACGAGGTCGGGGGCTCGGCACGGTCGGAGGCGCCCTCGGCGGCGCCGGAAGCACCGCGTGCGCGCATTGGCGCGCGTGTGGATTACACGCCCAAACCCAAGCCCAAGCCCAAGCCGGTCGAGACCGAGAACACGCTGCACAAGCCAACGAAGCCGCCCGTCGCCGGGAAACAGCCGCCACCAAGCACTGCGCGGCCAGCGCCCGGGCGGCCGGGAGAGAAGAAGCCTGGCGCATGGCAGGAGGATGCGGCGCGCAGGAAGGTCCTCAAGACGCGCGAAGTCGTCGACGACGGTAGCGGTTGGAAAGCCGGTCGAGGCAAGGGTGGTCCGCGGCGGGATGGGCGCTCGCAGCAGCAGGTTCAGATGGCCCAGGACGCTCTTCCGCGCGAAATCGTCGTTCCCGAGACGATCACCGTGGGCGAACTGGCCCACAAGATGTCGATCAAGGCGGCCGAACTGATCAAGAACATGATGAGGATGGGCCAGATGGTTACCATCAATCAGGTTTTGGATCAGGAAACCGCGATGATTCTCGTCGAGGAGATGGGGCGAACCGCTGTTGCCGCAAAGGCGGATGATCCGGATGCGGCTCTCGCGGAGCAGATCGACCAGTCGGCTACCGCTGAAGCGGTTGCGCGGCCTCCGGTGGTGACGATCATGGGCCATGTCGATCACGGCAAGACCTCGCTGCTCGATTACATCCGCCGCACGCGCGTTGCCAGTGGCGAAGCGGGGGGCATTACGCAGCACATCGGCGCCTACCATGTCACCACGCCGAAAGGGATGATCACCTTCCTCGACACGCCCGGCCACGAGGCCTTCACTGCCATGCGCGCCCGGGGTGCAAAGGTCACCGACATCGTGATTCTGGTCGTGGCGGCCGACGATGGTGTCATGCCGCAAACGCGCGAGGCCATCTCGCACTCGAAGGCAGCAGGTGTGCCGATCATCGTGGCCATCAACAAGATCGACAAGCCGGGCGGCAATCTCGAGCGAGTCAAGCAAGAGCTCGTCGCCGAGGGCGTGGTACCCGAGGAGTATGGCGGCGATTCAATCTTCGTGCCGGTATCGGCCTTGACGGGGCAGGGCATTGATGACCTGCTCGACAGCATCCTGCTGCAGGCGGAGGTCCTCGAACTGAGGGCTCCAATCAAAGCGCCTGCGCGCGGCCTTGTGATTGAAGCGCGGCTGGACAAGGGCCGCGGCCCGGTGGCAACCGTGCTCGTGACAAGCGGAACTTTGAAGCGCGGGGATGTCGTGCTCGTCGGTTCGGTGTTCGGCAGGGTCCGTGCAATGACCGATGAAACGGGTGCGGCGGTGGCCGAGGCGACGCCTTCGATTCCGGTGGAGATTCTCGGTCTGTCTGACGTTCCCTCGGCGGGTGATGACCTGCTGATGCTCGGCGACGAACGCAAAGCGCGCGAGATCGCTCTCTTCCGCCAAGGAAAGTTCCGCGATGTCAAGCTGGCGAAGCAACAGGCCGCAAAGCTGGAGAACGCGCTGGCCCAGATGAGCGAAGGCGGCACGACGCAGACGCTGCCCCTGATCATCAAGTCTGACGTGCAGGGGTCGTACGAGGGGCTTGCACACGCCCTCGGCAAGCTGTCCACCGACGAGGTGCGGGTGCAGATCGTCCACAGCGGCGTTGGTGGAATCAGCGAAAGTGACATCAACCTCGCCGTCGCGTCCAAGGCGGTCGTGATCGGATTCAACGTCCGCGCAGATGCCGCCGCGCGCAAGCTCGCGGAGAGCGAGGGTATCGAGATCCGCTATTACGACGTGATTTACCAGGCCGTCGATGATGTGCGTGCAGCGATGTCCGGCATGCTTGCGCCCGAGAAGCGGGAGAACGTCATCGGTTTGGTGGAGATTCGCCAGGTGTTCAAGATTTCCAAGGTCGGCTCGATTGCGGGTTGCTATGTACTCGAGGGTCTTGTGCGCCGCAATGCCTCGGCCCGCCTGCTGCGCGACAACGTTGTCATCTGGACCGGAGAACTCGAGTCGCTCAAGCGCTTCAAGGATGATGTGCGGGAAGTCAAGGCCAATTTCGAATGCGGTTTGTCGCTGCGGAATTTCAATGACATCCAGGAAGGCGACCGGCTCGAAATCTTCGAGATGGTCGAGGTTGCCCGCACGTTGGAAGCGCCCGCTTCATCAGCGCAAGCGAACGGATGAAAGCGGGTTTGTCTCAGCGCGCTGTTCGGGTCGGCGACCAGATCCAGCGTGAGATCGCTCAGTTGTTGACCACCTCTGTGAAGGATCCACGGCTGGCCGGCGTAACGGTTACGGGCGTTGAAATGACGCCGGATCTTTCGATTGCCACCGTCCGCTACGTTTGCCATGGAGGGTTGGCGAACGAGGCTGAAACCTCGCGTGGCTTTGCCAGTGTTGGTGGTTTTTTGCGCCGCGCCATTGCCGAGCGCCTCGACATTTTCAAGGCGCCGACGCTGCGCTTTGCGTACGACCGCGCATTCGAGGAAGGCGCTCGCCTGTCCGCCTTGATCGAAACAGCGCGCGCTGAAGACCAGCGCATTCTCGGACGCTCATCCGACGTCGATCTGGCGTCCTGAGAGAAGGCGATGTCCTTGCACGGGGTTGCCTTGGTCGACAAACCCGAGGGAGCGACATCATTCGCTGTCGTTGCCAAACTTCGGCGCCTCTTTCGTGCTCACGGCGTCGAGAAGGCCGGGCACACGGGGACGCTGGATCCGCTGGCCGAGGGGCTGCTCCCTGTCTGTATCGGCGAAGCAACCAAGTTCGCGCAGCGGCTGCTCGATGCACGCAAAACCTATCTCGCACAGGTGCAGTTCGGCCGAGCGACCACGACGCTCGACCGTGAGGGCGATACGACGGCCGAGGGGATCGTCGAAGTGGCGCGGGGTCCGCTCGAGGCGGCGCTCAAGCGCTTTCGCGGAACCATTGAACAGACACCCCCCGCCTTCTCGGCGCTCAAAGTCGATGGTGTCCCCGCCTATCGACGCGCACGGCGAGGCGAAATCGTCGAACTTGAGCCCCGGCGAGTGACCATTCATAGGCTCGAATTGGTCGCCCTCGACGAATGCGCCGGCAGGGCGCTGTTTTCCGTGGAATGCAGCAAGGGCACCTATCTGAGAGTCCTGGCCGCAGACATTGCGCATGCGGTCGGAACGGTTGGGCACCTCTCTGCCCTGCGACGCACCCGGACCGGTGGATACGATGTCGCATCGGCTCGTCCGCTGGATGCTTGGCTCGGTGCGTCCGACGACGAGCGCGAAGCGTGGCTGGAACCCACCGATTCCCTCCTCTCCGATCTTCCCGTCGCGCGGTTCGATACAGTGACGGCCTCCGCACTCCGGTGCGGGCGCGTCGTCTCGCCCCCCGCGGGCACGGAGGCCGGGCTTCATCGGGCCTACGGGCAAGGCTTCGGGTTCATCGGACTGGTGCGTGTCGAAGGCTGCAAAGCGCGCGCGGAGCGACTGCTTTCGGGTTAACAGGCCGTTGAAAAACGACTGCAGTGGGCCATCTGCTGTGTTGCTCAGTGTTGGCTTCGGCCCGCCTGCCTTTCGGCAGGCTCGACCTTGGCGTCGCAAAGATTGGCCTACGCCGCAACTGCGTCGTCGCTCCGTCGCCTCTCCACTTGATAGGTCTTCAATCGCTGCGCTCCGTGCGCCTCCATCTGGCCATCTTCGCTGCGTCTTTCAACCGCTTGTTGAAGCGAGGCGCGATAGGAGCAAGCGGCGCATCTCAATCTGCACCGGCCATTGCGAGGGGGCGAAGGCGCCGTCGCCAGTCTTCGAATGGCAGGTCGTAGCGCTCGCGCAGGAGTTGTGCGCGTTGCCGTGCTGCATCATCACTGAGATCCGGCAACGGCTCGGTGGTGCCCAGTGCCACCACGTTTTCGCTGGTGCGGGAGGGCAGAAGCAAGACGCGCCCCTCGAATGCTGCCCCGAGGCGCTGCAGCGTCCGAGGGTATCGCGGCACATTGCTCCACAGGTTGGTCGCGAGCACGCCTCCCGAGCGCAGTACGCGACGCGCGTGCAGAAAGAACGCGCGTGATTCGCAACGCCCGACTTCGCCACGGTGGTCGTAGCAGTCGATCCATAACCAGTCCACGCTGGCCGTCGGCAGGTCCGCGATCGACCGTGCTGCATCTGCCTGGTCGATCCTGACCGCGACACCTCGACTCGTTTGAGCTGGTACGGAGAACAGCCCTTGAGCCAGATGGATTACATCCGGTCGAATTTCGCACACCGTCAACCAGTCGAGCTGATCGGACCAGTGCGCGACGGCGAATCGCGGCAGGGCGCCAGCACCCAGTCCCCCGATCCACAGGCGTCGAGGCGGATCAGCAAGCAGCAGGGCTGCGCACATCCCGCGCGTGTATTCGAGTACGAGGCGAGCGGGACGAGAAATCTGCATCCTTCCTTGCACCCACTCCGAGCCGAACTGGAGCGTGCGGAATCCACCCGTCTCTGACACGATCATCCGACTCGTCATATGAATTCTTTGATTAGCAGGCCGTTGAAAAACTTCTGCGGTGGGCCATCTGCTGTGTTGCGCGGTGCTCGCTCCCTCGCCTATCTATTTGATATGTCTCGATCGCTGCGCTCCGTGCGCCTCGCATCTGGCCATCTTCGCTGCGTTTTTCAACAGCCTGCTGGTCGCGGCACACTGGGCGCCGCGGGGCCGCGGCGCAAAGGCCGAACGCGGAGGCAGCCGCGAGCTGGACAACCGCGTTTCCCTAGAATGTCAAGTGATCTCTGTCGCAATTCTTCGACCTTCGTCTACGGGGCGTCCGGGAGGACATACGTTCGGTCGCGGTGGTCGTGCCCGCCTGTCTCCTGCAGGCTTGATGATCACGATAGTGAATCTTGGGCGAGGTATTGAGCCGCGACGGCCGTCCACGCGCCGGCCGATGATTTTCTCAACCCAACGAAAGCCGCGTGGCAAACTGTCGAGGAGGTGTTCGCCATGACGGCGCTTAAGGTTGTTGAGCCATTGACCGAGACCGGTCGGGAGCCCGACGCGCCCAGTGTGCTCTCCAGCATTCCGGAGCTGGTTGCAGAGTTGCAAGCCGGTCGGATGGTGGTACTGGTGGACGAAGAAGATCGTGAAAACGAGGGCGATCTCGTTCTTGCGGCCGATCACGTGTCGCCGGAAGCCATCAATTTCATGGCGCGCTATGGCCGTGGCCTCATCTGCCTGACGCTGCCGACGGAGCATTGCCAGCGCCTCGGTCTGCCGCTGATGGCGCAGCAGAACCGTTCGGCTTTCGGCACAAACTTCACAGTGTCCATCGAGGCGGCCACTGGGGTAACGAGCGGCATATCGGCCGCAGATCGTGCGCACACGATCCGAGTCGCCATTGCACGCGATGCCAAGCCGACGGACATCGTTCAACCGGGACACGTGTTCCCGATCATGGCTCAGCCGGGGGGTGTACTGGCCCGCGCCGGACACACCGAAGCCGGTTGTGACTTGACCCGCATCGCAGGGCTGACGCCGGCCGCAGTGATCTGCGAGATCATGAATGACGATGGCACGATGGCGAGGTTGCCCGATCTCGTCGCCTTCGCCCGTGAGCACGGCTTGAAGATCGGCGCCATCACCGATCTGATCCACTTTAGGGCGGCGCAGGAAGCATTGGTAGAGTGCGTCGGCGAACGTCCGATCGATACCGCTTTCGGACGGTTCCAGCTCAAGCTCTTCCGCGAACGGTTGTCCAACGCGGTTCATCTCGTGCTGGTCAAGGGACGACCGGACCCTGCGCATGAAACGCTTGTTCGCGTGCATCAACCGCTTTCGATCATCGACGTGCTCGATGCAGCCAGCCAGGTGCATTCGTGGAGTCTGCACGCCGCGCTCGAACGAATCGCACGGGCCGATGCCGGTGTCGTCGTTCTGTTGCATGAACCTGAATCAGGCGATCAACTGTTCGAGCGTGCACTCGCGGACCAGCCGATCAATGCGCACCGCATGGATCTGCGTACCTATGGCATCGGCGCCCAAATCCTGCGTGCTGTCGGTGTCGGCAAAATGCGGGTACTGGCGAGACCGCGGCGGACGCCGTCGATGACGGGGTTCGATCTGACCATCACTGACTACGAGCTGCCGGAATGAACGCACCAACGCCTCAGCTTGGGCCAAACATGAAATTGCGTGGCGCGGGCCTCCGCATTGGGATCGTGACGGCGCGCTTCAATGCGGCGATTGGCCAGGTCTTGCTTGCTGGTGCGACGCGGGCGCTCACAGACATGGGGGTCGAGCCGACGGATGTCGTGTCCATCACGGTGCCGGGGGCTTTGGAACTCCCGTTTGCGCTGCAGCAGATGGCTGCGACGGAGTCGTTCGACGCGCTGATTGCGCTCGGGGCCGTCATCAAGGGGGACACCTATCACTTCGAGGTCGTCAGCAACGAGTCGGCGTCGGGCATTACGCGGGTAGGACTCGACTTCGATATCCCAATCGGTAATGGCGTTCTCACGACCTATGATGAGGCGCAAGCTGCTGCACGGGCGGATCAGAAGGGGTATGAAGCCGCCCAGGCTGCCGTCGAACTGGCATTGCTTGCCGAGTATGTCGAGCGAAAGATTGGGGCTGCATGAAGCCAGGCGGCAACACCGTCGCGCCGCCGGAGGCTGGCGCGGCGACACCAAGCAGACGCCGCGCGAGTCCAGCCGAGCGGCGGATGAGTCGCGAGCTGGTCTTGCAAGGTCTGTACGAGGCGCTCGTTGCAAGTCACGAGCCCGCCCGGATTCGCCTGCAGATCGAGCGCGAGGACGCCTTCCGGCGCGCCGATCAGGCACTCTTTCGAGAGCTGTGGAGCGGTATTCATCAGAACCGGGCTGACCTCGAGTCGGCGATCGCCCCGATGCTCGATCGGGCGTTGGACGAGGTGAGCCCGATCGAGCGTTCGGTCCTGCTGCTGGCGACGTACGAACTCATCCATCGTGTGGACATTCCGTTTCGTGTCGTCATCAACGAGGCGGTCGAACTCACCAAGGCATACGGCGGCACCGACGGCCACAAATGGATCAACGGCGTGCTCGATCGGTTCGCGCCGACGGTTCGGCCGCACGAAAAGCGCGGCTGCTGAATCACGCGGCGGACTGGGACGCCGGCCCGCGAGTTATGCCCCCGTCTTCATCGACAGCCAGAAAGCCCACTTTCTGGTGTGACAGCCAGTCGATTGCCTGAGCGGCCTTCACCATCGCAATCGTGGCCATGGCGCCCGCGGCGATGCAGATCGGAGCAAGCACGGTGATCGATTGCCAGCCTCGCGCCGGATAGCCAGTCCGTGGGTCCAGGATGTGGCAGTAGCGCTGGCCGTCGACGATGATGAAGCGCTCGTAGTCGCCGCTCGTGGCGAGTCCGCCGTGGCTGATCTCGATGCTGGCGATGGTCGCGCCGTCCCGACGCGGGTGGCGGATGCCGATCCGCCATGGCTCGCCCGTGGGCTGAGGACCGAATACTGCGAGGTCGCCGCCGAGTTCGACGAACCCGGAGCGTGCGCCCGCCCCACGTGCCACCGCCGCTGCGCGATCGGCCGCGTATTCTTTGCCAATGCCGCCGAAGTCGACTTCCATGCCAGGGCGATTGAATCGCAACGACCGCTCGCCCAAGGTGATCTTGGACCATCCGACGCGTTCGCGCAGATCGTCGATTGAGGCCGGGCTGGGAAGTTCTGCCCGATCAAAGCGCCAGGCGTGACGTAGCACCCCAGAAGTCAGATCGAATGCGCCGTCGCTCGCCTGATGGAGCGAGTCCGCGAATCGGCACAGATGCATGGTCTCAGCATCTACGTCGATATCACCTCCACGGCGCGCGGCCCGGTTGATCGCGCTGACAACACTGTCCGCCTGGTAGCGCGAGAACTTCTGCTCGATGCGCCGGACTTCGTTTTCGCAGGACAGCGCGATTGCAGCTGCGGTTCGTGCGTCCAGGTCTCCGATCACGACCGCGCAGGGCGAGGCCATGGCCGTGAACGTGTGACGGAACGCGCGCACGTCGCGATGCAATGGGCGCTCAGAACCGAAAGGTCATCCCCACGGCGATCTGATGCGCGCGAAGCGGCGCCAGCCCGGGCGACCCGTTGCCACCGAGCCGCCACGGACTGCGCTGCTGGTAGTGGTCGACCCGAGCGTCCATATGCCATCGGTCGGTCATCTGCCAATCGAGACGTAGGCTGACCGTTCCGGCACCGAATGCCGACAGACGGTGATCCGACGAGAGCAGCCGGCGCGGCCAGTCGATCGGGTACGGCTCGCCGATCGTCGGGCTGTAGATCGGGTCGTAGTAGAAATTGGCTGCCGACTGCGAGTGATAGCGCACCCCTGGTGTCATCTGCAGCCGTTGACCAAGCGGAAGTACGAGGTCAAGCGTCGTCGTATGCGCGCGGATTCCGAAGCTGTCACGGTAATAGCGATAGCTCGACCTCCAGGTGAGGCCGCTGTCAGGGCGATGATGATTCCATCGGATGACCAGGGAAGTCTGGTCGCGCTCCCGCGGTCTGCGGTCGACGATCTTGTAGGGGTCGTTGAAGTAGCCGCGACCGCGGGAATGCCGTGCGAGTACCTGGACGACGTCGTTCGCAGTCCAGTTCTGCGTCACGCCGGCCAGAATCTCGTTCGTAAAGCGCCGGTCTTGCCGCACCACCCGGTTGACCGGATGGATGTGATCGCGTGTGTTGGCCAGTGAGACCAGCCAGCTGCGATTGCGATCGTCACTGTCGAAGGTGAATTCGACGGCAACGGCCTGTGACCGGTAGTCCCGTTCCGTCGAGGAGGCGGCGCTCGCGGCCATGGTCCAGTGTTCGCCCAGGTAGCGCAAGCGGCCGCTCCCGGCGGTCCGGTGTTCGGTGAAGCGCGAGGCGCCGGACACCGCGCTGTGCCAGCGTGGCGATGCACCGGAAACGCCGTCGTACGTGGTGGCGAGTTCCAGCACGAACTCGGACGACAGCGGTAAGTGTGCGGCAAGTGCCGGACTCGTCACGCGAATGCGGTCGAAACCCGGTTGGGCATCCCGGTAATGACTCAGCTTGACGCTCAGCTCCGGCGCCGTCCCCGGAGGCTGGGTTGCAGCCGCGGGCGCTACCCAGAGGCCGGGGATGGCGAGTGCGGCCAAGCTTACGCTGCCGAGCGTTGAATCGTGCCAGTCGCCGCCTTCATCACCAGCTGTGGTCTCCGCGCGGATCTGCTGGTCAGTTGCAGCCACAGCCGCCTCCGCCAACGCTTGCGCCTCCGCTGGCGGCCTCTTTGCTGAAGTAGGTGTGTTCCTGCAGCGCGCTTTCGAGCACGTCCCGTCCCCACTGCATGCCTGGTTTTACGAGGCTTCCTCGCTCCCATGCCGTAGGAGGGTTGTAAGCGCAGCCGCAGACAAGCAATAGCAAGCCAGCCGTAGCTGTGGCCCGCAGCCGGCCGAGGCAGTTCATCAGCATGTCAACGCATCTCCAGAGCCTGTTGCAGGGCGGCTTCGAGCAGCGGTATGTCTCGTTCACGGAAGCCTCGATGGATCCACTGCACCCTGCTGCCTGGCGCGAGCAGATAGGCACTTGGCATCGTGCTCACCGCGTAGAGAGCGGGCGTACGCCCGTCCGGATCGAAAGCAACCGGAAAGCGGGCGGGGGTGTTGCGGAGGAAGCGCTCGGCGTCCTCCCGGCGCTTGTCGACGTTGATGGCGACAACCGCCAGGCTGGGCCAGCGCTCGGCCATCCGGTTCATCCAGGGAAACGACAGGCGACAAGGAGCACACCACGAAGCCCAAAAGTCGACGTAGACGAAGCGGTCCCGCAAGGAATCGAGGTCGATTGTGCTGCCGTCGCCGGTGGGCAGAACGAAGCGAGGTGCAACGGCGCCCGGGCCGACCGCGGCAACGCGTGGAGCCGCGACCGCTCCGGCGGCGCAGATGAGCAAGCCATTGAACTGTCGTCGTTTCATTGCACTGGAACACAGAAGCGCACGCCCTCGCCATCCCAGCCAGCGGAAACGAACGCGTCGTAGAGATCACGGCGGACGACGAAGCGGTGGTTGGGATCGTCCGGAAAGCGTGCGTTGCCGCGGAACAATCGCCAGACGGCCTGCATGCCCGCGCGGCAAGGCAGATCGGAAGCGGCGGCAGCCAGCTCGACCCACGCATCGACCCCCTCATCGTACGGCAGCCGCGGAAGCGCCAGGTTGCCTGGATTGTGGCTTCGCAGCAGATCCTTTTCGGCCTGGATGGCGGTGTAGAAGTGGCTGCCGCGCGTCCCGCCGCGCGCGATCATGGCGAAGAAGTAGCGGGACAGCGCGGCCCGCCCCTCCGCAGCATCGACATAGACCGGGAAAGATTCGCCAGTTCGCTCAAAGCCAGCGATTCCGTCGAGCAGCGCTTGCTCGTCAGGCCGCGAGGTGATGAAGTAGTAGTCGAGTGGCGCGAAGCGGAACTCCGTCATCAGACGCGTTCCGGCCGGCAGCGCACGGCCGGCAACCGCCAGCGCCACAGACACGGGAAGCGCTGGGCCGGCAGGACGCACGATCAGTTCACCCAGCAGCATTCCGGCGACCGTGGCACGTGCACGGACCATGAGCGTACAAGACGCGAGCGGGGTAAGCCGCACGCCTGGCGCGCAGGTACCGCCGCCGACAGAAAAGCCTGCATGCGTGATGAAGACCTCGTCGATGATCAGGTCTGCCTCGCCGACGTTGGTCATGGTCAGTTCACGGGGCGCCGAAATCGCTCCCAACCACAACTCGCCAAAGTCCAAGACGGCTGGAAAGAGAGCGCCGATGGCTATCGTGCCGCGGCCGGAGATGGCCACAGAGGATGGGCTGTTGGCTGCGTTGTGCAGGATCGTCAGCGTCCCGCCGGCCATTCCCGGGGCGGTGGGCCTAAACTCGACATTGACCGTGCAAGCCTGCCCGGGGCCAAGGGCTGCGCAGCCAGCTGCTGCGGCATTAAAGGGGGCGTCGGAGGTACGCACCTCGCTGACGGTCAGCGTTCCGCTGCCCGCGTTCATTAGCGTCAGCGCCCGCGTCTCGCCAGTCCCGACCGCTACCGCTCCAAAATCGATGCTCTCGGGCGAGACCTGGAGCCTTGGCGCGGATGTCACTGCACCCGGATTTGCGATATAGGCTGCCAGATCGGCAAGCTCAGCCGATGTGAGTCGCCCGCGCAGGAAAGACATCTGCCTGACCGTGGCAATCGCATAGGCGATGCCGGAGGGATCGTCCCCGTTCAGTATCCTGTTCTGGTTCATCGAGGGGTCCGGACCATGACAACCGCCGGACGCGCAGTTCGGGTTGCCCGGAACCAGAATCGCGTTGTAGAGCGCAAAGCCGTTGTTGACGTTTTGCGCCTGAACCGAGAACGCCACGATAGCCAACCCCGCCACGAGGGACCGCAGCAAGAGCGCTGCGAGTCCTAGCGCACTTTGCGTGATCACGGTGATCCGTCCTGCTGGAATGCACAACCTGAGACTAAGCATAGGTCTAGCAGGCCGTTGAACGACTACTGCGGTGGGCCATCTGCTGTGTTGCGCCGTGCTCGCTCCCTCGCCTGCCCATTCGATGTGTCTTCAGTCGCTGCGCTCCGTGCGCCTCGCATCTGGCCATCCTCGCTACGTTTTTCAACCGCCTGGGAGCAGATGATGGCGTGACCGAACATCGGGTTGTGGCGAGGAAATCACGCGAAGTGTTGCCGATGCGCATCGTCGCACGGTGCCGGCTATGACGTCCACCGTGGTCGCGTGTCACGTTCGCGCGGCGGCCCATCGGCCCGATCCCCGAGGTGTCGGCGCTTCCGACCGGCGCTGCGGAGACTTGGCTGTTAGGGAAACGCTGAAAAAAGCAGCGAGCGGATGAAGCGCAAGGCGCACGGAGCGCAGCGACCGAGACATATCAACTAGATAGGCGAGGGGGCGAGCACCGCGCAACGCAGCGATTCGCCCGCGCAGCAATTTGTTCAGCGTTTCCTTGGCTGGCATCAACCAGGCTGCATAAAGCCCATATCCCACAGCGCACCGTGCACGTCCTGCAACGTCGGGAAGACGCCGCCCGGGCCGGTCATCGATGCGACCGGTACGCCGAACCACTTCGCGATGGTCGCAATCATGGCGTCGCTGGCCGTCGTGGCGATGAGCTCACCCCGATTGAGGGAATGGTTGAGCCGGTTGGCGATGCGTGTCGTTCCGGAGTACGGGTTCGGTGGCAGGCCTGTGCGCGGCATCGCCCCAGCGGTATTGTCCACTTCCATGTAGATCGGCGTTGTCGCTGGCACGGTCGTCACGTTGTGGCTCTGGCCGAAGATGTGCCGCCCGTTGACCGCGCCACCGAGGACGAACTGGTAATTACCCCAGCCGTGGTCCGATCCGTCTCCATTGGAATCGAGCGTACGGCCAAACTCACTCATCGTCATCAGAGTCACGCGCGACTGCGCCGTCACACTGGGCGGCTCGAGACCCGTACCGGCAGCGTTGACGACCCGAATCTGACCAAGCGCCTGCCAGAAGGCGAAGATCGACTTGCTGATCATTTCGTTCAGTCGGGGGTTGTCGCGCCAGAACTCCCGGCCGTGGGTGTCGAACCCACCGATACCGACGAAGAAGATCTGCCGCTTGATTGGCTGGGTGACTGTCGGGCCGAGCTGGTTACTGGCGCGAATCATGGCGGCCACCATCCGCAACTGGCGGCTGAGCCAATTCGTCTGACCGCCTACCGAGTCCGAGGCATTGAACGGCGTCAGGACATCCTCGGTGGTCGGCGAAGCGAGAAAGGCGGCGCTAATCGCTTGCTCGGTATCGATGGACTGACGCATGATGCCGCGCCACTGGTCGTGGTAGATCGACATCCCCTCCGGCATCGTGGTGTAGCGGCCTGTCACCGCGTTCATCAGCGTGGCGTTCCACGAGTATCCGCTGCCCATGCGCACCGGGCCACCCGAGAGACAGAACGGAAACGTTGTGTTCGACGTCAGCGGATTGTTGGTGTTGCACGTCGTAGGGGACGTCAGGCGACCCAGCGCCCCCGTGCCCATTTGGTAGGCGATGGCTCCGGGAGGCGCGGCCGAGTCGGTCAACATGAAGGTGTTGATCCCGTTGATCGAAATCTGGGTGGAGACCTTGCTCTCGGTCGATCCGTTGCGGTTCAGGTCGCGTATGGCCGGGTGTGCCGCAATTCGTCCGCCGATTCCTACGTTCGGATTGGCAAGACCGGACGTGCCGCTCATCCAGGCCTTTTGCTGATCATCGTGCGAGTAGAGGTTGAGCGGGCGCGGACCGCCCGTGCCGCGATACCACTGATCGCGCGTGATCAGTGACAGCATCGGGCCGACGTTGGCGATGACGGCGAGACGCCCAGCAACGAACAGCGAATGCAGTTCAGGCATCTGAGGACTGAGTGCGAACAGCCGACCGTAGGTGTTGGTCGTCCAACCGCCTGCAGCCGGGCTGGTGGTGCCGGTCAGGAAGTTCGTCGTCGCAGCGCTGCCGCCGGATGTCGTCAGGGTGGTCGCCGCCAACTGCGTACGCGTATGCGCAAGGTTGCCGGTCGACGTGTTCTGGACTGCAGGATTGCCGCCGTTGGAGCGATCCGCCGCGTAGCGGTCGAATTCGGTCGTCGTTGCAGCGGTGCCGGTGCCCGATGTGTTGCCGTCCTGATACGGAATCACCACATTAGCGTGATCCTGGCCGCCATAAAGGAACACGATCACGATGGCCTTGTACTCGTTGCCGACCTCTGATGGTTGTGCCGGCGCGGCCGCGTGCGCCAGACGCACCAGCGTGTCGAGGGTCGGCAGGCCACCGGAGGCCGCCAGCGCGGTCGCCTTCTTGATGAAATCACGGCGGTCGTGGCTGCACGTCATGATGCGTGTCCTCAACGCTGGATCTGAAATTCGGGGCTGTGTACGGCGAGCCAGAGGGCTGCACGCACGCGGTCGCGGCGTCGCTCCTGCCAGGTCGTGATGGCATCTATCCAAGTGCTGAAAGCGCTGGTGCCGGGATCCGGTGATGCCGGTGGCGACGGGCGCGCCATCACCGGGTAGGCGGCATCCAGCGCACTCGCATAGGCGCCCAACGGTGCGGGCGCGAGTGAACCGCCCATCAGCACGAGGTTCAGATACTGCAACAGCTGTGCCGAGTTGTCCGCGATGGCGAAAAGTTCGAGCACGTCGGCGCGCAGACAATTCTCCGGAGCGCTCGAGTAGTTACAGCCGCTGCCCACCCACCAGATCGGCGCCTGACGATAGCGTCCCTGGCTGGAAGTGTCAGTGACGAGCCGACCGAAATAATTTTGGGTCGCGGCGATCGACGTTGTCGTGGTGATTTCGAACTCGGGCGCGATTGCGCCCGCCATCGATACCGGTCCCGGGGGTGAGAACTCCGGGTTGTAGAAGTTGAACACGGTCGGCGACTGCAACGGGGCTTGGCTGATGCCGCGCTCCGGGTCCTCGAGCCCCCAGTGGAACTCGAAGCGGTTGGCCGAATTGCGGTAGTCGAATCCCCGCAGAAGAGCCGAAAGGCGCAGCATCGGCTCCTTGAGCTTGCCAAACTTTTGCATCTCGCCGGAAGACAGAGTGGTGGCCGGGCTACGGGCTTCATCGTCGAGCAGGATGGCGCGGATCACGGCACGCATGTCTCCACGCACCCCGCTGCCATTGTTGTTGAAGACGGCGGCAACACGTCCGACGTAGGCGGGTGTTGGGTTCGACGTCACCAAAAACTTGATCAGGTGCTTCGCAATGAAGGGGCCGACATTCGGGTGGCAGAAGATGTTGTCGATCGCGGCATTGAGGGTGTCGTAAGCGTGTTTCTTGTTTGTGCGTGTGCCGGTGGTGAATCCCGAGCCGGTGGTGTCTATAGCCGGAAGCAAGCCTGGATTGGTGGTGGCACTCGCATGCGCGATGGCAGCGCTGCAGGCGGCGACAGCGCCGGGATAGGTGGCGTACCGCAAAAGCTGCTTGCTTTGATTGCTGTGCCGGGTCGGGAACGCGACCATGGGCCGTTGCCATGCTCGGTCGACCGGTGGGAAGTTGGCGCCAAGATCGGTGCGCGTCGGACTCCAGTTCCAGGACGGATGCAGGTCGGAGTAGGCGTCCGTGCAAGGCGATACCGCCACCGCATAGCCAGCCGCAGGCAGTTCGGCGCCTGCCGGCAGGCCGGCCGTGTCGACGCGGCAGTAAGGGTCGTCATAGGTGAATCCGGTGAAAACCTTCGCGAACCCCTTGACGATGTCCTCGTCGTAGGCCGGCACCGGCTGGCCGCCGACCAACACCCTCTCCCCATTCATGTCGAGGCGGAACAGACCGATCGAGAACAACTGAAGGATCTCTCGCGCAAAATTCTCATTCGGTGTCGCACTGCGTCCGTCGTTGCGAAGGTGGCTCAGATAGAGGCCCATCGCCGGCGAGCGGGCCACCTGCATGAGGATGTCCCGGTAGTTGCCAAACGCATGATCGGCAAGCAGATCAAGATAGGCCGCGAGCGCAAGGGGGTTATCCGTCCCGCCGTCGGAGGACACGACCAGTACTTGCGACAGTGCGAAGGCGATGCGCTGACGCAGTTGATCCGGCGACTGGATCGCCTGCTTCCAGAATGCCTCGCGGATGTATTGCGGACCGAAGTAGTCGGAGGATGAGAGCTCCGTCTTCCGTTGCGCCACATAGTCATAGTGCGACTGGCTGCGCGGAAGCGCCATCTGGTCGTTGATCCAGCGCGAGATGCGCTGCTTCATCGCGGAGCCGCCGACGCTTGGATCGAGCGGCCCGGAGGCAAGTGCAGCGATTTCGGCCCGTGTCGGACCGAAGCTCGCCTGGATCAGAAGTCGGCTGGCCGCAATCTCGTCAGCGCTCGGTACTGTGAAGCTGAACACGGGACACCCGGCGGCCAGGAAGGCGTCCATGGCGGCCTTCGTGCTGCGCGTTGCGTAATTGCTCGCCAGATGGAAATCTTTGCCGGTTCCCGAATTGACCTTTACCCACTCTGACGCTGGGAACCCGAAGGCATAGCGGGCCACGGCTGCGGCGTCATCGCGGTCGATGATGCCGTTTGCATTGATGTCGAGCCGCGCAAGATTCGTCTCGATGTTGGACTCAACCGTGGCGGCAGACAACGAGCCAAACCCGGCGACCAACGCGGATCCACGCAAGCCTCGCGCGTAGCGTTGGAGCAAAACGGCATCGACAGTCGCCGATAGCGTCGGATTGCCGGAAACGCGGAAAGGACAGGAGGTTACCTGGGCGTTCGCAGCAGGCGTGATGGGGCCCAGCGCGACGGCGCCTCCGAGGGCGAAGATCAACGCGCGAAGGCGTCGCGAAAAGCTTGGCATCGAGGGCTCCGGCAGCGGTGGGTCTATCCGACCGCCTGTTGACGAAGTGGAATCTGGGTTAGATGCTATGACAATGGCATCGGATTGCCAAGACCTGTTGATGCATCGTGACATTCAGGCCGAGGATTGACGCGAGAGGTGCGATCGTGAGCGGCGGCGCCTCGGCGGCTGAACGGGCGCGTTCAGACTAAGCTTTCCATGGCCGGGGCAGCCGACCGTGGTCGCTCGCCGCGAGCCAGACGGTGTCGAGCGGGGCCTGCTCGAGTACGAGTTCTGCATGACACAGGGCATCGAAGCGGAAGTAGGAGACCGGCAGCGTGCAAGGAGTGGACAGGCGGGAAAGATGTTTGCCCAGGGTTGCGGCGGTCGCTCGCAGGCCGTCAACCGCGACCAATACATCACCTGCCGACAGCCCGGCGGCATGCGCGGCCGAGCCCGAATGAACATGCCGGACCACAGGTAGGCCGTTTGCTTCGCTCAGCGCGATGCCGAAATGCCGGATGTTGATCGCTGGGGCGTCCTCGGCATCCGCCGGGCTACCGCCGCGATCCGCCACGCTGGTCGAACTGCGCAGTCGATAGCTGACGCCGAACGGCTCGAGCAAGGCGGCCCAATCGGGGTCGTCGGTGCCGTCGATATGGCGTGCGATGAACGCATGCAGATCGTAGCCTGCGAGCTCCGAAAGCACGGGTGCAATTTGCTCCGGCACACCTTCGCCGAGCCGTCCATAGCGTTGCCAGAGCCCGCGCATGATGCGATCGAGTGACGTTCCTGCTTCGAGCCTAAGCGTCAAGTCGAGCGCCAGCGCAACCAGGCCGCCGCGCAGGTAGTAGCTGACCTGGCTATTCGGTGCGTTCTCGTCGGCGCGGTAGTACTTGATCCATGCGTCAAAGCTGCCCTCGGAGAGTGACTGCAGGTGCCTCCCGGGGGTACGAATGAGTTGGGTGAGATGGCGTCCGAGCAGTCGCAGATAGTCGTTTTCACCGATGAGGCCGGCGCGCGCCAGCATCAGCTCGTCGTAGTAACTGGTGAACCCCTCGAATAGCCAGAGCAGACCTGTGTACGCCTCGCGCGTCGTGTCCTGATGGCGGAACGCCACGGGCAAAATTCGCTTGACGTTCCAGGCGTGGAAGTACTCGTGCGAGAGTAGGCCGAGCAGCGATAGATAGCCCTCGGAGACGCCCTTCTCGCCGGGCCTTGGGAGATCATTGCGGGCAGCGATCAGGGCGGTGCTCGCCCGGTGTTCGAGTCCGCCGTGCCCTTCATCGACCACATGCAATTGGAAGAGATAGCGATCGAAGGGGGCGCGCGCCGGTTCCCCGGGCTCTGCGAACAGTTCACACTGAGCCTGGCACACACGTGCCGCATCGCGCGCGAGTCTTTCGAGGTCGCCGCGGTGACGACCGGAGACGACGATGCGGTGAGGAACGCCGCCCGCCGAAAAGCCGACCTCGGCGAAATCGCTGCATTCGATCGGATGATCGATCAGTTCCGCATAGTCGGCTGCCCAATATCGCCCAAATCCGCGCTCATCGACATCGAGCGCATTTAGAGTGGTTGCACAGTGCCACGCCCTGCCCTCATCGAAAGCGGGTGCGGTGATGTCAAGGACGAGCCGTTCGCCGAGCGGTGGATCGATCCGCTCGAGCAAGGCGGCCGCAGGGTTGACGAACCCGCGCGACGCGTCGAAGTAGCAGCCGCGCACCGAGCGGTCCCACGCATACACACGGTAATGCACGACGAGCGGCAGGCCCGTCGTGCACTCGATTTGCCACGTCGCCTTGTCGAGCTTCCGGGCAGGCCGTGCAGTGTTCCGTTGGTGTGCGGACAGCGTCACGACGTGGCGCGCAAACTCGCGGATCAGATAGCTGCCCGGGATCCACGCTGGCATGCGCAGCCTTTCCACCAGGCGCGGATGCTCGATCGTGACGCGTACATCCAGCAGGTGGCCAGCCGGGTCGGCAAAGTCAAGGGCGTAGTGCATCGAATGCGCGTGGTCGTGAGACGCGGTCGAACGACCGCCTCTGAGAGGAGCGCCCACGGACGCCCTGCGACCGACGGCGAGAGAAGCTGGCACCCCGAAGACGAATCGAACGTCCGACCTACCCCTTAGGAGGGGGTCGCTCTATCCACTGAGCTACCGGGGCTCAGCCGTCATTGTAGAAACGAACAGTAACGCGCCAACGCGGCGGCCCTCGGATAGCAAGATGTTGAAGGTACGACAGGCGGCCCGCGTATGCATGACTTCGAAGCCGATACCCGCTTCTACCAGTGGGCGCAAGGCCGAGGCCGCCGGGAAGGTCTGACGGTCTCCGGTGCCGATGATGACGATGTCGGATTCCAGCCGACAGCCTACTGCGAGCGACTGATCGTCCAGCGGCTCGGCGGCCAGCCAGCGGGCAGGGGCGACCAAGTGGGAAATGCTGATCGGATGCGAGAACGAGCGCTCGCCGATCCGAAAGGTCGCGCCATCGAACGCCGTGATCGCATGAGCGGCCGGTGTCTCGCGGACGAATTGAAGCGCCATGATGAACTCCGCCTCCTCCGGTTTGCATAGTGGTCGTCGCAGTCGCCGACCTGCGCCGACCATGTTCGGTCTGGGCAGGATTCTCGCGCGAGCCCGAACGACGAGTCCGCGCCGCGTCGCTGGCGAGCCGGTCAGCGTTTCCCTAAAATGCAGAAGCAATTTCCTCAACGTTGTCACACGGCGCGGCCGCGTGCCGCGCAGGCAGTTGTCTGCGCGTTGCCAGGTCGTCGCCGAGTTGCGTCGTCGGTGGATTGCCTTCCAGGTGCCTCCTCTGTCTGTCAGATCTGCTGCCGGATCGAAGAGGTCGTCTGTCTTGCTGCCGACCGGTTCGCGTATATCTCCTGGGTAGAACCGGCGGACGGCTCCGCACCTAGGACCATCATGCAACCCGATTTTCCGCGAATCAAGCGCCTTCCGCCGTACGTTTTCGCCATCACGACCGAACTCAAGATGAATGCTCGCCGACGCGGCGAGGACATCATCGATTTCGGCATGGGTAACCCCGACGGCCCCACTCCTCGCCATATCGTCGACAAGCTGGTCGACACCGCGCAGCGTGGTGATACCCACGGCTATAGCGTATCGAAGGGCATTCCGCGGCTGCGCCGGGCCATCGCCAGCTGGTACGCTGCCCGCTACGGCGCCTGGATCGATCCGGAGACGGAGGCCATCGTCACGATCGGCTCGAAGGAAGGGCTGGCGCACCTGATGCTCGCCACAATGGATAGGGGTGACACCGCGCTCGTGCCAAACCCGAGCTACCCGATTCACATCTACGGCGCGATCATCGCAGGCGCAGACATCCGTTCGGTTCGGATGACCGACGACGTCGACTTTTTCGAGGAGGTCGAGCGGGCGATTCGCGAGAGTTTCCCGAAACCGAAGATGCTGATCCTCGGATTCCCGTCCAATCCGACCGCGAAGTGCGTCGATCTCGCCTTCTTCGAAAAGATCGTAGCCCTGGCGCGCGAGCATCGCATCTGGGTCGTGCATGACCTGGCCTATGCTGACATCGTCTTCGACGGCTACAGGGCGCCATCGATCATGCAGATCAAGGGGGCCAAGGACTGTGCGGTCGAGTTTTTCACCATGAGCAAGAGCTACAACATGGCCGGCTGGCGCGTCGGCTTCATGGTCGGAAACGCGAGCTTGGTCAGCGCCCTTGCTCGCATCAAGGGGTATCACGACTACGGCACCTTCACGCCGATCCAGGTGGCGTCGATCACGGCACTCGAAGGTCCGCAGGATTGCGTCGAGGAGATCCGGCAGAAGTACCAGTCACGTCGTGACGTGATGGTCAAAGGTCTGCACGAGGCCGGCTGGAAGGTCGAGGTGCCGAAGGCTTCGATGTATATCTGGGCGAAGATTCCTGAGCCCTATCAGAAGATGGGTTCACTCGAGTTCTCGAAGAAACTGCTGGCGGATGCCAAGGTGAGCGTGTCTCCTGGCATCGGCTTCGGGCAGTACGGTGATACCCATGTGCGTTTCGCACTGATCGAGAACGAGGCACGCTCACGCCAGGCCATCCGTGGCATCAAGGACATGTTCCGCAAGGACGGGCTGCTTTGATGCGTACTCCGTTGCCGGGGCCGTTCCCTCCCGTCATTGCCCATCCCAACCCGCTTTCTCGATGAAACCCCTTCGCATTGCCCTGTTGGGCATCGGCACCGTAGGCGGTGGCACCTACGAGGTGCTCACGCGCAACGCTCACGAGATCGCACGTCGTGCCGGGCGACCGATCGAGGTCGTGGCCGTCGCCGCGCGTGATGAGGCCAAGGCACGTCGGGTCGTGCCGACGATCATCCCCGTCAGCGCCGATTTCCAGGCGGTCGTAAGCTCAGGCGAGGTCGACGTCGTCGTCGAGGTGATGGGCGGTATCGAACCAGCCAGGAGCCTGATACTTTCGGCCATCGCCAACGGCAAGCACATCGTGACGGCCAACAAGGCCTTGCTCGCGCAGCATGGCGATGAGATCTTCACCGCTGCGCGCGAACGCGACGTGATCGTTGCATTCGAGGCGGCGGTCGCCGGCGGCATCCCCATCATCAAGGCGCTGCGCGAGGGTCTGGTGGCCAACCGGATCGGCTGGATCGCCGGCATCATCAACGGCACCACCAACTTCATCCTGTCGGAGATGCGGGCGCGTGGCCTGCCTTTCGCGGCGGTGCTCGAGGAGGCGCAGAAGAAGGGCTACGCCGAGGCGGACCCCACGTTCGACATCGAAGGTATCGATGCTGGCCACAAGCTCGCCATCCTCGCCTCGCTCGCCTTTGGTATCCCGCTATCGTTCGACCGCGCGTATGTCGAGGGCATCACGCAGATCGAGGCGCTGGACATCCGCTATGCCGAGGAGATGGGCTATCGCATCAAGCTGCTCGGTATTGCGCGCCGGCGGCCTGAGGGCATCGAACTGCGCGTCCACCCGACGCTGATCCCGGCGCGCCGGCTAATCGCCAACGTCGAAGGGGTGATGAATGCGGTGCTGGTCAAAGGCGACGCTGCCGGACCAACGCTCTACTACGGCGCTGGTGCAGGCGCTCATGCCACGGCGTCCGCCATCATTGCCGACCTGGTCGATGTGGCGCGCTTGATCGACGCCGATCCGTCGCACCGGGTGCCCTATCTTGCCTACCAGCACGACCGGCTCGGCAGCGAGCCCGTGCTGCCGATTGACGAAGTCGAATCCTCATACTACCTGCGCATGCGCGTCGATGATCGTCCAGGCGTGCTGGCCGACATCACCCGCGTGTTGGCCGACAACGAAATCTCGATCGATGCGATGGTTCAGAAGGAACCGGCGGAGGGTGAGGCTCAGACCGACATCATCCTGCTAACGCATGAGACGATCGAAAAGTGCGTGCGTGCCGCGATCGCAACCATCGAAGGCCAGCCGACTACGCGCGGGCCGATCGTGAGCCTTCGGCTGGAGAATCTCGCCTGATGCGCTACCTCTCGACGCGCGGCGGCAGCAAGCCGCAGGACTTCTCGCAAGTTCTCCTGTCGGGACTCGCCGAGGACGGTGGGCTCATGTTGCCGGAGCATCTTCCCTCGATCAGCGAGGACGAACTCGGCAGCTGGCGAGGGCTGCCTTACCACGCAGTCGCAGCAGCCGTCATCGGCAAATTCATCACCGGCTCGGCGCTGACACAGGCTGCGTTGGCCGAGCTCACCAAGGCGACCTACACGGCCGAGACGTTCGGCAGCGAGGCGATCGTTCCTCTCAAGCCGCTCGCTGCGCTTGACCCGCGCCTCGCTCTGGTCGGGCTGTCGAACGGCCCGACGCTTGCCTTCAAGGACATGGCCATGCAGCTGCTCGGGCGCCTCTTCGAGCATGAGCTGCGACGTACCGGGCAGCGCCTCAACATTCTCGGCGCGACGAGTGGCGATACCGGCTCTGCGGCCGAGTATGCGATGCGCGGTCGGGAAGGGGTGGCCGTCTTCATGCTTTCTCCGGCCGGTCGAATGAGTGCCTTTCAGCGCGCGCAGATGTACTCGCTCGCCGATGCCAATATCCACAATCTGGCCGTCGAGGGAGTGTTCGACGACTGCCAGGACATCGTCAAGGCCGTGTCGAACGACCTTGAGTTCAAGGCCCAGCATTCGATCGGCACCGTCAACTCGATCAACTGGGGCCGGATTGTGGCCCAGGTGGTCTATTACGTGTGGGCGTGGCTCAGAGCCACCGACCAGAGATTGCAGCCGGTCAGCTTCGCCGTGCCCTCGGGCAACTTCGGCAACATCCTGGCAGGCCACATTGCGCGCGAGATGGGGCTGCCGATCGAGCGGCTGATTCTGGCGACGAACGAGAACAACGTGCTGGCCGAGTTCTTCGCATCCGGCATCTATCGACCGCGTGGAAGCTCCGAGACCTTTGCTACCTCGTCGCCGTCGATGGACATCTCGAAAGCATCGAACTTCGAGCGCTTCGTCTATCACCTGTTCGGCAACGACCCCGAACGCGTACGGACCTTGTGGCGGCAATTGGCAAACGAGGGGCGATTCGACGTCTCGATGACGAACGAGTTTCGCGAGGTGCAGCGGCGCTTTGCTTTCGTCGCTGGGACCAGCAATCACGCCGATCGAATCGCGACGATTCGCGAGACCTATCAGCGTACCGGCATCCTGATCGATACGCATACGGCGGACGGCGTCAAGGTTGCGCGCGAGCGGGCACCCGAGTCAGGTCTGACCCTGGTGCTGGAGACGGCGCTTCCGGTCAAGTTCGGCGACACGGTGCGCGAGGCAGTGGGCTTCGAGCCGCCGCTGACCGAAGCGCAGAAGGCGATGCTTGCGCGTCCGCAGCGCGTGCTGACGCTGCCGGTCGACGTCGAGCGCGTCAAGGCAGTGATCCGAGAGTACGCCCTCTGATCGCCGGTCTGCTGAGTCCATGCCTAACAGGCTGTTGAAAAACGTAGCGAGGATGGCCAGATGCGAGGCGCACCGGAGCGCAGCGACCGAGACATATCAATTGGATAGGCGAGGGAGCGAGCACCGTGCAACACAGCAGATGGCCCACCGCAGCAGTTTTTCAACGGCCTGCTAACCGCTTGCTCGTCGATGGCCTTTCGCATCGTTACCCGCCGCGCGGACGCGAGCCTTCGGTCGATACGCTGGTGGGCGTGAGCTTCGCCGTCGAGGCCGGTCGTGTCGGCTGTCTGCTCGGGCCTTCCGGCTGCGGCAAGACTACCCTCCTGCGCTGCGTGGCGGGGCTCGAGCGCGCAGCATCCGGTCGCATCACGATCGGCGATGCGGTCGTGCAAGGCGCCAATGTGTTCGTCGAGCCGGAGCGGCGTGGCGTTGGCATTGTCTTTCAGGACTACGCGCTGTTTCCGCACCTGAGCGTTGCCGACAACATCACCTTCGGCCTGTTCCGGCTTGCGGTCGCGGAACGGCAGCGGCTGCTTGCCGAGGCGCTTGAACTGGTAGGACTCTCCGCCGAGCAGCGAGCCTATCCGCACGAACTCTCGGGCGGTCAGCAGCAGCGTGTCGCACTTGCCCGCGCCTTGATCACCAAACCGAAGATCGTCCTGCTCGACGAACCGTTTTCCAATCTCGACGTGGAAACGCGCCAGCGGTTGTCAGCCGAAGTTCGTGCGCTGCTGCATGACACGGGCGCGACGGCCTTGCTGGTCACGCATGATCAGCACGAGGCGTTTTCCCTTGCCGACGAGATCGGTGTTCTGCGCGGCGGCAGACTCGAGCAGTGGGATACTGCATACAACCTCTATCACCAGCCGAAGACGCGCTTCGTGGCGGACTTCGTGGGTGAGGGGGTCTTCATACCGGCCGTTGTCGTCGACGCGCTGCATGTCGAATGTGAGCTCGGGCACCTCCGCCTCGATGCTCCGACGCCGCGGCGAGCGGGGGACACGATCGAGCTCTTGCTGCGGCCCGATGACATCGTGCATGACGATGCCAGCCCGACTTTGGCGCGCGTGCTGGCCAGGGCGTTTCGCGGCGCGGAGTTCCTGTATACCCTAGAACTGGCCAGCGGCCGCAGTGTGCTCGCGCTCGTTCCGAGTCACCACAATCATCGGGTTGGCGAATCGATCGGCATTCGTGTCGAACTCGATCATGTCATCGCGTTTTGACGCGCTGCGTCAGCCGTCTATAATCGAGACTTTCTGCGGCTGTAGCTCAGTTGGATTAGAGTACTTGGCTACGAACCAAGGGGTCGTGGGTTCGAATCCTGCCAGCCGCGCCACATTCCCTTGCGGGCCAACCTTCGATCGAGGATTGGCCCGTTTTTCATTCCCAGCCGAGAACGCGGGCGCGAGCAGCGAAAGCCCCACCATCCCGCCGTATTTCCAGGTGGTGCCGACCTCTTCGGGGGCGGGTGGGCACCGGCACGGTCGACTTCGGCGATACTCGGGTTTCGTTGTCAGTTGCAGGAGACACCGATGAGCGTTTTCCGAGCCCTCGAGCCACGGCGAATTTTGGCCGTGCTCTGTACTGTCACTGTGGCCCTCGCAGGGAGTGCCTCGGCGCAAACCTTCAAGGTCACCACGATCCCGGAGGAGGCGGCACAGGAGCAGGTGCGCAAGTTCGGCCCCATCGTCCGCTACCTCGAGGGCAAGCTCGGAATGAAGGTCGAGTTCGTGCCGGTCAACGACTATCCGGCGGCGGTGGAGGCCCTCGTCAACAAGCAGGTGGACATGGTCTGGTTCGGCGGCTTCACGCACGTGCAGGCGAACGTTCGCTCAGGCGGAAAGATCATTCCAATCGCGCAGCGCGAGGAGGATACGCAGTTCAAGAGCGTGTTCATCGCCAAGACCAATTCCGGCATCAGAACGCTGACCGACCTGAAGGGCAAGCAGGTCAGCTTCGGTTCGGCATCCAGCACGTCGGGGCACCTTATGCCACGCAGCTTCCTGCTGCAAGCGGGCATCGACCCCGAGCGCGACTTCAAGCGCGTGGCCTTCTCAGGGGCGCATGACGCCACCATCGCTTCCGTGGTCTCCGGACGCGTCGATGCGGCGGCGCTCGACATCACCGTGTGGAACAAGTTCGTGAACGAGAAGCGGGTTGACACCAATGACGTCAACGTCTTCTACACCACGCCGGGCTTTTACAACTACAACTGGTCCGTGCATGCCGACATGCCAGCCGCGCTGCGCGAACGTGTGACGAAAGCGCTGCTCGATATCAGTCCGAACGATCCGCTCGGCAAGGAAATCCTCACCCTCAACCGGGCAACGCGCTACATCCCGACCAGGGCGGAGAACTATCGCGGCATCGAGGCGGCCGCTCGCAGCGCGGGTCTGCTGAAGTAACTGCAATCGACCTCGACCGGGCGATGCGGCTCGTTGCCGAGGATTTGGTCGCGCGCCATCCGGCCAGTTCGTCGGGGGCGGCGCCAGCGCTGCGCGGCGTCACACTGCGCGTCGAGGCGGGCGAGCAGGTGGCAATCATTGGTCCATCGGGGGCTGGCAAGACCACGCTGCTGCAGGTCTTTGCCTGTGCGCTCGAACCGACTGCAGGCCGGCTCAGACTGGACGACCTCGACCCGTGGACGCTGCCGCGAGGCAAACTGCAGAAATTGCGCGGCCGCCTGTTCCTGGCGGCGCAGGTGCCGCCGCTGCCGCCGCGGCAACGCGTCGTGACGGCCGTTCTGGCCGGCCGGTTGCCTTCGTGGTCACTTTGGCAGAGCCTGCGTTCGCTGGTCTATCCGCTCGTCATCGACGAGGCGGCGCGCGCCCTCGCACGCTTCGACTTGGCTGAAAAACTCTTCGAGCGGGTCGATCGTCTGTCCGGTGGGGAGCGGCAGCGCGTGGGATTGAGCCGATCGCTGTTGTCGCCTGCCTCGCTGCTGCTGGTCGACGAGCCGCTCTCGGCGCTCGATCCGACGCGCGCTGCGCAGGCCATCGCCGCGCTTACAAGTGCGGCCGGCGATCGTCACGCCACCCTCGTGGCAACCTTGCATCAGGTGGAGTTTGCGCTGTCTCACTTCCCGCGTGTCATCGGCCTCCGTGACGGAGGCGTGGCCTTCGACGCACCTTCTGCCAAGGTCACCAAGGCACAGCTCTCGGCGCTTTATGCGCAGCACGAACACGAACTGAGGGCGCCACCGCCAATGCCGGATGAACTCCCAACCGGCGCGCCAGTTGCTGTTCACTGCCGGTAGGTTCCTGGTGGCGGCGTTGGTTCCCATGCAGCAGGCGCGAACAGATTCTCCCGCGCTTCGTGACCCGGCCTGGATGCGGCGGGTCTTTTGGGGACTGACGGCACTGGTCGTACTTTGGCCATTGCTCGTGCTGTCCGAGTTTCGCCCGTGGGTGCTGGTCGAAGCGGAAAACGTCGGACCGACGTTGCGTTTCCTCGGCGACTTCCTGCCGCCCAAGCTGACGCCGGACTTCCTTGCGCTGGTGGCGCGTGAAACCTGGCGTACCGTCGCCATCGCGACAGCGGGCGTCACGCTCGCGCTCGTCATCGCCATTCCTCTTGCGCTGGTATCGGTGCGGGCGCTTTCAATTTCGGCTCTGACTGGACGCATGGCGACGATTCCCTTCGCGCTTCGGATGAGCGTTCGCGGAGTGCTGATCGTGCTGCGCAGCGTGCCGGAACTGATCTGGGCACTGGTCTTCGTTCGAGTCGTCGGCTTGGGCCCGACGGCCGGCGTGATCGCGATCGCGCTTACCTATGGCGGCATGCTGGGCAAGGTTTACGGTGAAATCCTCGAAAGCGGCGATCAGCATGCCACTGCGGCGTTGCTGCGCAACGGCGCGGGTCGTCTGCAGGCGTTCTTCTACGGGCTTCTGCCGCAGAACGCGGCGGAGCTGACGAGCTACACCGTCTACCGCTGGGAATGCGCAATCCGTTCGTCTGCGGTACTCGGCTTCGTTGGAGCCGGCGGACTGGGGCAGCAGATGGACACCTCCATGAAGATGTTCAACGGCTCCGAGGTATGCACGATGCTGATCGTCTTCATTCTGCTGGTGGCGGTTGCCGACGCCGTCAGCGCATGGCTGCGCCGTGCGCTCGGTTGAGGAAGGAGAGCGCGCGTGAGGCCTGGGGTCAAGCCTTTCGCCACCGCGGAACGCCTACGCTTGGCTCGCTGCCGCGCCTGCATCTACCCCACCCTGGCGGTTGCGCTTGTGGTCGCTTCGTTTGCCACGCTCGACCTGCAACTGGCGCGATTCTTTTCGGTCGAGGCGATGGGTCGGATGGCGCGTTTTCTGCTGGAGCTCACGACGCCGAATCTGTCACCCGCTTTCGTGAGCAAAACGGCATGGGCCAGCGTCGAAACGCTGGCCATGTCGGCCGTCGGTACGCTGCTTGCGGCGCTCGCCGGGCTGGCGCTGGCAGTACCGGCCAGCCGGGCATGGGCGGGCGATCCGGCCAGGTTGCGTGTGCCGACCCGCCTTGTCCTCAATGCGCTCCGCTCAATCCCGGAATTGGTCTGGGCCGCGCTTCTTCTGATTGCTGCCGGCCTGGGTCCGCTCGCCGGCACGCTCGCGCTGGCGATGCATACCAGTGGCGTGCTCGGTCGGCTGTTCGCCGAAGCGATCGAGAATGCCCCGCCGGCAGCCGGGCAGGCCCTGCGCACCCACGGGGTGCCAGAGGGGCGCATATTTCTCTATGCCACCTTGCCCACTGTACTGCCGCAGCTCGTGAGCTATACCCTCTATCGCTGGGAAAACAACATCCGGGCCGCGGCGGTGTTGGGTGTGGTGGGCGCGGGCGGCCTGGGGCAGCTGCTGTCATTTCACATGGGGCTCTTTCAGATGTCCGAGACCAGTACCGTCCTGATTGCCATGCTGCTTCTGGTCGCGCTCGTCGACGCTTTAAGCTATCTGGCCCGGGCGCGGCTGCAACGCTAACAGGCGGTTGAATACCGTAGCGAGGATGGCCTGATGCGAGGCGCACGGAACGCAGCGCCCCATGACATATCGTGCAGACAGGCGAGGGGGCAAGCAACACGCAGCGCAGCGATTCGCCCGCGCAGCAATTCATTCAGCGTTTCCCTGAACCCCATGCAAGACGCGACACTCCTCTTGTCAAGCAAACTGCCGAAGGTCGGTACCACGATCTTCACCGTCATGTCGGCGCTGGCGCAAAAGAACGGCGCCATCAACCTTGGACAAGGCTTTCCTGATTTCGAACCGGATGACCGCCTGCTCGACCGCGTGAGCGCTGCCATGCGAGCCGGCCACAATCAGTATCCGCCGATGGCCGGCAATCCGTTGCTTAGGCAGCGCGTCGCCGACAAATTCGCATCTGTCCATGGCGTCCGGCCTGACTGGGAACATGAGGTCACGATCACCTCCGGCGCAACGCAGGCGATCCTCTCGGTCATCATGGCGGTGGTGCGGGCCGGAGACGAGGTCATTGTGCTCGAGCCAGCCTATGACAGCTACGTTCCCAACATCGAGCTTGCGGGCGGCAGGGCCGTTCCCGTTGGGCTGCGTCCAGGGGACTTTCGGCCCGATTTCGCGGCAATCGAGCAGGCGCTGACTTCACGCACCAGGCTCGTGATCGTGAACACACCGCACAATCCGAGCGGCCGAATCTGGCGGCGGAACGACTGGGACCGCCTCGGCGAAATTCTCGCCAGTCGTCCGGTTTTCGTGCTCTCCGACGAGGTCTATGAGCACATGGTGTACGACGGCGAGTCCCATGTGTCGGCTGGCGCCGTGCCCGCGCTGTCCGGGCGCAGCTTCGTCGTATCGTCCTTTGGCAAGACACTGCACGTCACTGGCTGGAAGCTCGGCAGCGTGATTGCGCCGCCTGCGCTCACCGCCGAGTTCCGCAAGGTTCACCAATTCACTGTCTTCACCGCGAACAGCGCGATGCAGCAGGGGATCGCCGATTACCTCGGCGATCCAGCGCCGTGGCAGCAGCTGGCGAGCTTCTACCAGGCGCGGCGCGACCGCTTTCTCGCCGGGCTTGCCGCCACGCCGCTGCGTGCCCTGCCGTGCGAAGGGAGCTACTTCGTCTGTGCGCGCTACGATGAGGTTGCCGCCATGCGTGACTTGCCGGAGCGCGAAGCCTGCGAGTGGCTCACGCGCGAGATCGGGGTGGCAGCGATCCCGCTGTCGCCTTTCTATTCGGCGCCAACCGAGCAGCGCATCATCCGCTTCTGCTTCGCCAAGAGGCAGACGACGCTCGATCAGGCTGTCGCAAGACTCGCCTCGTTGTGCTCGATGGGCGGAACCAGTTCACGGTAGGCATGCCAGGTGGCATGACCGAGCCAGGGACCAACCACGATCAAGCCGAGGAAGGCAGGTGCCATCGCAAGCAGGGTAAGCAGCGTGATTGCGCCTCCCCAAAGCGCAAGCGGCAGTGGATGGCGCAGACAGACGCGGAAACTGGTCAGTCCGGCCGTGATTGCGTCCACCGGGCGATCGAGCAGCATCGGTATCGCGACCACGGCCGTGATGAACACCAGTGAGGCGAAGATGCCGCCCACCACGAGATAGGCGATCACGAAAGCCGTGTTCTCGAGCCGCAGAAAGCTTGCGAGCACATCCGCGCTGTCGGGGATCCCCCCCTCGTAGAAGAGCGCGAACAGCACGAGCGAGGCGCGTCCCCACAGCAGTTCCAGAATCAGCAGCAGCACCGCGAAGATCGTGATGTTCTTCGCCGAGCGGCGGAAAGCGGTAGCTGCGCACCAGAGCGAACAGTGCTGGCCGCACTCCAGATTGCGCGAAAGTTCGTAGCATCCCGTGCAAACGAACGGACCAATCAGCAGGAACCCCGAGATCGCTGCCATCAGGTAGGCCGGTGCTTGAACGAAGATCAACGCAAGCAGCAGGCCCATTGATGTGAACGCAAGCCCGAACCAGGCGTTCGACGGCCAGGCCCGCCGCAGATCTGCCAGTCCCAGCCGCAACCAGCGAAGCGCGGCAAACGTATCGACATCCGCTGCGATCGGCGGCAGAAAGCTCGGTCGCCGCGCCCGTTCCGCCGCCGCAACGGCACCGACATCAACGATCACGCGCTCATTCTCGGCCACCCCTGTCCCGGGCGGTGAGGCATCCTTCATGCTGCTCCTCCCTCGGGCTCGCCGGCCCGCTCGAATCGTTGAATATTTGGGAGCTTACTGCGCTGGACGTGCCGGGCCGAGTTTCGACCAGCAGCCATGCGAAACGCCTGAATTCAGGTCTCGGCGCCGTGCGGCAATCCGAAGGCCGTACGGTCATGGCAGGACCGTGCTGTGGGACGGTGAACGGGCTCAAGGTGTTGCACACGGAAACACTGAAGAGAGCAGCGAGCGGGATGACGCGCAAGGCGCACGCAGGGCAGCGACCGAACCGTATCGAGTAGATCGGCGAGGCAGCGAGGAGCGCGCAACGCAGCGACGCACCCGCGCGGAAGTTCATTCAGCGTGAGCCTCGGTGTTCGAGCCTTGCGCGCTTCCCCGCTTGGCGCCGTCCCGGGTGATGCTGGAAGAAGGTCGGCTTTACGGTTGACAAACTGACCGCGGGTCATTTACTGTTCGCGATAAATGACCGCGGGTCATTTCTCTCGTCTGGAGGGGAATTTCGCAATGACGCTGTTGCATCGGTTGCTGTTTGGCACGCCTGCGGCGCGGGCTGAGGCAGACGCGGAGGGCGCTTCGGCGGTGACGCGCAGTCGGGCCGTGGACGCCGACGAGAAGGAGGCGAGGCGGGTTGCCATCCTCGACGCCGCGGCGCGTCTGTTCGATGCCAGCGGCGAGCTTTCCAACGTGGCCGACATCGCTCACGCGGCGGGCCTCGCGAAGGGGACGGTGTATCTGTACTTTCCCACCAAGGAAGCGGTCTACCTCGCGCTTCATCAGCGTCAACTCGATGCCTTTTTTGTCGAGCTGTGCGAGCGGCTGTCCGCGCCAGGTTCGTTTTCGGTGTCGGACATGGCGGAGATGGCGCGTGCGCATTTCCTGCGCGATCGCGGCTATATGCCGCTCTGTGCCTTCTGCATGGGGTTTGCGGCCGATGCGGTGCCGGAATCGGTGTGGTGCGAGTTCCATGACGGTCTCGGTCGGCACTTGATGACCGCCGGCGCAGGAATCGAGCGGCGCTGGCCGCACCTGGCGCCGGGAGAAGGACTGCGCCTGCTCAAACACAGCTACGCCTTGATGGTGGGACTGTTTCATCTGATCGGCGAGCACTCCGGTCATGGACATCGGGCCAAAACTGCTCGCCCGGCACTTACAGGCATCGGCAGTTATGAGGACGAAGCGCTGATCGCGCTGTTTCGATACTGGACTGCGGTGGTCGGCGCCGATGCAACGCCGCTCCCCATGCGAGATCAACTTTCGAGGAGTTCGTGATGAAGCGAAGGCATGCCAGGATGTTCGGCCTGCGGGTGATGCTGGGCCTGGTCGGCCTGACGCTTCTCGCCGCGTGCGGCGACAAGGAGGCGCCGGCGTCGAAGGTCAGCACTACCAACGCGGCGGACGCTACTGCGCTCTCGGCGGCGAACGAACCGGTTCGCCCGGTTCGCACGATCACGGTCGGTGCGGTGCCGCTGGCGGAGGCGATGTATCTTCCAGGGGAGATTCGGGCGCGTCATGAGCAGCGACTGGGGTTTCGCGTCGGTGGCAAGCTCGCACGCCGGCTGGTCGATGTCGGCGATTCGGTACGGCCCGGTCAGTTGCTGGCGGAACTCGATTCGACAGATGTGCTGCCGGCGATCGAGGCGCAGCAGTCTCAGGTCGAAGCAGCGCATACCGATGTCCGCCTGCAGCAGGCCGAACTGCGGCGTGTGCAGGAGCTGCGCGAGAAAGGGTTCGTTGGTGCCGCTGCGTTGGAGCGGCAGCAGGCTGCCACCGAGGCAGCCTCGGCGCGTCTGCGCGCGGCGGAAGCGCAACTAGCGAACGCGCGAAACGCGCGCGCCTTCCAGAGCCTGCGCGCCGATCGGGCGGGGGTCGTGGTCGGGGTCGATGCGGAGGCCGGCAGCGTGCTGGCCGCGGGTCAGACCGTCGTGCGGATTGCCCAGAGCGGTGAGCGGGAAGTGTTGGTCAACGTACCGGAGCGTTCAGTCGGGCAGGTGCAGCGAGCGAGCGGGTTCGCTGCCGTGATCGACGCACTCCCCGGCAAGGTGTTCAGCCTGCGGCTGCGCGAACTGGCGCCCGCCGCGGACCCGGCGAGCCGCACTTATGCCGCCCGATTCACCATCGCCGATAAGGATGAGGCGGTCAAGCTCGGCATGAGTGCGACGGTACAGCTGCGCTTTGCCAACGCCGCGGGCATCACGGTGCCATTGAGTGCGCTCTACACGCGCGATGCACAGCCGCGTGTCTGGGTCGTCGAGCGCGCGTCTTCGACCGTGCGCCTGGTCGATGTCACGCTTGGGCCAGCGACCACCGAGGGCGCGGTCATCACCGGCGGCCTGCGCGCCGGCGACATCGTCGTGACGGCGGGCGCCAATCTGCTGCTGCCGAATCAGAAAGTGCGGCTGGTCGAGTCGGCATCGGCGTCGCAGTCGGGCTCAGGGTCGCGGCCCGATGGTGGCGCTCGGGCAGCGGGCCCTCTGGGGGGTATGCGGTCATGATCTCGCCGGCCCGGGGAATCGACGCTCCGACCCGCTTCAATGTCTCGGCGGGCGTCCTGCGGCATCAGCAGGTGACGCTCTTCTTTCTGCTGGCGATCACGCTCGCCGGCATCGCGTCTTATTTCGCCCTTGGCCAGCGCGAGGATCCGGACTTCACGTTCCGTGCGATCGTCATTCGCACGTTGTGGCCAGGTGCGACGACCAGTGAAGTCGACTTGCAGGTGACCGATCGCATCGAAAAGAAGCTGCAAGAGATGCCGTACTTCAAGCGCACACAGAGCTATTCCAAGCCTGGCGAGTCGCTGGTCATCCTGGAACTGCGCGATTCGGCGCCACGGAGGGAAGTGCCGCAGCTCTGGTACCAGGTGCGCAAGAAGATCGGAGACATCCGGCACACGCTACCCGCAGAAGCGATTGGCCCCTTTTTCAACGATGAGTTCGGCGATGTCTTTGGCAGCATCTTCGCGTTTACGGGCGATGGATTCACGCTGTCGGAACTGCGCGATCATGTCGAGCGCGTACGGCAGGACCTCTTGCGCGTGCCGGACGTGGCGAAGATCGAGCTGATCGGAGTCCAGGATGACCGCGTGTATGTCGAGATCGCCAATCACAAGCTGGCAAGTCTCGGCATTGATCCGAACACTCTCGTGGCGCAGCTTCAGCAGCAGAATGCGGTGGTTCCTTCAGGGTCAATCCAGACCGAGCAGACGGCCATCGCCCTGCGCGTGTCGGGCGGCTTCGAGTCCGTTCAGGCGATCCGGGACCTGTTTCTGAACATCAATGGTCGCGTGATCCGGCTCGGGGACGTGGCGAGCGTGGCACGCGGCAGCATCGATCCGCCGGTACAGACGATCCGGCTCGGCGGTAAACCCGCGATCGCGCTGGCGATTGCGATGAAGCGCGACGGCGACGTGCTCAAACTGGGCGAGAACCTGGATGCAGCGATCGAAGCGATCCGACGCGATCTGCCGGTCGGCATCGAGTACCAGAAGGTGTCCGATCAGCCGCGTATCGTCCGCGGTGCCGTGGGTACGTTCATGAAGGCGTTGGCCGAGGCGGTGATCATCGTCCTGATCGTCAGCTTTCTTACCCTGGGGTGGCGCGCCGGCGCCGTGGTCGCGCTGACCATTCCGTTTGTGCTGCTCGCGACGTTCCTTTTCATGCGGCTGCTCAATATCGATCTGCACCGTATCTCGACGGGCGCGCTGATCATCGCCCTCGGGCTGCTGGTGGACGACGCGATGATCGTTGTCGAGATGATGGTGCGAAAACTGGAAGAGGGGTTCGACAAGTTCTTCGCCGCGACCTTCGCCTACGCGACCACGGCCTGGCCCATGCTTTCGGGCACTCTGGTGACGGCGGCCGGCTTTCTGCCGATCGCGTTGGCGAAGTCATCGACCGGTGAATACACCTTCGAAATGTTCAGCGTGACGGCCATCGCGCTCGTCATCTCCTGGTTTGCCGCGATCATTGCCACGCCGCTTTTCGGATACTGGTTGCTGAAAGGAGAGCGCCGCATCCCGGAGCCAGGCGAGATGCCGGTCCGAGGCGCCACACGCGAGACCCACGAGGTGTTCGCCTCGCCGTTCTATGTCCGGCTGCGCAGATGGATCGACCTGTGTATCGCGCACCGCTGGAAGACGATCGCCGTAACTGCTCTGACCCTCGTGCTTGGGGTCATCGGCATGGGCTTGACCGAAAAGCAGTTCTTCCCTACCAGCGACCGCACCGAGGTGATGGTGGAACTCTGGCTGCCGGAGGGATCGAGCTTTCGTGCGACCGAGGTTCAGGTTGCACGGCTCGAGGCCATCCTTGCTGCCGACGCGGACGTGAAGCGCTACGTCACTTCGGTTGGAAACGGCCTGCCACGTTTCTTTCTTTCGCTCAATCAAGAGCAGTTTCGCCCGAACTACGCCCACACGCTCGTCCTCACCGATTCGGTGGCCGCACGCGACCGTGTCGTCGCGCGTCTGCAAAGGGTTCTCGATGAAGACTTCGCAGGCGTGCGCGGTCGCGCGCTCCGCATTCCGCTTGGCCCGCCAGTCGCCTACCCGGTGATCTTCCGCATCAGCGGCCCGGACGCGCAGCGGCTGAAGGCCATCGGCGAGGAGGTGGCTGCCGTCGTTCGCCGCCAGGAGGCGACTCGTGACACCAATACCGACTGGGGCGATCGTACGCCAGCGCTTCAGGTCACCATCGACCAGGATCGTGCGCGCGCGATCGGGGTGTCCTCCGCGGCGGCTGCGCGCGCGCTGGCGGCGGGCGTGAGCGGCGTCACGATCGGCCAGTACCGCGAACGCGACCGTCTGATCGACGTCGTGCTGCGCGGGCCGGCGGCCGAGCGTCAGGCGCTCGCACAGGTGGCCGATCTCCAGGTGCCGACCGCAAACGGACGTTACGTGCCGCTCGGGCAGATCGCCGACGTGCGGATGGTGATGGAAGAACCGATCATCCGACGCTATTCGCGCGAGCCCACCCTGCAGGTCCGCGCAGACATCGTCGATGGGGTGCAGGCTCCGGATGTGACGGCAGCGATCCTGCCGCAGCTCGCACCGGTCATCGCCCAACTGCCGCCCGGCTACCGGATCGAGGCCGGAGGCGCTTACGACGAGAATCGCAACGCGCAGGCATCGATCAATGCCGGCGCGCCGCTGATGCTGTTCGTCTGGGGCGCGCTGCTGATGCTGCAACTGCAAAGCTTCTCGCTCGCTGCGATGGTACTGATCACGGCGCCGTTCGGTATCGTCGGGGTTGCCCTTGGACTGCTCACGTTCCGGCTGCCGTTCGGCTTCGTCGCGATGCTCGGGATGATTGCGTTGATGGGGATCATCATGCGCAACACCATCATCCTGATCGATCAAATCCGGCAAGACCTCGCCGCTGGCGCATCGCGCTGGGAAGCCGCACGCGAAGCGGCCGTGCGGCGCTTCCGGCCGATCGCGCTGACCGCGGCCGCCGCAGTGCTGGCCATGATTCCGCTCACCCGCAGCGTGCTCTGGGGGCCGATGGCCGTGGCCATCATGGCAGGACTCGTGATCGCCACCATCCTGACCATTTTCGCGGTTCCGGCGATTTACGCGGCGTGGTATCGCCTCCCCAAGCGTCACATCTGAGCACCCGCGTGGCGGTTGGCCGGTGGTGCGCAACAGCCGGCTTGACTGCGCAGGGTCTTGCGGTCCAGACCGAACCGCGTGCCCACCAGCAGGCATCGCAGTTGCAGACGGGTGGGCGGCGGCGCCGAAGTCTTCACCGTTGAATCGCGCGGCTGCATGCTTGCCGCGCTCAGCGGCCGGCTACACCGCCACGCGTTCCCCGCATGAGCGAGGCGCCCGCGCGGCGAGCCGTGGCGCGCGTCGGCAAACCTTCCGACCACCTCAAGCTTTGTCGAGATTGGTCTGCGCGCATGCGCTTCGATGCATATGGTCACATGCCGGAGCAACCGTCGTCGCCCGCGCGAACGTGCCCGGGAAAGAGCGCGCAAGGAGTGAGCTTCATGCACTATGGAAACGCTGAATAAAATGCTGCGCGGGTGAATCGCTACGTTGCGCGGTGTTGGCTCCGGCTGCTTCGCTTCACATCGGCCTCAACGATGTGAGCCTTCGCCGAAACTTCGTTTTGGCTTGCGCCGCAACTGCGTTGTCGCTCCCTCGCCTGTCCATTTGATATGTCTCGGTCGCTGCGCTCGGTGCGCCTTGCGCTTCATCCCACTCGCTGCTTTTTTCAGCGTTTCCCTATGCGCCCTAGGATCGATCGCAGCCGGCATCGGTTGATCCTGGGCGCCGGCGGTGCACCGCCGTTGCGGCAGCGGGGCGCACGGAGGCTTGGCGGCAGAATGTCGTCATGCTGAGGTATCTGTATCCTGGCTGGTGGGCGATCGTCATGGGGCTCTGCGGCCTTGCGCTCGCCTGGCATCGCGCGGCCCCCGTTCTCGGTCCGACGGCAACGGCGGTGGCCTTCGCCATTTCGCTCGTGATGTTGGCGGTCGCGGTGGCTCTCGCAGCGGGTTCGGCCGCGCGAGCGTGGCGATTTCCCGCGGCGTGGCGTGAGGACTGGCTGCATCCGGTGCGGCATGTCTTTATCGCGACGATCCCGATCTCATTGCTGCTGATCGTCACCGTTGCTGTGGCCCTGCTCGGTCCGGCGCCGTGGCTTGCGGTGCTTTGGTGGGTGGGCTCACTCGCTCAGCTCGCCATCACGGTCGCGGTACTTGGCCGCTGGTGGCATGGCGGACCCTCCGCCGAGCCGGCGGCGGGCAAGCCCGCGGGCCCCTCATGGTCGGGCCTCACGCCCGCGCTCTTCATTCCCGTGGTCGGCAACGTCGTCGCGCCGCTGGCTGGCGTCCCGCTCGGGTTCGTTGAGTGGTCCCTGGCGCAATTCGCCATCGGGGCATTTTTCTGGCCGGTCGTGCTGACGCTGGTCGCGGTTCGCTTGTTCATCGCCGGCGCGCTGCCGGAACGTCTGCTGCCGACAGCCTTTATCGCTGTGGCACCGCCGGCGGTCAGCGGGCTGTCGCTGATGCAGTTTGGCGCCCCTCAGGCGGTTGTTTGGACGATGTGGGGTGTGGCGCTCTTCTTTTTGCTTTGGGCCGCAACGCTCGCGGGACGAATCGTTCGATTGCCGTTTGCGATACCGCACTGGGCGATGTCCTTTCCGCTGGCAGCCTTTGCCGGTTTGACGTTGCGGATCGCCGATGCGAGCGGCTCTGCTACGGGCGGCTTCAGCTCACTGGCGCTTGCTGCGCTTGCGCTCGCCACACTCGTCATTGCCGCTTTGTTCGTGGCCACGATTCGCGGCCTGCGTAACGCTAGCCTGCTGGTTGCTGAATCGACGCCGGCCGCAGCCGCGCCGCGACCCGCCCCAGTCGGCGACTAACCGGCGCGGGCCGGCATCTGCGACGCAGCGTTTGAGACGAATCACCAGCGGTAGCGAGGCGGATCGGGCACGTATCCGACCGCTGGGAAGGGCTCGGGGCGGTCGCGCCACGGTCGGTGCTGTGGTCGCGGCACGATGCCAGCGGCCATCAGATTGTCGTAGCTGTCGTAGCGGATACGGATGACTTCGTCCGGGCGGCCACTCGCGCGCTCGAACCAGGTCTGCTGTGAGGGCGACCATTCGCGTTCGCCATGGCCGGTGCCCATCTGTGGGCCGGGCGCATGCCGCTTCAACCCGTCGGCGGCAGCGCCCGGAGCTGCTTCGCCCTGGTAGCGGCCGCTGCCGTAGGGACTGCCGTGAAGAGGCGGACGATGCGCCTCGCGAAACAGTGCCAGACCGATCACGCCGACGTTGTCTGGGCGCCCGGTGACTGACGCGTACGAGAAGGCCGAGGGCACGAACTCGAATGCCGCGATCTCGGCGCCACTCTTGCGCCAGCCGTTGATCGCGTATTGCTGCAGGGGCTCAAAGACATAACCGGCCTGTTGCCAGGATGCGGTCTGGCCAGTGATGGCGTTGACGCCATCGATTGAGACGACGGCGAGGATGCGCTCGCCGGTGCGATTGCGGATCGACACGCTGTAGCGGGCGCCGGGACGTGCAGCGACCCAGTATTCGCCGCGCGCCCGGAACACCGGCAACTCCCGTCCGGTATCGCGATCGAAGATGGCGATGTCGGCAAGGCGCGTGGTGAGCGATCGCGCGCCGACGTCATGTACCGGTGGATTGACCCATTGCGGCGCTTCCCACGCGCGCACAGGAGCGGAACCCAGCAGGGCGGCGATGACACCCGTCGCCAGCGCGGCCGGGACGGCCCAATGCGGCAGGGTCGGTCGAACAGTGCGGAGGCGACGAGGGGTTCCGAGGCGGTCGTTCATGGCCTTGATCTCCTTGGCAGGTGCCCGCGACTCAGGGCAGATGCCACCATCAACGGATTCGAGCCGTCCCGCGAGGACAGCCCGAACTGGGTGATTTCCTCAGGGAACTTCGGCGCGACCGAGCTGTCGCGCTGGATGGCAAGAAGTCGCGCAGAGTAAACGCTGTACGGATTAACAGGCTGTTGAAAAACTACTGTGGTGGGCTATCTGCTGCGTTGCGCGGTGCTTGCTTGCCGATCTGCTTGTTAAATCTTCGGTCGCTGCGCTTCGCGCGGTCTGCGCTTGATCGCGCTCGCCGCTATCTTCAGCGTCTCCTTGATCGCCCGTGCCAGGAATGGCCGCACCATTACGGCGTCAGCGCCGCCTGAAACCAGGCGGCGGCAGCAGCGCGCTCGCACGTCAGTTCATCCTTTGGAACTCGGGCCGCCTCTGCGCCGCGCAGCTTCAAAGCATGCTGACGTGCGCGGAATACTCGGTAGGCATTGGCAGCGGCTTCGCTCAGCGACGCTTCCACAAGCCCGAGTTCGCCTGCCATGCGGGCGAGTGCGATGTTGCCGAGGTTGGCGAGTAACCGTGGCTCGTCGGCCGCGTATCGCAGCACGATGGCCTGGACGCCAAACTCGATGTCGACCAGTCCGCCGGAGTCGTGCTTGAGGTCGAACAGGCGGTCGCGCTCGCGGTTCGGGTGGCCTTCGGTGACACGTCTGCGCATGTCCAGAATGTCCTCACGCAGCCGGTTCCAGTCACGACGGCGGGCGAGCACCTCGCGCCGTATCTGCTCGAAGCGCTGCCCAACCGCCCGATCGCCGGCGGCGAAGCGGGCGCGCGTCAGCGCCTGATGCTCCCAGGTCCAGGCCTTGTCGTGCTGATACGTCGCAAAGGCAGAGACCGTCGTCACCAGCAACCCAGCCTCACCGTCCGGCCGCAAGCGGGCGTCGATTTCGTAGGCACGACCGGCAGCGGTCATGGTGGTGAGCCAGCTTTGCAGGCGCTGCACCGCTCGGGTGTAGCGGTCGCGCTCTTCGACGCGGGCGTCGTCGAGCAGGAACACGAGGTCGAGATCGCTCGCGTAACCGAGCTCCTTGCCGCCCCAGCGGCCATAGGCAATCACGGCGAGCCCTGCCTGATCGAGGTCTCCCCCCGTCTCGACGCCCGCGATGCGCAGCACGCGAGCGAGGGCGCAGCCGACGACACAATCGGCCAGCGCCGAGAGGTGGTCCGACAGATGCTCGATGCTGAGCGTGCCGGCGAGATCAGCCAACAGCAGGCGGAAGGTCTGTTCGTGCTGAAAGTGGCGCAGCACGTCCATCGACCGCTCGACGTCGGCGTCGCACGCCTCGAGCCGTGCGGCGAGCTGTTCATGCCAGAGCGCGTAGTCTGGCTGGTAGGCGTGTACACGCGGGTCGATCAGTTCGTCGAGCAGGATCGGATGTCGGGTGACATATCGCACCGCCCAGTCGCTTGCAGCGGCCAGGTCGACGAGCCTTGCAAGCACCTGGGGGCGTTCGAGCATCAGTGCGAGATAGCTCGAACGGCCGCCGATCGCGGAGAGCAGGTCGAGCGTGCGCTTGAAAGCCGCCTCACCGTCGTCGTGGCTCGCGGCGAGCGCCGCTGCTCGGGTGAACAGGGTCTGTAGACGGCTTTGTGATCCCGACGGCAGGGTGCGCAGCTTCGGGCTCGCTATCGTTTCGGCGAGATAGGACTGCCACGCCGGCGGCAGGGCCGACGTTTCGGTGGTCGATCGGTCGCGACGGCTTTCCTGCAGCAGGGCACGGGTGCGATCGGTCAGGCCATAGCCGCCTTCCAGCGTTTCGTCGAACCAGGTACTGACGCGCGCGCGCACCGCTGCAATGTCCGCCAGCATCGGTTCTGCATCCGGATAGCCGATCGCATCGGCGAGTGCCGCAAGCTCACCCGATGCATCGGGCAGCCGCTGCGTCTGCAGGTCGTCACGGTACTGCAGCATGTGCTCGAGCCGGCGCAGAAAGCGGTAGTCGCAGGCAAGCTGCTTCGTATGTGCTGCCGGCAGACGGCCAGTCGCAGACAGGGCGGCTAGCGCGCTGAGCGTGTTGCGTGCTCTAAGCGCAGGCAGGTGGCCGCCGCGAATCAACTGCCGGAGCTGGGTACCGAACTCCAGCTCGCGAATGCCGCCGCGCCCGAGTTTGATGTCGTTTGGGTCCTGCTTTTCCTCGCGCAACTGCTGGTGCAGTTCCCGCATCGAGGCCAGCGCATCGAAGTCGAGATAGCGCCGGAAGACGAACGGGCGGACCAGGTCGTCGAGTTCGCCTCTCAGGGCACCGCAGACCGGACGGGCACGCAGCCAGGCGAGGCGCTCCCACATACGGGCCTGCTGAACGAAGTAGCTCTCCAGGAAGGAGATCGAGGGTACGAGGGGGCCAGCGTCACCGAATGGACGCAGCCGAACATCGGTGCGGAAGACGAATTCGGTCTCGCGCGGCGGTTCGAGGGTGCGGATGACGCGCCGCGCGAGCTGGTTCAGGGGGTCGACCGTTGTGAGCTTCTCGTCGTCGCAGACGAACACGATGTCAATGTCCGAGGATGCGTTCAGCTCGTGTCCGCCGAGCTTTCCCATGGCGACAACAGTCAGGCTGCCGTCTGAGGTCGCCTCGGGCAGCAACTGTCTGCGATGCACCGCGAGCGCCGACGTCAGGGCGAGGTCAGCGAACTCGGAAAGATCTTCAACCAGTTCTTCGTGGGGCGCCGCAAAGCCAATGTCGCGTACGATCGTCCGCAGCATCACCTCGCGGCGGGCTTCGAGCAACAGGCTGGCGACCGCTGCCGGATCGTCCTCGACACGCTCGAGCACTGATCTCAGCGCAGATAAATCGGGGCGACGGTCGGGCGTTGCGAGCACCTTGCCAACGAGGTCGGCGTGGTCGCGCGATAGACGTTCCGCGTAGCGACTCCAGCGGAACGCGCGGTCGATGGCTTGCGTCATAGCTGCAATTCCTAGAATCGGCGAGTATGCAATACGACGGGTCGGTAGCCGCGCGCACGGGTGAAGGCCGCAGGGCGCGACGGGTCGCGTTGTGGGCTGTCGCCGCAGGGCTTGCCTTCTGGGCGTCGCTGGCGCTGGTCCTCGTCTTGCTGGCAGCGATCGCGGCGACTCGCTTCTGGCTCGTGCCGAACGCCGATGGATTGCGTCCTCGCGTCGTCGAGGCCCTGTCGGCGATGACCGGCCAACGGGTTGCGCTCGGTCGTCTGGAGGCGCGCTGGAATGGCTGGTCGCCCGAATTTCGCGTCGAGCGCCTGCAGGTGCTGGATGCTGCCGGTCGCGTGGCGCTCGAGCTGCCGCAGGTCGATGCTTCACTATCGTGGCGATCGCTGTTGGCGCTCGAACCGCGTCTCGCGTCGCTGACGATCCACTCGCCACAGGTCGTCGTCCGCCGCACCAGCGCCAATGAGATCGTCGTCGCCGGCATGGGTGTCGATCTCAATGCGCCCGGTGGTGACGGCGGTGTGGCGGATTGGTTGCTGCGGCAACGGCAAGTGCATATCCTGCACGGCGAGATCGAATGGCTGGATGAGTGGCGCGGGTTGCCGCCGCTGCGCCTCTCGGACATTTCCGCCCGCCTCGTGTCGAGTGGCGACCACCATCGCGCGGGCCTGAAGGCCACGCCAAGGATCGCCCTCGGCAACGCGGCCGTAGAGGGCGGAGCGATGACGCTCGTGACCGCAGCGCCAATCGACCTCCGGATCGACTTTCTCGGGCGTTCGGCACGATCCATCGATGACTGGGATGGCACCGCGTATGTGAAGATTCCGGAGGCCGATCTGCCGCTCTGGTCACGCTATTTGCCGCTGCCGTTTGCATTTGTGCGTGGGCGAGGTGCGTTGCAGGCTTGGTTCGACTTCGAGGACGGCGCTCCGGTCGGATTGACGGCTGACGTCCACTCGGTCGGCACGGAGATTGCGCTGCCTGGCAGCACCTCAGCGGGCGCAACTGGGGAAGGCAATACCGCCCCGCCGCTCGTTGCCGCCGAGATCGCGGGCCGTATCCGTTGGCACGAGCGTCGGATCGCTGGCGAGCAGGTGGAGCAACGCTGGGCCGTCCGCGACCTGCGGGTCACGCCGCGACCCGCGGCCGACGTGCTGCCGATGACGGGGGACTTGACGCTGACCGGCCGACGGATGGAAGGGGGCGCGCGGCAGTGGACAGGAACGCACGCTTTGCTCGACGTCTTGGAGCTCGAACGTTTGAGCCCGCTCGTCGCAGCGTTGCCGATTCCCCCGCGCTGGCGCGAGCGGCTGACAGCACTCGCCGTGCGCGGGGTATTGCGCGACGTCAGATTCTCCGCGGCACTCGACGGCGAAGCGGTTGACGTGGAGGTTCTCTCGGCCCAGCTCGATCGTGTTGGCTGGAATGGCTTCGATGTGGTTCCTGGCGTGAGCGGTCTGCAGGGGGAGCTCGACCTGCGGCGGGAGGGCGGTCGTCTGACGGTGGCGGTGTCGTCTGCGGACAACGACACCGGACGCATCGCGGCGCAGCGACAGCGCCTGCTTGGCGGTCGGGGTAGCGCACGCATTCCGCCGCTTCCGGCGCCGGGAGAGGTTCTCGTGCTTTCGATGCCCAAGGTCTGGGCGGAGCCGAAGGCATTTCGGCAGTTGAGCGGAACGGTCCGCTGGCGCAACAAGCAATCGGAGGATCCGTCGGCCTCGGGCGCGCAGCGTCAGCTTGCGGAGGTCCTGTTCGAGGATGTTCGCTTTGGGACGGCGGACGCATCGGGCCGCATGTCAGGGAGTTGGCGGCCGGATGCACTCGGCCCTGGTATCGCCGATTTCAGCGGCTCGCTTGGCAGCATGCGCGCCGCGGACGTACATCGCTATTTGCCTCTCGTCGTTGAACCGGACGCACGGCGCTGGGTCGAGGGCGCGTTGTTGGACGGTATGGTCCATGACACCCGCTTTCGCCTGAAGGGTGCACTGTGGCATTTTCCGTTCCGCGATGGACGCCACGGCGAATTCGAGGTAGTGACGCGTGGCGAGGATCTTACCGTCGACTATGCCGATCACTGGCCCAAGGCCGAGAAGGCCCATGCAGCGGTCCGCTTCTACGGTCCCGGCTTCGTCGTCAAGGCAAGTCGGGCCGAGTTGAATGGCACGCCGGTCGGTCCGGTCGAGGTCAAGGTCGACGACATGGGCTCGGAAACGGCGACTGTGGACGTGAGCGGTAGTGTCGCCGCCGACGTTGCGAGCTTTCTCTCCTTCGTTGGTCGAAGCCCGGTCGATGGTCTGCTCGACGGTTTCTTGAGCGGCGCCCGCGGAGGCGGGTCGATGCGCATGATGCTCGACCTTGCCTTGCCTCTTTACCAACACGGGCCGTTCAGGCTGCGCGGCGAGCTTGCCTTCGAAGGCGCCCGCGTCGAACTTGGCGGTGAGGTGCCGCCGCTCAGTGACGTTCGCGGCCGCCTGACCTTCGGTCAGGGCACGCTTCGCGACATCGGTGGTCTGCGCGCACTGGTGCTGGGTGGACCAGCCACGATCGAGGCCAGCGCAGAGGCCGGGCAGCTGCGCGTGCGTGCGCGCGGTACGTCGTCGGTCACCGAGGTGGCCGCGCGTTACCGCTACCCCTTGCTCGACCGGGTCGATGGCCATGCCGAATGGACGCTCGCGCTGTCGGCTCCGATCAGCGCACAGACTCGCGAAGGTGGCGGGATCCGAACCGAGTTGACGGCGCGGCTGCGCCCTGAGCGTTGGCCTCTGGACGACGTGCTGGGGCGACCGCGCGAACGGACTGCGGGCGGAGGCCCAGCGCCGGTTGAAGCGCGTCTCACGCGTTTCGTGCGGCGCGACGGCGGCGATCGGCTCGACCTTGCGCTGGGCGATACGTTCGCTCTTTCGACCGAACGGAGTCGTCCGGACGGAGCTGGCACGCGCCGCATCGAACGCGCTCTGGTGGAGCTCGGCGCCGCCCGCGGCGGCTCGCTGCCGAGCCGTGGCGTCTTGCTGCGCGGCGATGCCGCTCGCATCGACGTCGATGCCGCCGTCGCGTTGTGGGGCGCCATCGAGGCGGATCTCGGCTCGCCGTTCAAGTCGGCGGGAACGGCTGCCGGCAGCGACGCCTCTGCGATAACTGTCAACGTACGGGCGCGCGAGATGATCGCGCTCGGACATGTGTTGCACGATGTCTCTTTGCGCGCCCAGCCGAGCGGGCAGCGCTGGAGGCTTGGGCTGACCGCGCGCGAGACCTCCGGTTCGATCGCTGTCGACACGGGTGAGCGAGGCGAGATCGATGCGGTGGTCATGCGTCTTGCCCGCCTGACGCTGCCCGAGCGCGCAGTCGATTCCTCGGCCCTCAGCAAGGCGGTGCGGCGGGGTGGCGCGCGCTGGCCGCGTGTCGATGTGATCGCAGAGACATTCATCGCGGCGAGCGGCGCCGACTGGGGGCGACTCGAACTGAAGGCGCAGCCCGCGGGGAGGGAATGGCGGGTCGAGGATCTGCGCATCACGAGCGCGGAAGGCAGCATTGCCGGGCAGGGGGTCTGGCGTCTGCCCGAAAACGCCGGTGAAGACGATCGCAGCGAGCTTCGCCTGAAGCTTGCGTGGCGCGATGGTGGTCAATTCCTGAAGCGGCTCGGCTTTGCTGGCGGCTTGGAGCGCGGCGCGGGCAGCCTCGAGGGTCAGTTTCTCTGGCCAGGCTCGCCGGCAGAGTTCTCGCATCGCGTTGCCGTCGGGGAATTCGTACTCTCCGCCGGAGAGGGACGGTTCACGCAGATGGATCCTGGGCTCGGCAAACTGCTGGGCATCCTGTCCCTGCAATCGCTACCGCGTCGGCTCAGTTTCAGCTTCGACGATTTGTTCGGTCGCGGCTTTGCCTTCGACACGCTCGAGGCGAAGGTGACCGTCCGTGATGGTGCCGCGAGCACGGAAGGTCTGACCATCACAGGTCCTGCCGCCCGTGTGGAGATTCGCGGCAGCGCCGATATCGAACGCGAGACGCAAACCCTGCGGGTGCGTGTGTATCCCAGCCTGTCAGTGGTGACAGCGATCGGTATCGGTATCGCAACGGCCAACCCGGCCATCGGTGCGGCCGCCTTTCTAGGCCAGAAGCTCGCCCGCGATCCGATCGAGCGCATGCTGATGCAGGAATTCGACATTACCGGCTCGTGGTCCGAGCCTGTCATTCGGACGGGGCCTGCGCGTGAAGCGCAGCGCCCGGGTGGATAGCGCATCGCCGCGTCCCGGCGGCCAAGGAAACGCGGTAACAATTCGCTGCACGGGCTAATCGCTGCGTTGCGCGGTGTTGGCTTCGGCCGCTTCGCTTCACATCGGCCTCAACGATGTGAGCCTTTGCCGAAACTTCGTTTTGGCTTGCGCCGCAACTGCGTTGTCGCTCCCTCGCCTATCTATTTGGTTTGTCTTCGGTCGCTGTGCTCCGCGCCTCGCATCTGGCCATTCTCGCTACGTTTATCAACTGCCTGCTGGCTCAGCCGACGTTCAGCAGTACGAGGACGGCGCCGCTGCCACCGCCGTTCGGGCGTGGCTCGCAGAAGGCAGCGACATCGGCGTAGCGCGTGAGCCAGCGACGCACCTTGCCGCGCAAGACGGGCTGCCGCTGGAAACTGGACAGTCCCTTTCCATGGATCACCTTTACGCAGTGCCAGCCTTCGGCGCGCGCCTTGCGCAGAAAGTCTTGCAGCGCGGCGTAGGCCTGGTCCTGGGTATGGAAGTGCAGGTCGATCTCCGCTTCGATCTTCCAGTAGCCGCGGCGCAGCTTGCGCAGCAGATCCGGATTGACGCCGGCGCGCAGATAACTTTGTTCCTCCTCGATGTCGATGCCGAGATCCCAGCTCATCGGGCTCGGTTCGACTGCGAGCTGACTCTGGCGTAATGCGGCCGCTTCGTCTGCTTGCCGCTTGAGCGCCTGCGGTGCCGGTTTCCGGCGGCCCGTGTCGGCGCGGACTGCGACCGGCAGGGGGCGGACGTCCGCCACGGCCGCGCGGAAGAGGTCGCGGTCCTCGGCCGTGAGCGGTGCCGATTGGGTGACATGATTGAGCAGGTCGGCAAAGCGCTCTGGCCGGTGGTCCGGCGTCGGCTGCTCGCGGGGCGGGGCCGTTGGTTGTTTGGTTCCCCCACGCTGGACACTGGGCCGTTGCCGCCGACGTCCGCTGCGGGCAGCGGCGAGCAGCGCTCCCAGATCGCTCAAGTCGCGGACGAGCTTCTTTCCATCGCCCATGGTTGCGCCTTCGTCCCTCGCATTGGCGTGCTCGGCGAACGATGCGCCTCAGCCGGCGGCGCGCGCTTCGAGCCACGCCTGGGCGTCGAGCGCCGCCATGCACCCGGTGCCTGCGCTCGTTACCGCCTGTCGGTACACATGATCGGCAACGTCGCCCGCGGCGAAGACCCCTGGCACCGAGGTGGCGGTTGCGTTGCCGTCCAGGCCGGAGCGGACGCGGATATAGCCGTTGTGCATGTCCAACTGGCCTTCGAAGATCGATGTGTTGGGCGTGTGGCCGATGGCGATGAAAAGGCCCGGGGCTGTGATGTCCTGGGTGGTGGCGGTGGTCATGTGCTTGATGCGCACACCGGTCACGCCGGAGTCGTCACCCAGAACTTCATCGACGAAATGGTCCCAGATGATGCGGACGTTGCCACCATCGCCGGTTTTGGCAAGCAGGCGGTCGACCAAAATCGCCTCGGCCTTGAACTTGTTGCGACGGTGCACCACCGTGACCGTGCGCGCGATGCCAGAGAGGTAGAGGGCTTCCTCCACCGCAGTGTTGCCGCCTCCGACGACGATCACGTCCTGACCCTTGTAGAAGAACCCGTCGCAGGTCGCGCAGGCGGACACGCCCCGTCCCATGAACTTCTCTTCGCTTGGCAGGCCGAGGTACTTCGCCGAGGCGCCGGTTGCGATGATCAGCGCATCACAGGTGTACTCGTCCGAGTCGCCGACCAGCCGCTTGGGGGTCTCGCGGAGGTGGGCTGTGTGGATGTGATCGAAGATCATCTCCGTGCCAAACCGCTCGGCATGACGGCGGAAGCGCTCCATCAGCTCCGGCCCTTGAACGCCGTCGGAGTCGGCAGGCCAGTTGTCGACTTCGGTCGTCGTCGTGAGCTGCCCGCCTTGCTGCAGTCCGGTGATGATGACCGGCTTCAGGTTGGCGCGGGCGGCGTAGACGGCCGCCGTGTAGCCTGCGGGGCCGGAGCCGAGAATGAGAAGGGGAATGTGGCGTGACGACGTCATGGACTGCTGCTGGAGAGGGAAGACGGGTGCGGTGCCGCTGCCGGATGGTTAGCAGGCTGTTGAAAAACGTAGCGAGGATGGCCCATCGCAGTCGTTTTTCAACGGCCTGTCAGCCGCCAATGATTGTGATCATGCGGATCAGATGAGCCAGCGAGGTGGCCTGCATCTTCTCCATCACGCGGGCGCGATGGGCTTCGACGGTCTTGATCGAGATGTCGAGGTCATAGGCGATCGTCTTGTTCATCTTGCCATTGACAACGGCCTCGAGGACTTGCCGCTCGCGCTCGGACAGCGAGGCGAGCCGGTTGTGAATGGTCGCGATCTGGGTCTGCTGTGCCTGCGACTCGGTTGCGAAGGACAAGGCCTCTTCGATGCGCTTGAGCAGTTCACCCTCCGCAAAGGGCTTTTCAATGAAGTCGAATGCACCTCGTTTGATCGCAGTGACGGCGATCGGCACATCGGCATGCGCGGTGACGAAGATGATCGGCACTTCGATGCCGCGATCGGTCAGAGCGTCGAACGCCTGCGTGCCCGACATGCCAGGCATTCGCACATCGAGCACGACACAGCGAGGCGGCCCGCCAATGCCCGGCTTGATCTCGGCGAGGAAGGACTCCGCATCCGGAAACAGGCGTGCCTGGTAACCATTCGTTTGCAGCAGCCAGGCCACCGAGTCGCGAAAAGCTTCGTCATCGTCGACGACGTAGACGATTCCGGGGTGCATGCTCATGACGAGTCCTCGGCGAAGGGAAGCGTGAAGCGGAAGGTCGTGCCAACCTCGGCATTGCGCGAAAAGGTGAGGCTGCCCTCGTGATATTCAATCAGCGAGCGGCAGATGTTGAGCCCCATGCCCATGCCGTCCGCCTTGGTGGAGAAAAAAGGCGAGAAGAGCTGGGCGGCCGCGTCCTCCGGGATGCCAGTGCCTTGGTCGCTCACCTCGATTTCAACGCGATTATCCTCGAGGCGGCGTGTCCGCAGCGTGGCGATGCGTTCGCGCGCCGGCAGATGCTGCATGGCTTCGCGTGCATTGCGAAGCAGGTTCAGCAGAACCTGCTCGATCATGATGCTGTCGGCGAGAACCGCTGGCAAACCAGAGGCGAGCTGCAATCGGCAGATCAGGGCGCGCTCCTCGTCGTCGCTCTGAATGAGCTTCACGACCGACCGCGCCAGCTCGTTGACGTCGATCGGGCGGCGGTCCGGCTCGCGGGTGCGGACGAATTCGCGAACCCGGCTGATGATGGCGCCGGCTCGCTGCACTTGCTGATCGGCCTTTTCCATGGCCCTGAGGACCTGCTCGTCGGCGCTTCCGGTCATCCGCAGCCGGCGTATGCAGCCGTTCACGTAATTGGCGATGGCGCCGAGCGGTTGGTTGATCTCGTGTGCCAGCGTGGAGGCGATCTCGCCAACCGTCATCAAACGCGAGGTGCGGGTGAGCTTTTCTTCCTGTGTCTTGCGCAGCCGCTCGGCGAGCACGCGGTCGGTCACGTCGCCGAGGGTCGTCAGCCGTGCAACGCGGCCGTCGACCCAGGCCACCGCGCGCGTGCGCATCAGAAACCAGCGATGGCTCGCCTTGTGCTCGACTTCGTCGAGATAGACCGCGCCGGAGGGAACGCCGCCGGCAGCTATCGATTCGGCGGGAAACTTGACCGTTGGATCGATGGCGAAGCCTTGCTCGATATCGTGGCTAAGCGCGCCAACCGCGTGCCCGGGAAACGTATCGCGGAAACGGGTATTGCAGAACAGGATCTCGTGGGTGGTGAGGTCACTTACGTACACCGCAACGTCAAGGGAGTCGAGGACCGTCTCGAAACGCTCATTGGCCTGACGCAGGCTGCTGAGCGACTGCATGAAGACCCGGTCACGCTCCGCCTCGGCCTCCCGCCGCATGCGTTGCTGGGTGCGCAGGCCCATGACCGTCCACACCATCAGTGCCGTCAGTGCGAGTACCGCGACCGACAGGGTCAAATTGGGCAGCAGCGATGCAGGGTTGGTGCCGTAGAGCGTGAGCTTCAGATCGCGCCAGGGTACGCTGAGCGTCACAGTGTGGCTCAGCCCGCCGTCGCCGATGGCGGCAGGGTCGCGTGTCGAGATGTCCTCGCCGCTGCGGCTCGTTAGCAGGACGCGGTAGTTCGATCCTGGACTCTCGGCCGCGGTAGAGTCGAGCAGTTGGTCGAGCGCGATCAGCAGGGTCACGGTGCCGGCGAAGCGTTGCTCTTCGAAGATCGGTGTCGCGTACTCGATGTACCAGCGGCCGTTCAGGCTGCTGTAGGGATCGGAGTACGTGCCACGCGAGGTCTTCTGCGTAAAGGTATGCAGCCTGACCTGCTCGTTGAATGGGGCCCTCGACAACAGCACGGTCTCGAGCGCCTGCACCGCCGGGGCATGGCGGGTGACGTTCATCTCGGCGTTGACCAGAAGCACTTCGGAGATGATTCCGGATTCGATTGCCCGCTTGCCGGCGAGGTCGTCGAACTGCGAGAGTGAGAGGCGGCGTGCGCCGAGATCAAGCGCGATACGGTCGAAGAATGACTGTTGTGCTTCGAGCTTTCTCGCAATCGCCTGCTCCAGGATGGCGGTATCACGGACGATTTCGCTCTGCTGTAGCTTGGCTTCGTGGCGCGCGACGAGGTAGAGGAAGACGAGCATGCCCATCGCAAAGAACAGCAGCAGCCATTCCTGGACGTACCAGTCGTGCGTCCGGGGGCGTGGGCTGCGCAGAGGCGGCAAGGAGGACGCGGCGCTCATCGGGTCATTGTAGGAAGGGCCATGACCGGTTCGTCCGATCAGCCGCGTGGTACGGACACCTACCCGCCGCGGCCCGTCCGGCGTATAGTGTCAGCCGGTATATCGGATCGGCGAGGCGCCGCATTCAGGCGGGCCGTGGACGACGACAACGAGCGGAGGGCGAGCATGCTGGTCAGCGAGATTCTTCGAATCAAGGGTTCGACGCTCTTTACTGCCGGGCCAGAGATGCGGATGGGCGATGCCGTCCACGTGATGGCGGAGCACGACATCGGATCGCTGGTCGTGATGCAGGCGGGACGTCTGGTCGGAATACTGACTTTCCGCGAACTGATCCGCGTTCTGGACCGCGAGGGCGCCGCGATGAAGGACCTGACCGTCGGTGAGGTAATGCATCGCGATCCTCTGACGGCCCGTCCCGGCATGGATGTCCATGAATTGCGCAAGACCATGCTGGAGCATCACATCCGTTACATCCCGGTGATGGACGGCTCGACCCTGCTCGGTGTGGTGTCTTTCCACGACGTGGCCAAGGCGGTGTACGAGGAGCAGAGCTTCGAGAACAGGATGCTTAAGAGCTACATCAAGAACTGGCCGGACGAAGAGGAGACAACTGCGCGCTGAGTTGCGCAGATCCGGCCGCGCGGGAGGGCCTCATGGCGAGGGTCTCGCCGGCCTGAGCACCAGCGCCACGGCTGCCAGCAATGCAGCGAGCGCCAGATAGTCGTACGGACGCGGCTGTTCTCCCAGAAGCACCATGCCGCTCACGAAGCCGGTGAACGGGACGGCGAGCGAGCTTATGCCGGTAACCTGCGGCGGCAGGTTGCGTACCAGTTCGTTCCAAGCAAACCAGCAGAAGCCGAACACGATCAGGACGTTGAACAGTAGCCCGAGCCAGGCACTCGCGCCTGACGGAAGCCATGGCCCGGTCGACGTAACGAGCGCTCCCAGCACGACCGGCCAGCCACCGAGCACGAAAGACCAGAACATCAAGGTCGTCGTTGGCAGCGAGGCGGGAAAGCCTTTTGTCAGCACGATGCCGATGGCCCAGACCAATCCGGAGGCGACCATCAGAAGTGCGCCGATCGGGGCGCTCTGCAGGCTGTGGATTTCGTCGACCAGCAGCAGCACGATGCCGGTCATGCCGACCGCGATGGCGCAGGCTCGGTGGAACGACAGCGGCTCACCGAGCGCGAAGCGCGCGATCAGCACGACCCAGAGTGGCATCGTGTAGGCGAGCACGCCGGCGCGCCCGGCCGGCAACAACGCGAGTCCGGAAGCCGACAGCAGGTTCCAGCCGGCCACGTTGGCGAGTGCCACGACCAGAAGGCGCAGGCGGTGCTCGGGCGCGATCGCGAAGGAGATCCGGCGCCGAAGGTTGTAGGCAAGAAACCAGACGAGTCCCGCCAGCACACACCAGGTCCTGAATACCCAGAAGTCGAGTTCGGCAAGCGCCATCTTCATGAAGGGCCAGTTCAGGCCCCAAAGCACGACGACGGCGACAAACAGCAGCTGCAGTCGCCGATTCAAGTCGCGGATACCTCGACCACCACCTTGCCGAGCACGCGGCGCTGCGCCATGTCGAGCAACGCCGTCCGCACCTCCGAAAATGCGTAAGTGCGAGTGATGGTCGGCGCAATGCGGCCATCGGCGAACCAGGCTGCCAGGTCCCGCATGTTGGCGGCGTGTTCGTCCGGATGCCGGACCATCGAATCGCCCCAGTACACGCCGAGGATGCGCCGCTCGCGGAGGAGCGCGAGATTGAGCGGGATCCTGGGGATGTCGCCGGCAGCGAATCCGACGACGAGAAAGCGTCCACGCCAGCCGAGCAGCCGCAGGGCGGGCTCGCTGAACGGTCCGCCGACTGCGTCGTAGATGAGGTCGACACCGGCCTTGCCGACGATGCCCTCGACCGTTTCGCGCCAGTTGGGCGAGCTGTAGTCGACCGTATGATCTGCGCCGAGTGAGCGGCAGAGCGCAAGCTTCTCAGCGCTCGATGCGGCCGCTATCACCTTCGCACCAAGGAGTTTGGCGAGTTGAATGGCTGCCGTGCCGACGCCCCCGGACGCGCCGAGAATCAGTAGCCGCTCCCCTGCCGCAAGAGCTCCCACATTGCGCAGCGCCCAGAGGGACGTGCCGTAAGCGAATGCGAAAGCAGCGGCTTGCGTGAAGGACATCGACGGCGGCAGCGGCAGCAAGCGCGCAGCATCGACCACGGCGTACTCGCCGAAGCCGCCGGTGCCAGCGAGGCAAATGACGCGATCGCCGGGCGCGAACTGGGTCACACCAGGCCCGACGGCCTCGATGACGCCGGCGAACTCCGAGCCCGGCACGAACGGCAGCGGTGGGCGGATTTGGTACTTGCCTTGAACGATCAGCGCGTCGGGAAAGTTCAGTGAAGCCGACCGTACGGCGACGCGTACCTGCCCCGGGCCGACCGTGGGGCGCTCGATGTCGCTGAAGGACAGCTCCTCGATTGGGGCGAAGGCGTGACAGATCCAGGCTTTCATGCAGTGGTCTCATCGGCTGGCAGCACTTCGCCCCGGCACGGTCCGAAGCCGATCGGTCGAAACCCTGCGCGCTCGCAGCGCGCGCTGATGACGACCGCGTCTCCATCTTCGAGAAAGGTGCGCGTCTCACCGTTCGTCAGCATGAGCGCGCGCTTGCCGCCTTGGCTCAGCTCGAGCAGGGAGCCCTCGGACCCGGGCGACGCTCCCGACAGTGTGCCGCTACCGAGCAGGTCGCCTGCCGACAGGTTACATCCACCAACCGTGTGATGGGTGACGAGCTGCGCGAACGTCCAATACATTGCCTCGGCCAATCGAGCCGAGGAGATGCGTTCAGGCCCCTTGCCGTCGGCCCGCATGCGCTCGGTCTCGAGTGCGACTTCGACCAGCATGTCGAGTGCGCCGGAGTCCGAGTTGGCGTGGCTGGTCAGGTACGGTAGCGGTTCAGGATCGTCCCCAGGGCGCCGGAACGGGATGCGGAACGGCGCCAGGGCCTCCCAGGTGATCACCCACGGCGAGATCGTGGTGGCGAAGTTCTTGGAAAGAAACGGGCCGAGCGGCTGATATTCCCATGCTTGGATGTCACGCGCGGACCAGTCGTTCAGCAGGCAGAGCCCAAAGCAGTGATCCTCGGCTTCGCTGATCGGGATCGGCGTTCCCAACGTGTTGCCGGCACCGATGAACAGGCCGAGTTCAAGTTCGTAATCCAGCCGTCGCGAGGGCTGCAGAGACGGCACGGTATGGTCTGGGCCGCGGACCTGACCGCGCGGACGGCGAACACGTTGACCATGCACGCCGATCGAGGAGGCGCGACCGTGATAGCCGATCGGCACCCACTTGTAGTTCGGCAACAGCGGGTTGTCCGGGCGGAACAGTCGGCCGACATTGGTCGCGTGGTGCATCGAAGCGTAAAAGTCGGTGTAGTCGCCGATCCGCGCCGGAACGGCGTACTCGACATCCGCCAGCGGCAGCAGGCAGCCCCGCAGAACCGCTTCGTGCGGGCTGTCCTCGGCGAGCAGGCGAGACAGCGCCAGGCGCAGGGCCTGGCGCGCCTCCCGGCCCATGGCCATCAGGCGGTTGAGCGTCGGTTCGGCGGCGGCTTGCACGGCTTGCGCCGCGGGGCCGGACAGAAGATGCAGACGGGCCACGGCGGCGAGATCGAGCGCCTGATCGCCGATTGCGACCGCGCCGCGCCACTCCTCCTTGGAGCCCGTGCGCCGGACGACCGCGAAGGGCAGGTTCTGGATCGGGAAATCGGCATCTGCCGCGTTGGCTGCGGCGATGAACGAGCGCAGGGAAGGGTCGTGGCTGTCGTCGAGCGAAGTCATCCGGGTGCGGGTGATGAGGACGGAGGCGGGATGCTACCGTCATGCATCCAGCGGGCGTGTTGCGGCGCGCGTTTCGTCTCTGACCACTCGTTGAGCATCTCCCACTTGACGCGGTCCAGTTCGCGGTGCATCTCTGCGGTGCCGGTGTCGCAGGCGAGCTCCAGCCGGTGGCCGTTCGGATCGAAGAAATAGATCGACTGAAACAGCGTGTGGTTGGTCGGTCCGATGACCTCGATGCCGGCGGCCTCCAGCCGCGCCTTGGTGGCGAGCAGCGTCTCCATCGAGCCGACCTTTAGTGCGAGGTGCTGGACCCAGGTCGGCGTATTGCGGTCGCGGTCCATCGGCGGCTTGCTCGGCAGTTCAAAGAAGGCGAGCACGTTGCCGCCGCCAGCGTCCAGAAAGACGTGCATGTAAGGGTCGGGCTCCTTGGTCGAGGGCACCCGATCCTCCGCGATCGCGAGCAGAAAGCGCATGCCGAGATGTCGCTCGTACCACTCGACGGTTTCCTTGGCGTCGCGACAGCGGTAGGCGACGTGGTGGACGCCTTCGGGAATACGTGGCTTCAGTGTCGTCATCATTCAATCCTCCGAAACTTCGGGCGGAACACCGCCCGCAACGGCGCCCCTGGCTTTGGCGAGCGCTTCGCGCAGCACGCCGAGATCGCCGATATGGTTGGCCAGGAGCAGGATCAGGCGCGCATTGAGCGCGTGGCTTTCGGCTTCGGACAATCCGCGATGCGTCTCGATCAACGCTTCATAGAACTCGTCGCCCGCCGTGAAGGCGCGCGGATGCGGCGAGGTGGCGCGATGAAAGTTCGGTGTCACGACGAGCGGCATGGCGCAGTGTCTCCTTGGCTCTCGTTTGGGCGCATGTGCCCGGCGCTGGCGCGCGCGATCGCCTCGATGATGCGGTCGGCATCGACGCGCTGCCAGCGCGCGGCGACGATCTGATCGGGCCGGAACAGATGGACCGATCCGGGCTCCGCCGCGTAACGTTCGGGAAACCGGCCCTGATGGTCGATGACATCGTCCGGGCCGACCGTTGCAGCCGGTGCGGCGAGCATGTGCTGCACCCGCACGGGCACCCGACAGCGTACCGGTATCGCGTCGAGCATGGTTCGCGTCGGCGCATCGGCGGCGTAACTCAGTAGATCGAAGCAGCCTCCGATGCGGTCGAGCAACCAGCCGTCGCCCGACAGGTGCCTGACCGGTAGGTCCTCTGCCGGTGCGCCCGGCGGGACGCCGCCCTGCCAGGTCTCAAGATCGGGTGTGGACAGTGGCGAGTCGATATGCACCGTCGGCACCGACAAGCGGCCTGAATTCACCAGCTGGCGGGCGAATGCATGTTCCCGCGCCAGCGTCAGCGCGGCGTCCCGAAATAACCGGCTGACGGCTGTCTTCGGCGTGATGAAGTCAGTCGAGCGGGTCGAATTGAGGATGTTTTCATCGGCCGCTTCGATGCGTTCGCGCGAATAGGTGTCGAGCAGCGTTTCGGGCGCCTTGCCCTGGATCACCAGCGCGAGCTTCCAGACGAGGTTATCGACATCCTGGATGCCGCTGTTGGCGCCCCTGGCGCCGAACGGTGAGACCTGATGCGCCGCATCGCCGGCAAACAGGATACGGCCGTGTCGAAAGCTCGCCATTCGCCGGCACTGAAAGGTGTAGACGCTGGTCCAGGCCAGTTCGAACGACCGATCGGGGCCGAGCATCGCGCGGATGCGCGGTATGACCCGCTCCGGCTTCTTCTCCTCCTCCGGATCGGCATCCCAGCCGAGCTGGAAATCGATTCGCCACAGCGAGTCGGCCTGCCGATGCAGCAGCACCGACTGCCCGGGATGAAACGGCGGATCGAACCAGAACCATCGCTCCGGGGGAAAGTCGGCCTGCATGACGACGTCGGCGATCAGGAACCGGTCACGGAACACCTTGCCTTCGACGTCCAGCCCGAGCAGTCGGCGCAGCGGGCTGCGTGCTCCGTCTGCAACGATCAGCCAGTCGGTTTCGAGCCGGTAGGGGCCTGCGGGTGTCGTCACCGTCAGCCGGACACCCTCGGCCGATGGCTCGACCGCCGTCACCCGGCTTTGCCAGCGCAGCTCGCAACCGAGCGTCTGCGCCCGCTCGACCAAATAGCTTTCGAGATAGTACTGCTGCAGGTTCACCATGCCCGGGCGCTTGTGATCCGGCGTGGGCAGAAGCTCGAAACGATACACCTCGTGCTCGCCGAAGAAGGTGCGGCCCACGTTCCAGGTGACGCCCTTTGCGACCACCTGGTCACCGATGCCCAGGCGGTCGAGGATTTCGAGCGTCCGTTTGGCATAGCAAAGGCCGCGCGAGCCCACCGAGACCGTATCGTCCTCATCCACGAGGACGGCATCGACGCCCTTCAGCTTGAGGTCGATCGCCGCTGCCAGCCCGATCGGACCCGCGCCGACGATTGCAACAGTGCGCCGTCGTCCCGCGCCGGCCGCTTCCGGCGGTGGCGTGAAGGCAAAGCGCGGATAGGCGAACGGCGCACTCATGGGGCCTGCGGTCAGCCGTCCACGCCTTCGAGCGCCCGCCACATCTCGCGGTCGCGCTCCGCTGTCCAGATGCGCGGATCGCGCTGCCCGGATGCCAGGTCGTAGGCGCGGGTGACGTCGAAAGGCATGCAGTGATCGAAGATGACCCAGTGGCCGTAGCGTGGCCTCAGCGCATCGTAGGTCTGGCGGTAAGTCGTTTTCAGGTCCAGACCTGCGTCGACACTCCGCTTGACGAGCCCGTAGAGCTCGCTGACGAAGGCGCGCGTGCCCTCGATTGCAGCCTTGACCTCGGCGGCCGATTTGAGCGCCGGGCCGCGTCCGGGCACAAGGCACTCGGCCTCGAGCGCTGCAATGCGGTCGAGCGTGGCTGGCCAGTCCTCGTAGTAGCTGTCGCCTGCGTAAGGCGTGGCGTCGTACTCCACCAGATCACCGGAAAAGCAGACGCGCTCGGAAGGCAGCCAGGCGACCGTATCGCCCTTCGTGTGACCACGGCCTGGCTGCATGATCTGCACTTCGAGGCTTCCCAGCCAGATCCGCAGGCTGCCGCGGAACGTGAGGTTCGGCCAGGTAAGTCCGGGTGGAATCGACTCGACGTCCCTGAACAAGCGGGGGAAACGGCCGATCTCGCTCGCCTTGTCGGCCTCGCCGCGTTCGACGATCAGGTCATAGGTGTCTTCGCTCGCTATGACGTGCTGGGCGCCATAGGCAGACGCGCCGAGCACGCGCACGGCGTGGTAATGCGTGAGCAGCACGTAGCGGATCGGCTTGTCGGTGATCGCGCGGATACGCCGGATGACGTCCTGCGCCATCGACGGCGTCGCCTGGGTGTCGATCACCATCACCCCGTCATCGCCGACGATGACGCCAGTGTTTGGGTCGCCCTCGGCGGTATAGGCCCAGGCATGCGCGGACAGCCGCTCGAAGGTGATGCGCTTGGGGGAAAGATCGGCTTGTGAGGCAAACGACTTGTTCGCGGTCATCGCGTGTCTCCAGTGTGGTGAGTCGGTCGCATGCGCGGCACCCGGTGCAGGCAAGGACGCAGGCGCGCCGCCCTCTTGCATTCTAGTTTGATGTTCGCTAAAAGCAAATGCATTCGTCATTAGTGAATCATTGAAGCGGCTTGAACAGGGCGGCCAACGGCCGAAATGCGGCCCATCAGCGCGGGATCCAGTCGATCGACGTCGGGGCACGGCTCCTCGCTGCGCTCGCCGATGCCAGCGGGGCACTCCCGCTCAAGGAACTGGCTGCTCGCACCGGCCTCAGCCCGGCGCGTGCTCATGCCTATCTGGTCAGCTATGCCCGCAACGGGCTGGTTGAGCAGGACGGCGTCAGCGGGCGCTATGACCTCGGCCCCTTGGCGCTGCGGCTTGGGCTCGCAAGCCTGAACCGGCTCGACCCGGTTCGCATCGCCGGCGCGCGCTTGCCTGAGCTGGCACGGACGAGCGGGCATTCGGCGGCGATGGCCGTCTGGGGCAACCATGGTCCAACGATCGTCCGCTTTGAGCAGGCCGCGCGCCCAATCCATGTCAACATGCGCACCGGCACCGTCATGTCGATGATGGAAACAGCGACCGGCGTGGCGCTGACCGCATATCGGTCATCCGATGCCATCTCGTCGGTCATCTCGACACTTTGGTCTACGCCCGAGGAGCGGAAGGCCGCGCAAGCGCGCATCGCCGCTGCCGCTCCGTTATTCGCTCAAGCCCGCCAACGCCGACTCGCGCGCGCGGCGGGCCACCCGGTGCCCGGGGTGCATGCGTTTTCGGCACCGGTGTTCGACCACGCGGGCGAGGCCGTGCTTGCCGTCACGCTGCTTGGTCCGGCCGCCGAATTCGACGTGCGCTGGTCGAGCCCGCTCGCACGCTTGCTTGGCGACTTCGCCGCCGAGGTCTCTCGACGACTCGGCCACCAGGCCACCACCGCCGGCAGCACCTGACCCGTTCGGCGCCACGGCCTTTCGACGCCACCCGCATCGTCATCGTGCGTTAGGCGGTGATCGCTGGTGGGCGTTCCCGAGTGCGTGCTCCCCGCCGCCACTACACTTCCGCAGATGTTCGAACGTGTTCGTGAAGATATCGACAACATTCTGGCCAAGGACCCGGCGGCGCGCTCGGCGCTCGATGTTTGGCTGTCCTATCCGGGTTTTCACGCGATTCGCTTGCATCGCATCGCGAACGGCCTGTGGAGGCGCGGCTTTCGCCGTGTCGCGCGGTGGGTGTCGCATCTGTCGCGGTTTTTGACCGGCATCGAAATCCACCCCGCAGCATTCATTGGCCGCCGGGTATTCATCGACCACGGCATGGGCGTGGTCATCGGCGAGACGGCCGAAGTGCATGACGACTGCACGATCTATCAGGGCGTCACGCTTGGTGGTACGTCCCTGGAAAAGGGCGCGAAGCGTCACCCGACCATTGCTCGTGGCGCCATCGTCAGCGCGGGCGCGAAGGTGCTGGGAGGTTTCACGGTTGGCGAGGGGGCCCGTGTCGGCTCGAACGCCGTCGTGCTGAAGGCCGTGCCTGCCGGCGCGACGGCCGTCGGCATTCCGGCCCGCATCATCACCGCGGAAGAACAGCGCAGGCGGGAAGCGACTGCCCAGCGGATGGGGTTTTCCGCCTATGGTATTTCCTCCAACATGGACGATCCGCTGGTTCAGGCCGTGCATCGCATGCTGGACCATATTGCCGATCAGGATGAACGCCTGAATGCAATCTGTGCAGCGCTCGAGCGGCAGGGTGTCGATTGCTCTCGCCTGCGGCGCGACCCCGAGGAGGTGCGGCAGATCGATGCCATGCTCGATGGGCAGTAGCGGGGCGGGCCTGCGACCAGGGTGTTGATGTGGGTCAATCCCGCATAGGTAACAGAGACGTTGAATGAGCGGCTGCGCGGGCGAATCGCTGCGTTGCACGGTGTTGGCTTCGGCGCGCCTGCCGTTTGGGCAGGCTTAACCTTGGCGAAGCCAAGGTTAGCCTACGCCGCAACTGCGTTGTCGCTCCCTCGCCTATCTACGGCCTATCTATGTCTCGGTCGCTGCGCTCCGTGCGGCTTGCACTTCATTCCCGGCGCTGCTTCATTCAGCGTTTTCCACGGTCGACTCTGCGCTGCGCGAAGGCCGCTGCACAGCCATTCACGGCCCTAGAATTCGAGCTTGAAGTTTGCCGTGCCCTCGTGGCCCGTTATTTGTGGACATGACTGTCAATCCGGCCATCCCGGCCGCCCTCGCTTCCGCCGACGGACACCCGATCGAGGCGGATGCCGTCATCATCGGTGCTGGTCCGGTCGGGCTGTTCCAGATCTTCGAACTGGGGCTGCTGGAGATCCGGGCCCATGTCATCGACTCGCTCGCGCAACCCGGCGGCCAGCCGATCGAGCTCTATCCCGACAAGCCGATCTACGACATTCCGGCCGTTCCCGTCTGCACGGGCAAGGAACTGACCGAGGCTCTGCTCAAGCAGGCCGAACCGTTCAAGCCGACGTTTCATCTGGGGCAGGAGGTCTCGTCCCTTGCCGCGCGCGGCGACGGCCGGTTCGACATCCAAACCTCTCTTGGCAAGCGATTCATCGCCAAGACCGTGTTCATCGCAGCGGGTGTCGGTGCCTTCACGCCGCGCAAGCCGAAGGTCGAAGGCATTACGCAATTCGAAGCCAACGGCCAGCTTGCTTATCGGGTACGCGATCCGCAGATCTACGCCGGCAAGGATCTGGTCATTCTGGGCGGCGGAGACTCTGCGCTCGACTGGACGCTCAATCTGCAACCGATCGCGGGCAGCGTCACGCTGGTGCATCGCCGCGAGGAGTTTCGCGCCGCGCCGGCGAGCGTGGCAAAGATGAAGGCGCTGGCCGAGGCGCAGGAACTGCTGCACATCACCGGTCAGCTGACCGGGTTCGAAGCCGAGGGCGACCGGCTGACCGAGGTCAAGATCACCGGACTCGATGGCGTCACCCGTCGGCTGCCGCTCGACCATCTTCTGTGTTTCTTCGGGCTGTCCCCGCGCCTCGGTCCGATCGCCGATTGGGGGCTCGATCTGGAGCGGCGCCAGATCAAGGTCGATACCGAAAAGTTCGAGACGAGCATTCCCGGCGTGTTCGCGGTCGGCGACATCAATACGTATCCGGGCAAGAAGAAGTTGATCCTCTCGGGTTTTCACGAGGCTGCCCTGGCGGCTTTCGGTGCCACCCGCTACATCTTTCCGGACAAAAGGGTCACGCTGCAGTACACGACGACCTCGACCAAGCTCCATCAGGTGCTTGGCGTCGAGTCCCCGGTTTTCGACTGACACGCCGTCGAAAAACTACTGCGATGGGCCATCTGCTGTGTTGCACGGTGCTCGCTCCCTCGCCTATCTATTTGATATGTCTCAGTCGCTGCGCTTCGTGCGCCTCGCATCTGGCCATCCCCGCTACGTTTTCAACAGCCTGTTAAGGAAACGCTGAAGAAAGTAGCGAGCCGCCCACGCCGCAATTCATTCAGCGTTGCCCAGAAGCCGGCCGTCTAGCCGCCGAGACGTTGCGCGACACGACTGACTTTACCTTCTCCACTGTCGATCCGCGTTGACACTGCGCCCGACCGCGCGCGGTTGACGGACCCGCAGGCCGTGGCCCTGATGAAGAGCATCCATGCCGAGGCGAAGGCTGCCTGCGGCTCACGGCGAATGCACCGCGAGCTGCAAGGTCGAGGGCATCGGATCGGCCTGCGCCGTGTAGAGCGGCTGATGCGCGAACACGGCATCCGGGCCCGACACAAGCGACGCTTCAAGGCAACAACGCGCTCCAAGCATTCGATGCCGGTGGCGCCGAACCAGCTGGCGCGTCACTTCATGCCCGAGGCGCCCAACCAGGTGTGGACGGGCGACATCACGTAAATCCAGGCCGGCGAGGGCTGACTGAACCTGGCCATCGTGCTGGACCCGTTCAACCGTGAGATTGTCGGCTGGTCGATCAAGCTCGGATGACCCCCGACATCGTCACCGAGCGGCTGACGATGGCCTGGTTCCGGCGCAAACCGGCTGCAGGGGTGCTCCTCCACAGCGACCGCGGCAGCCAGTACGCCAGTCAGGCGATGAGCGCCGGACTCGCCAAGTACGGCATGACCGCCTCGATGAGCCGCAAGGGCAACTGCTGGGACAACGCGCCGACCGAGAGCTTCTTCAACAGCTTGAAGAACGAGCGGGTGGACGGCACGACCTACGCGGCGCGAGCCGACGCGCAGGCCGACCTGTTCTAGTACATCGAGGTCTTCTACAACCGGAGTCGTCGCCACTCCACGCTGGGCTACAGCTCGCCGGTTCGGTTCCTCGAGGACCGAATCAGCAGGCATGCTGCTCAGCAATCCATGGCGGCATAGGAACGGCCCGCTGGAAGGCGAAATTCGACAGGCACCTCATTCCCGGTGTGCTGGTGGAAACCGCCTTCATCAGCAACCCGGACGAGGAGGCCCGGCTGCGCGACCCCGAGCAACAGGCGCGGCTGGCCGACGCGCTGCTGCGCGGCGTCGTGCGCTACTTCGAGGCCAACCCGCCGCTGGCGCGCAACCGGCCGCTGTAGCGCTGCACCACAGCCCAGGCCTGGTCCAGCGTCCAGCGGTCCGCGTCCGGCTTCTTGGCCGCGTCGTCCCAGCGGCGCAGCGCCAGCGCATCGGCCGCATGCGGGCGGGTGAGGAAAGCGGCGCGACCCGCCTCGTCCAGCACGCCGCCCTGCAGTTGCAGGCTCCGCCGCGAATCGTCGGACAGGGCGCGCCAGTAGGCCGGCTGCGCCGCCAGCACCCGCTTGGCCAGCACATGCAGCCGCACCGGCTCGGTCACCTCGGGGCCGAACCAGCGCGCCAGCAGCGCGGCACCGGCCTCCTCATGTCGGTCGTCGATGCCCTCGGCACTGGGCGTGCCCGTCAGGCCGCTGCTCAGATGGCCGATGTCGTGCAGCAGGGCCGCCACCACCAACGCGTCGCCAGCACCGGCGCGGTCGGCCAGCCAAGCACACTGCAGCGCATGCTCCCGGTGGGTAACCGGCTCGCCGGTGTATTGCTCACCGCCGCGCACCACCATCAGCACACGTAGGTCATCCAGGCTGGCCGGGCTGGCAGGGTCTGTCATGCGTCTGTCACTGGGGGTTCAAAGAATGATCGCTTCCCTGAAGAACCGGAGAAGCCATGATCGCCCCGAAGAATACCCTGCGCCGCCTGCTGCTGATTGCGGCAGCCGCGCTCCCGCTGGCTGCCCTCGCCCAGGGCAAGACCGAACTGCTGGTGTACACGGCTCTGGAAGCCGACCAGATCAAGGCCTACCAGGAAGCGTTCGAGAAGGACAATCCGAACATCGCGCTGAAGTTCGTGCGCGATTCCACCGGCATCGTCACCGCCAAGCTGCTGGCCGAGAAGGCCAACCCGCAGGCCGACGTGGTCTGGGGACTGGCTGCCACCTCGCTGATGCTGCTGGACAAGGAAGGCATGCTGATGCCGTATGCGCCCAAGGGCCTGGAGCGGGTCAAGGTCAACATGCGCGACCCGCGCAACCCGCCGACCTGGGTCGGCATGGACGTGTGGTCTTCGGCCATCTGCTTCAACACGGTCGAAGCCGGCAAGAAGAGCCTGCCCAAGCCGACGAGCTGGGAGGACCTGACCAAGCCGGTCTATCGCGGACACCTGACCATGCCGCACCCGGCCAGCTCGGGCACCGGCTACCTGATGGTCAGTGCGTGGCTGCAGATGATGGGCGAGCAGAAGGGCTGGGCCTTCATGGACGCGCTGCACCAGAACATGGGCGTGTACACCCACAGCGGCAGCAAGCCCTGCCGCCAGGCCGGCGCCGGCGAGTACCCGGTGGGGCTGAGCTTCGAGTACCGCGCCATCAAGACCAAGAAGGACGGCGCGCCGATCGACATCGTGCTGCCCAAGGAGGGCCTGGGCTGGGACATGGAGGCCACCGCGATCCTCAAGACCACTAAGAAGCCCGAGGCCGCCAAGGCGCTGGCCGACTGGGCAGTCTCGCGCAAGGCCAACGAGCTGTACGCAACCAACTTCGCCATCGTCGCGCTGCCGGGCGTGCAGCGGAAGCTCGATTTCATCGAGGGTGACATCGAGAAGATGCTGGCCAAGAACGACTTTGCCTGGGCGGCGCAGAACCGCGACCGTATCCTGGCCGAGTGGACCAAGCGCTACGAAGGCAAGGCCGAGAAGCGCTGATGCGCTGGCGCCCGGACGACATGGCGCTGGCGCGATGCGTCTGAGCCCCGACCCCGGGCCCGGCGACAGCCCGCCGTCGGGCTCCTCGGGACACGATGCCGGCGGCGACCACGGCGCGGTGCCGGCGTCGCCTTGGCTCAGTGTCGAATCGGTGCTCAAGCGCTACGGCACGGCTACCGTGCTCGACGGCCTGAGCCTGCAGCTGCACGGCCACGAGTTCGTCTGTCTGCTGGGGCCATCCGGCTGCGGCAAGACCACGCTGCTGCGCATCCTGTGCGGCATCGAGGCGCCGGACGGCGGACGCGTGTGGCTGCGCGGCGAGGACATCACGGCGCTGCCGACCGCGCAGCGGCGCTTCGGCGTGGTGTTCCAGTCCTACGCGCTGTTTCCCAACCTGACGGCGCTGGCCAACGTGGCCTATGGTCTGGCGGGCATGGAGCGCCGGCACCGCGAACGCCGTGCGCGCGAGATGCTCGACCTGGTGGGGCTGGCCGCGCATGCGGACAAGTACCCGGCGCAGCTCTCCGGCGGTCAGCAGCAGCGGGTGGCGCTGGCCCGGGCCCTGGCGCCGAAGCCGCAGTTGCTGCTGCTGGACGAACCGCTGTCGGCGCTGGATGCACAGGTGCGGGTGAACCTGCGCTCCGAGATCCGCGCCATCCAGCAGCGGCTGCGGGTGCCGGCCATCATGGTCACGCACGACCAGGACGAAGCGCTGGCGATGGCCGACCGGGTGGTGCTGATGCACCAGGGCCGCATCGAGCAGCAGGCCGCACCCGTGGACCTCTATGCCCGCCCGGCCACGGGCTTCGCGGCCCGCTTCATCGGCCGCATCAACCTGTTCGAAGGACAGGCGGAAGCCAACGGCATCGTCCGCATCGGCGAGGTGCTGCTGACCCTGGCCGACGGCGTGCCGGCCGCCGGACGGGTGGCGGTGGGCATCCGGCCGGGCCATGTCCGGCTGCACCCGATGGACCTGGCGGCGGCGCGCGCACCCGACCCGCCGCTCTGGCCCGCCAACCATCTGCCGGCCCGGGTGACCGGGCTGACCTTCTGCGGGGCCTGGATCGGCCTGCATCTGCATGTGCCGGGCCTGGGCGACGGCGCCGCGCTGGAGGCCGAAATGCCGACCCCACCGGACGGCCGGCCGGCCTGGCAGATCGGCGACCCGTGCCTCGTCGAGTTTCCCCCCGCGGCGCTGCGGGCCATCGCGGCATGAACGCGCCTCGAAGCGGGACCGCCGACCGCCGTGACGTCCGCCGCCCCTACCCCCACCGGCAGCCTGCCGGCCGCGCTTGGCGGCGAACGCGCGCTGCAGGGCCTGCTGGCGCTGGCGCTGCTGGTCGCCGGGCTGTTGTTCATCCTGGCGCCGGTGGGTGCCCTGCTGGTGCGCAGCCTGTTCGACGCCCAAGGCCAGTTCGCCAGCCTGACCAACTATGGTGCCTATCTGGATTCACCGGCGCTGACCGAGTCGGCCTGGCGCAGCCTGCGGCTGTCGGCGCTGGCGGCCGCCATCACCACGGGGCTGGCCTACGTCTATGCCTACGCGCTGACGATGAGCGCCATGCCGCACAAGGGCCTGTTTCGCGCCGTGGCGCTGGTGCCGCTGCTGGCGCCGTCGCTGCTGATGGCCATCAGCCTGGTCTACCTGTTCGGCCGGCAGGGGCTGCTCAAGGACTGGATCGGCGGGCCGATCTACGGCGAGGCCGGCATCGTCGCCGGCTCGGTGCTGTGGACCTTTCCGCACGCGCTGCTGATCCTGGTGACCAGCCTGTCCACCCTGGACGGCCGCCTGATCGAAGCCGCCCGCACGCTGGGGGCCGGCCCGTGGCGCATCTTCCGCACCGTGACGCTGCCGGCCTCGCGCTACGGACTGCTGATGGCCCTCGTCGTGGTGTTCGTGCTGGTCATCACCGACTTCGGCGTGCCGAAGGTCATAGGCGGTCAGGCCAACGTGCTGGCCACCGACCTGTACAAGCAGGTGGTGGGCCAGCAGAATTTCGCAATGGGTGCGGTGGTCGGCGCCGTGCTGCTGCTGCCGGCCGTGGGAGCGTTCTTCGTCGAACGGCATCTGCGGGCCCGGCAGAGCGCCGCCCTGGGCGCACGAGCCGTGGTGTACGTGCCGCAGCCCTCGCGCTGGCGCGACCGGCTGCTGTGGCTGTACTGCATGCTGGTGGCGCTTGCGCTGCTGGCGGTGATCGGCACCGCCGTGTTCGCATCGCTGGCGACGTTCTGGCCCTACAACCTCACGCCGTCGCTGAGGCACTACGACTTCGACCACATGGACGGCGGCGGCTGGGCCACCTACGGCAACTCGCTGCGGATGGCGCTGGGCACGGCGATGGTGGGCACGGCGCTGGCCTTTCTCACCGCCTGGGTGGTCGACAAGCCGCGCCACTTCGGGCCGCTGCGCGAGGGCGTGAACCTGCTGGCCACACTGCCGCTGGCCATTCCGGGGCTGGCGCTGGGGCTGGGCTACATCATGTTCTTCAACGCGCCGGGCAATCCACTTGGTGGTATTTATGCGACCATGAGCATCCTGGTGCTGTGCACGGTTGTACATTTCTTCTCGGTGGCGCATCTGACGCTGCTGGCCGCGATGCGCCAGCTCGACCGCGAGTTCGAAACCGTCTCCGAGTCGCTGGGTGTGCCGTTCTGGCGCACGCTGTGGCGCGTGCATCTGCCGGTGTGCCTGCCGGCGGCGCTGGAGGTGGCGGGCTATTTCTTCATCAACGCGATGACCACGGTGTCGGCGGTGGTGTTCCTGTACGCGCCGCACACGCAGCTGGCGTCGGTGGCCGTGCTGAACATGGACGATGCCGGCGACGTGGCGCCGGCGGCGGCGATGGCGGTGCTTATCTTCGTCACCGCGGGCCTGGCCCGCGGCCTGTTCGGGCTCGCCCAGTGGTGGCTGCTGGCGCGCACCCAGCGCTGGCGACGGCCCTGACCCGATGAACCCGGGACCGGCATGACGGCGGTGGACGGCTTCGACGTGGTGATCGCCGGCGCCGGCATCGTCGGTCTGGCCTGTGCGTGGGCGGCGGCCGAGCGCGGCCTGCGCGTGGCGGTGTGCGAACGCGACCCGCGCTGCGTTGGGGCGTCGGTCCGCAACTTCGGTTTCGTCACCGTCACCGGCCAGCGCGCCGGTGACACCTGGCGGCGCGCGCGCTTCAGCCGCGATGTCTGGGCCCGCATCGCGCCGCAGGCGGGCATCCGCATCGAGCATTCGGGGCTGTGGGTGCTGGCGCGCGAACCGCTGGCCTGGCCGGTGCTGCAGGCCTTTGCCGCCACGCCCATGGGCGCGCAATGCACGCTGCACGAGCCGGCCGACGCCGCGCGGCAAGCACCCTGGCTGCGCACCGTCGGCAGCGTCGGGGCACTGTACAGCCCGCACGAACTGCGGGTGGAATCGCGCGCGGCGATCGGCGCGCTGGCCCACTGGCTGGCGCAAGCCCGTGGCGTGCACTTCTTCTGGGGCGAGCCGGTGCAGGAGGCCGCCGCCGACGGCGTGCGCACGCCATGGCGGCGTCTGTCGGCTGGCCGTGTGATCCTGTGCCCGGGCACGGACCTGACCGGCGTCGCCGCCCCGTGGCTGCGAGCGCATGGCCTGCGGCTCACCCGGCTGCAGATGCTGCGGGTGCGGCCCGAACCGGATCTGCGGCTGGGCTCGGCAGTCATGGGCGACCTGAGCCTCGTGCGCTACCCCGGCTACGCCGCGCTGCCGGCGGCGCAGGCGCTGGCCGAGCACCTGGCGCACAGCGAAGGTGAGAGCCTGGCGCACGGCATCCACCTGATCGCGGTGCAGTCGGCGGACGGCACGCTGGTCGTCGGCGACTCGCACCATGACGACGCCATGCCATGGCCCTTCGCCAGCGAGGCGGTGGACGCGCTGATCCTGCGGCACCTGCGCCAGACGGTGGCCGTCGACGCGTTGTCCGTCGTCGAACGCTGGACCGGCGTCTATCCCGTCGGTGCTTCCGGCGACTGCCTGCTGCTGCAGCCGGAGCCGGGGCTGCATGTGGTGCTGGTCACCAGCGGCACCGGCGCCAGCACCGCCTTCGGCATTGCCGACGATCTGTTTTCCCGCTTCTGAGTCCTGCCATGCCCAACGGGCCCCTCCAGCTTCTGCGTGCCGTCGTCTTCGACTGGGCCGGCACCGTCATCGACTTCGGCAGTCAGGCGCCGATGGGCGCCTTCGTGCGGCTGTTCGCCGCCGAAGGCGTTGCCATCAGCATCGACGAGGCGCGGGTGCCCATGGGCCTGCCCAAATGGCACCACATCCAGGCGCTGGGGCAGCTGCCGCGTGTGGCCCGGGCCTGGCGCGAGGCCAAGGGCCAGGACATGAGCGATGCCGACGTGGACCGGCTGTACACCGTCTTCACGCCCATGAACGCGGCCGCCGTGCGCGACCATGCCGATCTCGTGCCCGGCGCGGCCGAGATCGTGGACCGCATCCGGCGCGCCGGCCTGCGCATCGGCTCCACCACCGGCTACAACCGACCCATTGCACAGGTGCTGTCCGAGCTGGCCGCGCCGCAGGGTTTTGCGCCGGACAACCTCGTCTGCGCCGACGACCTGCCCGAAACCCGCCCGTCCCCGCTGGCGATGTACCGCTGTTTCCTCGACCTGCAGGTGTGGCCGGCGCGCGCGGTGGTCAAGGTCGACGACACCGTGCCCGGGCTGCTGGAGGGGCGCCATGCCGGCTGCTGGACGGTGGGCGTCGTGGCCTCCGGCAATGCGATGGGCCTGAGCCATGCGCAGTGGCTGGCACTGACCGAAGCCGAACGCGCCGAGCGCCGCGCCCGTGCCGCCGAGCGGCTGCGCCTGGCCCAGCCGGACGCGCTGATCGACACCGTGGCCGACCTGTGGCCGGTGCTGCAGGATATCGACCGGCGCCTCGCCGCCGGGGAAAGCCCGGCGCCAGCGGTGTGGCCGTGACCGTCCATCTCAGGCAGCATCCGACCGCAGCGCGGCCTGGATCGGCTCCCACCGCTTGTCCCTGACCATGACGAAGCGGCAGCGCCCCCCGGACAGGTTCGCCCATAGGCCGCCGATCAACCG